>Ga0115001_10000707_pt1 | contig 25067 bp, 27 predicted proteins | sample ArcticOcean_MG_C_12_FD_89869 | JGI IMG/M metagenome (GOLD analysis project Ga0115001, IMG submission 89869) | Marine microbial communities from western Arctic Ocean - ArcticOcean_MG_CB8_130 | ecosystem: Environmental > Aquatic > Marine > Oceanic | place: Arctic Ocean: Canada Basin | collected... | reverse complement strand
CTTACACCATCCGCTGTATTCCCAAAATCATAAACATTCAAATACATCGCTATAATCTCATTCTTTGTATATCTCTTCTCAATTTGGATTGCTAAGACCCACTCCTTAGCTTTTTGAAGGACAGCTTGAAATATGTTTCTGGATCGTACACCAACAAAAAGTTGTCTTGCTAACTGTTGACTAATTGTACTAGCGCCTCCTCTTGTATTTAAAAAGGCAACTGCTCTTAGGGTTGATCTTACATCAATTCCTGGGTGATCGTAAAATCTCTCATCTTCAGTTGCAATTAATGCATTAACTAAATTATTAGGAAGCTCATCGAAAGTTATGGGAGTTCTATTATCATTAAAATAAAATTTTCCTAATATCTCACCATCAGATGAAATTATTTGAGTAGCAAGATTAGTGTTCGGATTTTCTAACTGTTCAAATTCTGGCATTTCTCCAAATGTTCCATTGCCAGCAAGAATAAATAATCCGAAAAAGGAGATAAGACCCAGAACTACTGAAACCCAAAGTAATCTTATTGTAAGTAATCTTTTCATGTTAATTAATCTTGAACTTTAATTTAGTTGACCTGCCTTTTTTAAATATTTTATGACTATTTCGTTTTCCTCTTCTAAGAGACTTCTGTTTGTCATAAGGAAGTTTAATTGTTTCCTTACATTGTTCAGAACAACAACTATTCATCTTTTCTTTACACTCATCACATTGAATAAAAAGAAGGTGGCATGATTCGTTATCACAATTAACATGAGAGTCGCATGGGTTGCCACATTGATGACAATTAGAAACAATCTCATCTGATATTCTTTCACCCATTCTCTTATCAAAGACAAAATTTTTACCAAGAAAATTATTCTCAAGTTTTTTTTCCTTTACTTGCCTTGTATATTCTATAATTCCTCCCTCAAGTTGAAAAACATTTTTTATTCCTTTGTGTTTTAAATAGGCACTTGCCTTCTCACATCTAATACCTCCAGTACAATACATAAGGTAATTTTTTTCTTTTCCATTTTTTTTTAACTCCTCATCAATTATGTTGAGAGACTCTCTAAAAGTGTCTACATCTGGTTTTATAGCACCTTTAAAATATCCTATTTCACTTTCGTAATGATTTCTCATGTCAATACACACAGTGTTTCCATGATTTAACATTTGATTAAATTTTTGAGCATCTAGATGTTCTCCAATCTTAGTTACATCAAAAGACAGGTCCTCTAGTCCGTCTGCAACAATTTTCTCTCTAATTTTAATAGTGAGTTTTAAAAATGACTTGCTATAATGATCAAGTGCTATATTAAGTCTAATTTTTTTTAAAGGAACTATTTCTGTGATTGATTCTTTAAATCTATCAAAGCTTTCTTTTGGAACAGATAATTGGGCATTAATTCCTTCCTTGGCAACATATATTCTTCCTAATACATCCATTTTTGACCACTTAATAAATATGTGATCTCTAAACAATAAAGGATTTCCAATATTAAAATACTTATAGAAAGAAAGTGTAATTCTTTCCTGAGAATTTTTATCAATAATTTGGGCGCGCTCTTCAGCACTAAGTTTATTGTACAGTTGCATGCTATACTAATATAGAATTCAAAATTACAACTTTTTAATAATCTTATGTTGATTTCAGTCCGCTAAACCTTCTAGCTTAGGGCCTATCAATATATACTCAGTTTGTCTACCATTAATATATCTGAAACCATCCTCTCCAAAAAACCCTGGTACTTCTAGCATAATTCTAATGTCTTTTTTCCACTCGGGAATATATACTGTTGTGTTTAGTTCAATTGCATAGGAGGTGTTGAATTGTAATGGGTAATCTCCTGAAAAAGGAACTCCTCCTTGTGAGTCCCACATTCCCAAAGTAGTTCCAGCTGAATGACCATATGTGCCGAGGGGATGAGTATAAATTGACGGTCTTAATCCCTCCACTTTTCCTTGATCTAAGGATTTTTTTAAAATTTCATTGCCTGTAACTCCTTGTTTAAAATTATTTGTAAAAATATCCTGCACTCTATTCCCTTCTTTAAGTGCATTTATTAGGTAGTCTGGAGCTTTCACCTCCCCAGGTTTGAGAATATATCCTAATTCCTGAGTATCTGTATTCAATGTCAAATATGTAATTCCAAAATCACAATGAATTAGATCTCCAGGTTGTATTATGTCAAATTTAGATAATCCATCAAATGCGTATAAATCGCTATTATCTTCTCTTTGAACATCAACACTGGGGTGAAACCAAGTATCTAGTCCAAGATCTAAAACTTTTTCTCTCATCCACCATACAACATCATCTGTAGTTGTAATTCCTGGGGTTATTACTTTAGTTGAAAATGCCTCTCTAATAATTGAACTACTAATTTCAACTAATTGAGAAAAAATTGTCATCTCTAAATCTGTTCTTGTCTCAATCCAGGCTATCGCAAGATCTTCTGCAGAAACAAGCTTTTTTCTATAATTTGATGGAAGAACATCGTAGAGCTGATCATAATGATACTTACTAAGACCATCTGCCAGAGACTCATAGCTTGATGTGTTAATTCCAATTTTTTTGGGGCTTTTACTTATTATATATTCTTTTAACGCTTCCCACTGATTTGGTTGCTCTTCCTTATTCCAAATTGATGGAATATTATCACCAAATGCATATCTAGCAATAGCCACAGCGTCAAATTCTTTAGTCTTATTATCAATTGAGAAAACTAAGATTGTTGTTCTTCTTGCATTTAACCATGTAGGTGGAAGCATCGTCTTAATTATGGGGTCTTCATTATATTCTCTTGTTATTAAAACCCACATATCTATACCAGTCTTATCCATAAGATCTGGCAATAAATTATTGAATCTATCCTTTTGAAGCTTGTTAATAAAATCTGCTCTTTCCTTTAAAGAAAGGATATCCTGAGCATAAAAATTGGAAACAAATAGTACGGTAAATAATATTAATATTTTTCTCATAGTTAAGTAAAATATAAATATAAAAAATATTACTTTAGTGATAAATGTCTCAATATGTCTGATTCCAAAGATTCTAAACTCAAAGCTTTAAATTTAACACTAGACAAACTAGATAAAACATACGGAAAAGGTTCCGTGATGAGGCTTGGCGACCAAACGATTGAAAAAATTGAAGCTATTTCTTCAGGCTCTATTGGATTAGATATTGCTTTAGGAGTTGGTGGTTATCCAAAAGTAAGAGTGGTAGAAATATATGGTCCAGAATCTTCTGGTAAAACAACCCTAACATTACATGCAATTGCAGAATGTCAAAAAGCAGGAGGGATAGCTGCATTTATTGATGCAGAACATGCTTTTGACAGGCTCTATGCGCAAAACTTAGGAATAGATTTAGGAGAGCTTGTTATCTCTCAACCAGATAATGGTGAGCAGGCTCTTGAAATAGCAGATAATTTAATACGGTCTGGTGCTATAGATATGTTAGTAATTGACTCTGTTGCTGCATTAACTCCAAGAAGTGAAATTGAAGGTGAAATGGGAGATTCTAAAATGGGACTTCATGCTAGGCTAATGTCCCAAGCTTTAAGAAAATTAACCGGTTCGATTAGCAAGACAAATTGTACGGTGTTTTTCATAAATCAATTAAGAGAAAAAATAGGGGTAATGTTTGGGAACCCAGAAACTACTACTGGTGGTAATGCTCTTAAATTTTATGCGTCTGTAAGGGTGGATATTAGAAGGTCTACACAATTAAAAGACGCTGATGGTGGTGTTTTGGGAAATAAAACTAGAGTAAAAATTGTTAAAAACAAGGTTGCGCCTCCATTTAAAACTACTGAGTTTGATATAATGTATGGGGAAGGTATTTCCAAAGTTGGAGAGATTTTAGATATTGGAGTAGAACATGATATAATTGAAAAAAGTGGGTCTTGGTTTAGCTATGGTGGAAGTAAACTTGGTCAGGGTAGAGATGCTGTAAAAGCTATTTTAAAAGACAACCCTGAACTAATGGATGAGCTAGAGCAAAAAATTCTAGAACAACTAAAAGCTGATTAGGATAATATTTTTTTCCACTTATTTACAGCCTTAACTGCAGCTTGTTTTGGATCATTTTCCAGCTCAAATTTAATCTTATTGTAAGCCTTCATCGTTAACATAGGAATATCCTCTTCTTTTAAATTTTCAACATATATTTTATCTAAAACTTTAACCCTGAGTTTTCCCAGAGAACCAAATTTAGGAAACCATGGATGTTTTAACTTCAAATCATAAAACACTAGAGGTATTATTGGAAGGTTATTGTCAATTGCTATCTTAAAAGCTCCTCTCTTAAAGTCACCCAATATTATTGTGTCATCCAAATAATTTGTTTCGGGAAAAACACAGACGTTGTAGCCCTCCTTTAACATCTCATTTGCTTGTCCATAGACTTCAAACCTACTTTTAGAGTCAGACCTATCAACCATTATGGCAGCTCTCTTATAAATATATCCAAAAAGAGGTATTTTATAAAGTTCTTTTTTTCCAACAAACACGAATGGCTTCTTAAATGTAATTAGCATGAGGAAAACATCCATATGGCTAGAATGATTTGCAATTATTAAACAGTTTGTGTCTGAATTTAATTTTTCCTTATCTTCAATTTTCACATAGTAACCACTACCATGTAAAGTTATTCTAGCCCAAAGGTTTCTAGCAACCCAAAATAATTTAGAGTATGCCTTAGGCAATAAAAGAAGAATAACTAAAAAGGGGAAATATAAAACAACTTGAATTCCAGCAAGAAAATAAAACCAGACCCCAAGCCATAACTTTAAAAATAGTCTTTTAATCATGTCTTTAGATTGACATTAATAATTCAAAGGTAATAGGTATTTTGTTTCAAGGTCAAAAAAAAATATCTTTGTTTTGTAAAAACAACTCATGGCCAAAATATTAACTGGCATTCAATCCACCGGAACTCCTCATCTTGGCAATATACTTGGAGCAATTATTCCTGCGGTAGAAATGGCTAACTCATCAAATGAAGAGTCTTATCTTTTTATTGCAAATATGCACTCTCTAACTCAAATTAAAGATCAAAACATATTAAAAGAAAACACATTTTTAACTGCAGCAACATGGCTTGCTTTTGGTTTAGATTCCAAGAAAAGTTGTTTTTTTAGACAAAGTGATGTCCCTGAAGTAACTGAATTAGCATGGTATTTAAGTTGTTTTTTTCCATATCAAAGACTAAAATTAGCCCATTCTTTTAAAGATAAATCAGATAATCTGAAGGACGTAAACTCTGGGTTGTTTTCATATCCAATGCTAATGTCTGCAGATATTTTAATGTATGATGCTGATATAGTTCCTGTTGGAAAGGATCAGCTTCAACATCTTGAAATGACTAGAGATGTAGCTTCTAGATTTAATAATTTAATGGGGGATACTTTTGTTATTCCTGAAGCTAAGGTTCAAGATGATACAAAATATATTATAGGAACAGATGGGGAGAAGATGAGTAAATCTAAATCCAACATAATTAATATTTTTCTTGATGATAAAAAATTAAGAAAACAGATAATGAAAATTCAAACTCAAAGCCTATCAGTTGATGAGTCTAAAAACCCAGATCAATGTAATGTCTTTAAATTATATAAAGTAATCGCTTCAGAAGATCAGGTAAAAAAATTGCACTCAAAATATACAAAGGGTGGAATTGGATATGGTGAGGCTAAAGAACTTCTATATCATGAAATTTTAAATCGTTTTTCAATAAATCGCCAAAATTTTATTGAGCTAACCAATAACAGAGATAAAGTTGAAGGACTATTATTAGAAGGAGCAATAAAAGCGAGGAAACAGGCTCAAAATGTTCTTAAAAGAGTTCGGTCTCGTGTTGGTTATTAACTGTTTTTTTTTAAATTTACTTAATGACACTTTTCAAAGATATTATTGAACTATTACACAAGAATGACTGTGTTATAGTGCCTGACTTTGGCGCTTTTGTTCTTAAGAGTAAGGCTGCATCAATACAAGGAAATGAGTTTGTTCCTCCTGCTAAGCATGTCTCTTTTAACTCAATGCTAAAAGAAAATGACGGTTTGTTAGTCAAGTATATAAGTGAGATTAGAAAAATATCATATAAAAAAGCGTTGATCGTTTTAGAGGAAGAAGTTATTTCATTGAATAAAAAATTATCTAAAGACCTACTTGTTGAAATTCCATCTCTGGGAATCTTTGAATTAAAAAATGAAAGCACATTATACTTTAATCCTGACTTATCAGTAAATTATGATAGTTCTAGTTTTGGTCTTAAATCATTTTTAAAAGAACCAATGCTTCAGGGTCTTAAAACGGAATCTAGTAATGAAGTTCAACTTGTTTCAAATTATTTACTAAGAAATGCTGCAATTTTTATTTCAGTAATCGGACTGAGTTATTTTGGGTATTTTAATTATGATAATTATATCGATAATGAAAAGCTAAAAAACATTGCAATTGCTCAAGATCAAATACTTAAAAATGTTCAGGCTGCAACTTTTAATTTAGGAGAGCTACCTGCAATAAATCTTAATGTTACTGCTCCTCTTGTAAAAGAAAATTCCATTTACTTTAGTGTGATTTCAGGATCTTTTAGATCAAAAAGTAATGCCAAAAAACAACTAAATGAGTTAATTAGTCAGGGATATCAGGCTTCATTTACTTCTCTAAATCCTAAAGGTCTTTTCAGAGTTGCTTATGCAAGACTTAATACTCGTAAAGAGGCAGCTTCTTTAATTTTCACAATCAAAGGGGATGGAAAAGATGCTTGGTTATTGATAGAAGATTAACTATTTATCAAGCCAAATATTCGGGTTTTCAGGCTTCATTTCATTAAAAACATTGAACTTTAATACAGTTTTTCCAGTTGATTCATTTGTGAATACAATCCCAATTTCATCATTAGCTTGAATTTTATCTCCTTTTTTTACAAAGATCGATGATAAGTTTTGATAGTTTGAAATGTATTTACCATGCCTAATTAATACACCAGGATTTCCGCCAGAAAAACCATATACTGATAAAACTTCTCCATCAAAAACAGAGTAAGCTATAGAATTAGGTGATGTTGCAATAGATATTCCATTGCTGTTAATTGTAGTTGTCCTAACAACTGGATGGCGCTGGGTTCCAAACCTTCTTATAATAACACCCTCTTTAACTGGCCATGGCAATCTGCCTTTATTTGCTTGGAAATTTGTTGAAATCAATCTTCCTTCTGGAGTGAGGGCAAAATTTGTTGAATTATTATTTTTATTAGATTCCGCTATTGCTAACCTAATTAACTTCTTAATTTCATCATCAATCAATCTAGTTTGTTTCTCTTTTTTATTAATTTCTGAGGCATAATTTTTTTGATTCTTGATCAAGTTCCTAAACAAATAGTTTTGTTGATTTTTTTCTTTTGTTAAAGACTGCTTTACGTCTCTATTTTCTTGAATAATAGTCTGTTTATCTTTTTTTCTAATCTCAAGACTATCTATTGACTGCATTATTTGATTTTGAATTAGCACAATTTTATCAGCTTGCTTTTTTCTATATTTAGAGTATTGTTTAAAATATTGAAATCGTTTAAATGCTTGGTTTATATTTTCTGAAGCAAACAAAAACATTAATTTCATTTTAGTAGATCTCTTTTTATAAGAGTTGTAAATAATTTTTTCATACTCATTTTTGAGCTTTATTAAATCTGTCTCTAAATCAGTAATTTTTTCAGTTTGATTAAAAATAATATTTGTTAAATTATTTAATTGAGAATTATTAACATTTATTAATTTATCTCTTACGGAAATCTTTAGCTGAATATCTTCTAGCTCATTTGATAGATTTTTAGATTTTTTTCTTGATTCAGTAATTAAAGAATTGATTTGATTTATTTCCTTTTTTAAAGATATTTTTTGTGCCTCTAAATTTTTTTGTCTTGCCTCATAATTTTGAGCATTCAATGGAATAATTGAAATTAATAATAATAAAAAATATATTTTACTTAAGAATTTCATCTAAAGTTTTGATTTTATAATCAGTTGGTATTGCCATTGGAAAAGTTAAATTCTTTGGAAAATCAAATTGAGAATACTTTAGGTTAATTTTTATAATTTTATTTCCTCTCATATATGAGATTAAAACATTATTTGGCACAATTTTATCTTCAATAGTTTTGTAATTACTGTAGTCAATTGTAATTAAAGATGAGAGCAGGGGGATGAAAACTCTTTGTTGATCTAAGTGAAAAGTTTTAGGGTTGATAAATAGAGAAGATTGGATTCCCTTTGAAGATTTTAATACATAATAATTAGGATTCTCCACGCGCTCCCAACTTCCTCTGTTTATGTCAAGTATTGATTTTCCTAAAAGTAGATTTTGAAATGATTTTACGGGATTTTTAATTCCTATAGCATTCATAATTAGATCTATCTCTTGATTTATATATGTTTTTTGGAATTTTTCATAAAAAACAATTCGTTCATTACTCAATAAAATTTTGGCAATAGGCACAATCATTGACGCGCTTATCCAAATAAGCTCTTGGTCTAAAGCTCTTAAGCTTAAACTAACGGTTTGTGTTGAGCGGCCATCATTAAACTCTACTTTAACTCTATTTCTTAAATTCTGAAACTTGAGTTCTGACTTTTTTGAGTTTTTAACAATTTCTGATACCTCAATGTCATTTGAGGGCAGATCACTTAAAATCTTTTTCTTAGTTGAACAGCCTTCAAGGAAAAATAAGAGGAGTAAAGAAAATAAAATAAATATTTTTCCTGTTTTATTATTCATCATTGTTGATTTGAGAATAATCCCCTAAAAAAATTTCTTTATTGGAGCCGTCATAAATAGTGTTAGAGCCTAATATAGAGTTCTGTATTGTTGCGTTAGACACTTTTACGTTATTATATATTAAAGTTGACTCTACATTTGAGTCTGAAATAATACAGTTGTCTCCAATTGATACATAAGGGCCAATTGTAGAGTCTTTTACTATTACATTCTCTCCAATAAAAACAGGATGATTTATTTTAACATTTCCTTGTCTATAAAAATTATCTTCATTGCTTAAGTCCTCATTAGATTTCATTATTATTTTTGCAGATTCTATTAATAATTTAGGCGTACCACAGTCCATCCATATATCGATTTCTTGTGCTTTAAAAATCATCTTCTTTTCTATCATTTTTTCTATACCATGATTTAGAAGATACTCTTTGCCAGGGGGTAACTTATCCTGAAGATGTGTGCGCAGCTCATCCCTAATCAAAGAAATGTCTTTAAAATAATAAATTCCTACTACTGCTAAATCAGATATAAAGTTTTTTGGCTTTTCTATTAGCTCGGTTATATTAAACTCTTTATCAAGATTTACTACCCCATAACTTGAAGGGTTTTTAACTTTTTTAACCCAAATCATACCGTCGACCTCTGGGTTTATTTCAACTTTACCTTGAATCATAGTGTCTGCATAGGCAATAATAGAGGGGCCTGATAAGGACTCTTCTGCACACATTATTGCATGACCTGTACCTAGTTGCTCTAGCTGTCTATAAATCGTTGTTTTTGCATTATATTTTTTTGAAATTAATGTTAGAGCGTCGACAACACTAGAATTAAAATAAGCTTCATCACCAAGTATATATATTATCTCATCAATTTCTGTTGAAAGTGTTGAGTTAATTTGATTTATCAAATGTTCAACTATTGGCTTCTGAATTATTTCTAATAAAGGTTTGGGTCGAGTTAAGGTAAAAGGTCTCAACCTAGTTCCTTTTCCAGCCATGGGAATAAATATTTTCATTTATCTTGTTTAATCAAAAATACAAAAAGTGTGGAATTTCGTTTTTGATTTATGAATTCGATGCTTCAGCTCCACCAACAATTTCTAATATTTCATTAGTAATAGCAGTTTGTCTTGCTTTATTATATGTGAGCTTAAGGTCATCCCTCAATTCTGAAGCATTATCGGTTGCCTTGTGCATTGCGGTCATTCTTGCTCCATGCTCACCAGCAATAGAGTCTGAAATTCCTTTAAATAACTGAATTGCTAATGACTTGGGAATTAATTCATCAAGAATTTTTACTCTATTTGGTTCAAAGATGTAATCTCCAGAAACAGAAGCATTAGTCTCAGAATCATCAAGAATTGGTAAGTATTGTTCTTTTGTGATAATTTGTGTGGCTGCGTTTTTAAAATGGTTGTAAACTAAAACTACTTCATCATACTCTTCATTCTCAAATCTTTTCATCACATTATCAGCAATTTCTTTTACAAAAGAATAGGAGAAATTGTCATACACCTCCTTATGAGAGCTAATTACATTAAATTTTTTTCTTAGAATATCATTTCCTTTTTTTCCAATGGTTAAAAGGTCGGGGGTGTTAGACCCATAATTTGAAGCTATTCTATATACTTCTTTTATTATGTTTGAATTAAATCCCCCACAAAGTCCTTTATTAGAGGTTATAACGATTAAGAGAGGTTTTTTTATTTCTCTTTTTTCAAACAGTGGGTTAGACTCAGATGAATCGGCAGAAGCAGATATGCTTTTTATTAATTCTGAAAGTTTATTAGAATAAGGAAGCGTAGCAGTAATAGAGTCCTGTGCTTTCTTCAACTTAGCGGCAGAAACCATCTTCATGGCATTTGTAATCTGCATCGTTGATGAAACAGAGCTTATCCTATTTCTAATTTCTTTTAACCCTGACATATATTAGAATGTTTTTGCAATTTTTTCAGCAACTTTTTTGATTTCATCTGTTTCTTTATCAGAAATTTTTCCTGATTTTAATTCTACTAAAAGTTTCTTATTGTTTTTTCTAAGTTCCTGAAGAAAGGCTTCCTCAAAAGCTTTAACTTTTTCAACGGGAACCTCCTTAAGAAGGTTTTGAGAGCCTGCATATATTATTGCAACCTGATCCTCAACCTGGAATGGGTCATTTTGGTTTTGTTTTAAAATTTCCACATTTCGTCTTCCTTTTTCAATAACATTAAGTGTGGCTGCATCAAGATCTGATCCAAATTTTGAAAAAGCCTCAAGTTCTCTATACTGAGCTTGATCCAGTTTCAATGTGCCAGCAACTTTCTTCATGGATTTAATCTGGGCTGATCCACCAACCCTAGAAACTGAAATACCTACGTTAATTGCAGGTCTTACACCTGAATTAAAGAGGTCAGACTCTAAAAATATTTGACCATATGTAATAGAAATTACATTTGTTGGAATATACGCGGAAACATCTCCAGCCTGTGTTTCAATTATTGGAAGTGCTGTCAAAGAGCCTCCTCCTTTTACTTTTGATTTTAATGATTTGGGCAAATCATTCATTTCACTTGCAACCTTGTTGTCATTTACAACTTTTGCTGACCTTTCAAGAAGTCTTGAGTGAAGGTAAAAAACATCTCCTGGGTAAGCCTCTCTTCCTGGAGGTCTTCTAAGAAGAAGTGATACTTCCCTGTAAGCAACAGCTTGTTTGGAAAGGTCATCATATATAATTAAAGCAGGTCTTCCTGTATCCCTGAAAAACTCTCCTATACATGCTCCTGAAAATGGAGCAAAAACCTGCATTGAAGCTGGGTCAGATGCATTTGCAGCTACAATAACCGTATAATCTAGTGCTCCTTTTTCCTCTAAAGTTTTTGCAATACCTGCAACAGTTGAAGCTTTTTGGCCAATAGCTACATAGATGCAAAAAACTGGTTCACCAGCATCATAAAATTCTTTTTGATTCAGAATTGCATCAATACATACAGTGGTTTTGCCTGTCTGTCTATCTCCAATCACAAGTTCTCTTTGACCTCTTCCGATAGGAATCATTGCATCAATTGATTTAATTCCTGTTTGAAGTGGCTCATTCACTGGTTGACGATAAATAACACCTGGTGCTTTTCTCTCAATTGGCATATCAAAAAGCTCCCCCTTAATTGGCCCCTTTCCATCAATTGGTTTCCCTAAAGTATCAACAACCCTTCCTAGAATTCCTTCACCAACTTTTATAGACGCAATTTGTTTTGTTCGCTTTACAGTGTCTCCTTCTTTAACTCCCTTTGAGGTTCCAAACAAAACAATTCCAACGTGATCCTCCTCGAGGTTTAATACCATTCCTTGAAGGTCATTATCAAATGACACAAGTTCTCCATACTGAGCATTAGAAAGGCCATAAACTCTTGCAATTCCATCACCTACCTCAAGGACAGTTCCAATTTCATCAAATGATGATTGAATGTCTGCTGATTCTAATTGTTTTTTTAATAGTGCTGAAACTTCAGCTGGTTTAATTTTTTGCATTTCTTAAATTTTATTTCTTTTTTTATAATGGACCTCATAAAACAAGGTCATATTTAATTTGTTGCTTTAAGTTGTTTTTGCATTTTTTCTAATCTTTTTTTAACACTTACGTCTAATCTTGTGTTATCAAAGTCTAAGGTAAACCCTCCAATTAAAGCTTTATCTTTCTTTTTTGTCAACTGAATTTTCCCTTCCTTTATTGAAGACAAATACTCCTTTATTGTTTGTTTAAGATCATCTGAAATCTCAAAAGGAGTGGTAACTGTAACTTCTATAATATTGTTATATTGATTGTATTGAACTACAAAAGCCTTACACACATCTAGGAGAATGTTTATACGGTTATTTATAGAGAGAAGGCGAATTAACTTTGAGGTGTTAGGCAAAGATTGATCGGTTAGTTTATTTAAAAGTTTTGTTTTGTTTTCCCTTGAAATAGTGGGGTTTGCAATGAAATCTTTTAAATCATCTGATTCTTCTAAAATGTTTATTAATGAGCATATCTCATCAAACATGATGTCTAAATTACCTTCGTCAATTGAGTTGCTGACAAGAGCTTTTGAGTATCTTTTAGAAGAAGTTCCTAATGCCATAATTATTTGTCAAATTTTTTCTCTTTTAATAATTTGTCAATATATTCTTGATGATTTTTATTATCATCTAATTCTTGCTCTAATACTTTAGAGGCAATATCAATTGAAAGATCTGCAACTTGATTTTTAATTTCATTCAGTGCTGATCTTTTTTCGTTTTCAATTGAGGCATGTGCTTGAGCTAAAATATTTTCAGCTTCTGAACGGGCATTAGATTTTGCTTCCTCAACAAGATCTTTGCCTGACTGTTTTGCTTGATTAATCATAGCATCACTTTCAACTCTAGCTTCTTGAAGAATTTTTTTATTTTCTGCCTGAAAATTTTCCATTTCTTTCTTAGCTTCTTTAGCAGAGTTCAGAGAGTCTCTAATTGATTTTTCTCTTTCATTTACAGCATCTAAAATTGGCTTCCACGCATATTTTCTAAGCAAGAAAATTAGCGTAACGAAAATTATAGTCTGCCAAAAGAAAAGGCCAGATGAAAATTCACTTATTAATTTTTCCATAAACTAATTCAATTAGTTAACTGCAAATAAGGCAGCAAAAGCAATTCCCTCTACAAGAGCTGCTATTACAATAGCTGCTACAAGAATTTTATTGGAAGCGTCCGGCTGTCTACCAATTGCATCCATAGCACCACGACCGATAAGTCCAATACCGATTCCTGTTCCAATGATTACAAGTCCTGCTCCGACTATTTTAGGTATTTCCATTTTTATTTATTTAAGTTATACATTTATTTAAAGTTAATGATCCTCCTCCTGAACTGCAAAACCAAAATATAAAGCTGATAAAAGCGTAAAGATATACGCTTGTAATAGGGCTACTAATATTTCAATCATTGAGATAAAGAATACAAGGACAAGTGATAAGCTCGATCCAACTAAATTTTTAAAAATAAAAATTAGTCCTATCAGGCTGTATAATACAATGTGGCCTGCAAGAATATTTGCATATAACCTTATCATTAGAGAAAAAGGTTTAATAAATACTCCTAAAAGCTCAATTGGGGCCAGAAGAGGTTTAAGCCATACTGGAACACCTGGCATCCAAAAAATATGCTTCCAATATGTTTTATTAGCAGTAAGGTTTGTAATTAAAAAAGTGATTAACGCTAAACCAAAAGTTACTGCTATATTTCCAGTTACATTAACACCTAGAGGGCTTAGTCCCAAAAGATTTAAAAACCATATAAAAAAGAATACAGTTAGTAAAAATGCCATATACCTTTTATGTTTTTCCTCTCCAATACTAGGAATTGCAATTTCATCTCTTATTAGAATTACAATTGGCTCAAAAAACCTACCTGCTCCTTTAGCTATTAGATTATTCTCTTTATATGATTTAGCTAAAGAGGTAAAAAGAAAAAACATTAAAATTGAGACCAAGAAAATTGAAAACACACTTTTTGTTATAGATAAATCTAAAGGCATAGCATTAGTTATCTTTCCATCATCATTATAAGAAATATATCCTTCTGAATTAGTTTCATATATCTTCCCATGATCTAGCTTGTAGAATTTTCCTGAAGACTCTACAATTTTTTTTCCATGATCTAGTTTAGAGGACATGAAAACCTTAATTCCTTCATCAATTAATATTACAGGGAGGGGGAATCCATAATACTTTTTTTTACCAGTTTCTTCATTCTTAGTTGAAAAAAGAGAAAAATCATGAGAGTCTTGAACGTGATGATAGATATACTCAGTAATTTCTTCTTGAATTGTTTGTTTTTTTTCTTCTTCTTTCGCGTGGGTAAAGGAGGCAGATAAAAGTATCAACAATAGAAAAAAAGATCTGCTTTTTATATACATCATGCTTAAACTAAGTAGATTAAGTTTTGCGCGACAAATGTAATATATAAATACATATTTATAAAATCATTTGAGGTCAAAATTTAAAAAGTTATTTTAATTTTTTGGTCTGATTAATTATTAAAAAAATAATCAATATTATGCCTAGTATAGAAAGTGCTAATGTGATGTGATTGTCTTGATTTCTAAAATATATATCTGCCCTTTTACCAAGATTTGTAAGAAGGTACATTATAAGTGCAATCTGAATAAATAGACCAGAGAATACAAGCCAGGGTTTAGGCTGTTCTTTCACGTGCGTCGTTAAAGTTTGTGATCTTTTTAAGGGGTGCTATCTTTTCAGTATCATTCTGCATAGAAGATTTTGCGTTAAAAACAGCTCCAGATTCCACGATTAATTTTGACATTACTACATCACCTTGGACATCGCCAGAAGATCTGACTGATAAAAGATCATCAACATGAATTGTTCCGCTAAATTTTCCCTCAATATCAGCAGAAGAACAGACAATCGTTCCGTCTATTTTTCCATTTTTACCAATAACAACCTTACCTTTTGTCTCTATATTTCCTTCAAAAGAACCATCAATTCTAAAGTCTGATTCTGATGTAAAATTACCTGAGAAACTAGTGTTCTTTTCAATGGTATTGCAGCTTGCTGATAAATCGTAATTTTTCATTTTTTTGAAATTGGGAAAATAAAATTACAATTTTATTTTTAATATACACCTTTTTTATAGTAATATTGCGCTGATAATCAGTTAGTCTATGTCTAAAAAAATAACAATTATTTGTGATGATATTGAGTATAATCTGCAAATGGATGATGATAAAACCATCTTAGATTTTGCTCTTGAAAATGATATAGACGCCCCTTACTCATGTCAAGGAGGGATTTGTAGTACTTGCTTAGCAAAACTTAATAAAGGGTCTGTAGAAATGGATAACAATCAAATTTTAACTGATGATGAGATTGGAGATGGTTACATCCTTTCTTGTCAAGCAAGGCCAACTTCAGATGAAGTTATAATTAACTATGACGAGGTTTAGCACCTTTTAAGATCTCTAATGCTTTTTCTATTACCTCTTTAGGCTCAATAGATCTAAATGCATTCTCATACCCTTTTGGAATTTTATTACCATATATTGATGTTGGTATGTGGGGATAATAATTTCTGTCGATCATAATTGAGTTTTCTATCCCTTGGTCAAATGGTGCAAAACCACAAAAAGGATGAGTCATTCCCCAAACTGTTAGTACGGGGACCTCAAAATTAGACGCAATATGTCCATTGGCAGAGTCCATAGAAATCATTAAGTCCATATAATTTATAATGTTTATTTGCTTTCGAAGATTGAAGTTTTTAGAAATATCAATAACATTATCGTAGGCTTTATCCCATACCTCAATTTGTTTTAATTCATCTCCTCCTCCTAATAGATATATTATATGGTCTTTTTGTAGGTATGCAATCACATTCTGTATTAAATCTAATGGATAGGTTTTTCCATAAAAAGATGCAAATGGAGCTATTCCTATTATTTTTTTCTTTTTGTTTCTAGAAAGAAGTCTTTGTTCATCAGAATCTTGTTCAAGAAAAGGCTTTATCGGATACTCATGATTGGCTAAATCAACAGGATATCCTAGGCGTCTAAAAACATCACAATACCTATAATGAACAGGCGTTAATGGTTTAAAGTTTTTATTTTTTTTCCTTGTTAACCTTTTTCTTTCTGACCTTCCCTTATTAATCTTTTGAACTTTTGTAAATGTTAGTTTAAACAAAAAATTTAAAACCTGAGTTCGTAAAACATTATGTAGATCAGCAACTGATTTTATATTTTTTTTTCTTAATCTACTAAAAAGCTTAAAAAGTCCTTTAACACCTTTATAGTCTATTCTAAAATCAACTCCTATAAACTCTAAGTTCTCAAACTCTTTAAACAAGGGTTCAACGAAGCTTCTTGAAACAAATATTATTTTTTGATTTGGGTATGTATTAAAAAAAGATCTTAATACTGGTATTGTCATGGCTATATCACCAAGAGAAGAAAACCTAAAAACTAAAATAGATTTATCCTTTTTTTGAGTCATCTTTTTTATACAAAACAGGATTTAGTGATTCATCATTATACATTTTCATTTGCTTATATACTTTCATTTTTTTCTGCCCACTTGATATATCTTCTAGCAGTTGATCTATTGATTTTGAAAGATCTGTTTGTTGATCAAGTAAAACATCTAGTTTAGCTTGGCAATTATTTCTGTGTTTTTCGCTAACGTCTACTCTTTTTGATTCTTCATCCATGTGATAGATTTTTAGGATTAAAATAGAAAGTCTATCCATTGCCCATGCAGGGCTCTCCGAGTTTATGGTGGCATTCTTGACAGGCGTTACCTTAGAGGATAAGTTTAAAAAATATGAATCTATATATTCAACCATTTCTGTTCTATTCTGGTTTGAGCTATCTATCATTCTCTTTAACTTCATTCCTTCGTTAGGATCAATTTCTGGGTCTCTTATTATATCTTCATAATGCCACTGGACAGTGTCTATCCAATTCTTTTCATAGAGTAAATGCTCAAAACTTTTCTCCTCAAAAGGGTTGACCACTTTGCGGTTTATATCATCGTGAATGTGGTAGTCATTTACAGATTTTTTAAATATTTCAATGGCTAGCTTGCTTATCTTGGTCTTTATCATACTAGAAATTTAAAAATTATAATAGATGTGATTATAGATATAAAGATAAAGTTTACAATTGATTTGTTAATTTTTTTTGAAAAAATTTGAGCTATAAAGTAAACTAATATTAATGAAAAATAATGATACTCAGACCCACTAATGTTTTCTTGAAATGATATTATGATAAAGGGTGTATAAAAAAATAAGATTCCTACTGTATCAAGCGCTCTTCTTTGAAGGCCAGGGGTCCTGATCATTTTAGTTATAACTGCAATTAGATAGTAACAACATAGTAATGCAAAGGGTGCTTGAGCCTGAGAAAAAACAGGTTTACTTAAGAATGAAAAATCATCTCCAATTAAAAAGGAGCTAAACAAATAAGACTCATATGAAAAAAACTCTAGAACGATATAGGCAGAAGAAATAAAAACAAGAGGCGTCATTATTAGCAAAAAGAGATGCTTTACGTCCTTTTTTATATTTGCTGTAAAGTAGACTAAAATTGGAAGTATAAATAATAATATATTATCCAGAATTAAAAATACAGATAAAGATAAAAGGAGAGATGTATCAAGTAATCGTTTTAATCTTTGTTCATCTCTTTTTGTTTCTAAAAAAATTCTAAAATTTCTCCAAGCTGAAAAAATTAATGCTGATGATATAATAAATCTTAAATCAACAGACTCTGTCGGGTATGACAAGATTACTAGTGGATATAAAATTAAATGTAATGCATTCCTCCCTGATCTCTCTATTGTTAATTGTCTTGTAACTGTATCTATAGAATAGCTTGTTAGTAAAAATGAGGAAAAGATTATAAGTACATTTAAAATTTGGGAGTCAAAAAAAGACCATTTAATCTCAAGTGTAGAATAATATATTGATATCCCGAGCAATAATAAAACAGAAATAGTTACAGTTATGTAATTAAATTTTTCAAAAGTCTTTGCAATCATATTTCAATGTATTAATTTTGGATAATATATATTGTTATGGTTAAAGATTTTTTTAATTCTGTTGCGTGGCTTTTTCAAGAGGTCTTTTTTCTTCCATTTGATCTTCTGCGAACTATTCAGCTTGACAGCTGGTTTTTTGCTAATATTACTAGCTGGTTTTTTATTGCCATTGGTATTGCGGGAGCCTCTTATTGGATAAAAAAATTAAAAGAATTTGATGATAATGATGATGAAGATAAAGACAGTACTTCCCACTCTTTTTTATAAATCAAATCCAATATCTTTTCTATAATACATTTTTTCAAATCCTAATTTTTGGATTTGGGCATAAGATAACTTTAAGGCTTGTTGATATTTATCAGCCATTGATGTAACCGCAAGAACTCTTCCTCCATTTGTTACAAAACTATTCTCTTCTTGTTTTGTGCCAGCGTGAAAAATGATTGATTCCTCAACGTCTGACAGTCCTGTAATGACTTTTTCTTTTTCATACTCTTCTGGATATCCACCAGAAACTAAAATTATAGTTACTGCATGTTTAGGGTTGATTTCCAATGCAAGTTGATTAAACTTTGGGGTACCTAAAGAGTCAAAAAGATCTATAACATCAGTTGATATTCTTGGAAAGACAACTTCTGTTTCTGGGTCTCCCATCCTAACATTGTACTCAATTACATACGGTTCCTCTTTAACTTTAATTAAGCCTATAAAAACAAAGCCTATATATTCCATTTTTTCATTTTTGATTCCGTCAATTGTTGGCTTAATAATTTTATTTTCAACTTTTATTAAAAAATTATCATCTAGAAATGGTACAGGAGATATTGCTCCCATTCCCCCTGTGTTAAGCCCTGTATCTCCTTCCCCTATTTTTTTATAATCTTTCGCAAAAGGAAGTATTTTATAGTTATGACCATCCGTTAGAACAAAACATGACAGTTCAATTCCATCTAGAAATTCTTCAATGACAACTTTTGAAGAAGATTTTCCAAACTTCTTGTCAATAATCATGCTTCTAAGTTCTTTTTTTGCTTCAATTAGCTCATGCAATATTAAAACCCCTTTGCCAGCAGCAAGACCATCAGCCTTTAAAACATAAGGAGGTGTCATGCTTTCCAAAAAACTATCTGCTTGATTTATGTTTTCTGCTGTGAAAGTTTTATGTCTAGCGGTAGGAATATTATACTTTTTCATAAAATCCTTTGCAAAATCTTTGCTTCCCTCTAAAGATCCAGCCAACTTACTTGGAGCAATAATTTTAACCTCTGAAAGCTCAGCATCTGATTTAAAATAATCATATATGCCCTTTACAATTGGATCTTCAGGGCCTACAAAAACCATTGATATATTTTTTTCTACTACAACTTTTTTAATTAGATCAAAATCATTTACATCTCCTGCTATATTTTTAGCTAACAGTGAGGTCCCCCCATTTCCAGGAAGAGCATAAATTGTTGAGCTCTTTTCACTCTTTGACATGCTTTTAATAATCGCATGTTCTCTTCCCCCAGAACCTAATACTAAGATATTCATTGAATTAAAAATTTATTTATGGTGTCTTTCATTTTTTTTATCTGCCCTTTGTGTTTGTTTGTTGCAGGAATGTTATCTAAATTAATCATAAAAAAATCTTTAAGATTAACACAGGTAAAATAATTTGTTAAACCTGATAGTCTATGCTTATGGTTAACATGATCTAAACCTTGGTCAATAAATATAACTTTTAACCCCATTGCTAAAGCAGGCAATGCAGCGTGAATTCTTGATGTTATCATAACCTCACTCTCCGCTATTTTTTCTAACATTTCTGCTGCTAATTTTAAACCCTCGTTATGAGATTTAATTGGCTTCTTAGTAAGCTGGTTATATCTTTTAATTTTAAAGTCTTGATTGTTTAAATGTCTATTGAATTGAAATAGTTTTAAAGAGTAATCTATTTTTTTTAAGGGGTACTTAAGAATTGATAAGAGTAATTTAAAACTTGATTTATAATCTAAAGTTGGCTTAAGCCTATCAAAGGCACCAATAACAATTATTCCCTCAGATTGTGTTTTACTTTTTAAATAATTATTCCTGTCTATTGTTGTAGTAATGCATGATGAGTAAAAAGCATTAATACCTTTTTTCAAAAGAATATCTCTTGTGTAAGTATCTCGACATCCAATTGGTTCATGTCTTTTAAAATACTTTAATGATTTATCTTTAAGAAGCTCTACTTGAATTGATGGATTTAAATGAAACGAAATAAAAAGTGGTTTTATTTTTTCACTTGGTGGCCAGTTCTCTGGGCTTTCCATGAACCAGCCATTTATTATTGTTTTAATTACATTATCATTGTAGTTATCAAGGTTTTCTCGGTCAAGAATTTTTATATTTCTGGAGCCAACTAAATCTATTACCGCTTTTGTTTGAATATAATCGCCGATATTTTTGGAGCCAATAAACCCTAATATTCCAGTTTCCATTTTAAAATGCTTTTCTTTATTTTTTCAGTTCTTATAGAAATATCAAAATTCTGTACAATTCTCTTTCTTGCTTTCTTAAAATTTTCAAGCCCTATATCTGATTTTATAAAGTGTACAATTTTTTCTAAATCGTTTTCGGTGTCAAATAAAATTCCTGTATTTCCAATAGCATCAGGAATCCCAAAGACTCTAGATCCAATTGGAACACAACCACATAACATTGCTTCACAAAGCGAGTTTGGCAAACCTTCTAGCCTGGAGCCCTGAAAATAAAATTTATTTTTTTGGTAAAGTTTTTTCATTTGAGTTTTGCTTTGAACACCTATTACATCAACGTTAGGTTCAAGGTCTATAAAATCGATTATGCTTATTTCTGATTCACCAACAATTGTAAAGTTAATCTCTGGGAGAAAAGAAGCTAGTTTGTTAAATCCTTTTAGGCCCTTTATGTCTATTACTCTTTTATCTGAAAAAAATGCAGCAGTTAAAATCCCTGTTTTTGCTGTCTTTTCATCATAACTCCAAAATCTAGCATCATAACCCGTATTAATTTCTTTTATAACGATAGTTTTCTTTTTTGTAAAACTTCTTACCCCAGAAATAATATTAAATTTTTGCTTTGCAAAATCACAGCCATTTTCTAGTGACTTATGGACCACCCAGACCTCGCTAACCATTTTATAGTTCATTTTTGCAACCAATGATCGTAAACCACTTTTAAAAAAAAGACCATGTTCGTTCTTATTATCAACTATTGCATCATAACCTCCAACAATAATTATAGATTTTTTAAAAAAGAGTTTTGAAAATAAAATAGGTATGAATGAGTGGTAATCATTAAACCATGAAATTAAGAATCTAGATCTGGAAATGTAAATAATAGATTTAAACTTTTCCTTTATTCTGTTTAACAAAAAATATAAAAGTCTTTTATCTGGACTTGATTGAATTTCAAAAACATTAAATCCCAAAGCATCAAGAATTGAGATGTCTGATTTCACAAAACTTCTCTTAATAGAATAAACAATGGTTGCGTTCTTTTTCAAAGGTTAAAATTATTAAGTATTTCCGCTATTTTTCTATCATTTGAAAGTCTTGGAACCTTATTCTGCCCTCCTAATCTTCCTACTGATTTCATATAGTTGTTAAACCCTCCCTTATTAACATTAACGATCTCTAATGGCTGAATTATATTACCAAGGATGAGATCTTTATAATAAATATTTTGACTGTTCATTTCTTTCTCCAAGGTTGCAGAAAAGCCCGTAATATCGTCAGGAATTGTCTCAAACTCAACATACCACTCATGACGTGGAAGTCCTTGTTTTGGATTAATATTTGGGGCAACAGTAAACTCTCTTATTGTAACATTATGATTAGTGGTTGCAATTTTCATGGCTTTTTCTACTTCTTCTGATATTACATGCTCTCCAAAAGCTGAAAGAAAATGTTTAATTCTTCCTGTTACAATTATTTTATACGGCTCTTTTGACGTAAACTTAATGGTATCCCCAATATTATATGCCCAAAGCCCTGCTGACGTTGAGATGATTAATAAATAGTTGATGTTTAACTCAACATCTTTAAGGCTTATCCTGTTATAGTCGCCTTTCAAAAAACCTTTTGATTCAATAAACTCATAAAAAATATCATTATTTAAAAGCAACAAAAGGTCTGTTTGATTACCTGAGAAATCATCTTGGTACCCAAAAAATCCTTCAGATGCTGGAAATGTTGCTAAGGTGTCTATTTTTTTTCCTAAAAGTTTATCAAATGTTGATCGATATGGTTCGTAGCTTACGCCCCCGTAGACATAAAGTGACAGGTCTGGAAAAACTTCAGTTATTGTTTTCTTTTCATTAGATACAATTTTTTCAAAATACATTTGAACCCAGGATGGTATTCCAGCTATGATTGTCATTTTTTCTCCAACTGTTTCTTCAATGATTTTTTCAACCTTTTCTTCCCAATCATCAATACAGTTTGTGGACCAGGAAGGCTTTCTGTTGTTCAAGAAAAGTTTTGGAATATAATGGGCGCTAATACCTGATAGCCTGCCTAAATAAACTCCGTTTTTTTTCTCTAGCTCTGGGCTTCCCTGTAAAAACATATGTTTCCCGTTAATAGGTTTGAAATTTTTAGTTTTTAAAAAATAGTTTAAAAGCGCATCTCTAGCTGAATTTATATGTGTTTTTATAGACTCTTTTGTTATTGGGATGTGTTTTGCTCCCGAAGTTGTTCCGCTTGTTTTTGCAAAGTATAATGGTTGTCCTGGCCATAAAATATCTTTTTCTCCTTCAACAACTCTATCAACATATGGTTTTAGTCCTTCATAATCTCTTACTGGAACTCTCTTTTTAAATTCCTCGTAAGATGATATTTTTGAAAACCCATGATCTTGGCCAAAGGTTGTGCTTGATGCGGAGGTGATAAGTTTATTAAATGTTTTAGACTGCCATTTAATAGGATTTGTAATCCATTTTTGATTTCTTCTTTTAATCAGTTTAGCAAATAATATTGTGATTATTGTTTTCATTTAGAATTCAATATAACTCTCTGGATCAACAGGTTCTCCCTGATACCATAATTCAAAGTGAAGGTGTGGCCCTGTTGTTAATGATCCTGTATTACCCGTAAAGGCAATTATCTCTCCTGTTTCTATTCTATCACCTTGGGTTTTAATGATAGAAGAATTATGCTTATAAATAGATGTTAAACCATTTAAGTGCTCTAATATTATCACAAAACCTGTCTCTGATGTCCATTCAGCAAAAACAACAATCCCCTCGCTAATTGAATGAACTGGAGAGTTCTCAGGCATAGCAATATCGACTCCATAATGCTTGCTTTCATAATCAAACCCTGAAGAGAAAACTCCTTTTACGGGGGGAAATAAAACTGTTGTAAACCTTTCTCCTTGAAGATCAAAAGCATTGTATTTATCTTCTTCATCAACTAAAGCTCTTAAAAGGGAGTCATCCCGGTTTGTTTTGACAATCTCAAGCTCTAATGAATTAACGTCAATGTTTTCAGAGTTTTGATCTAAATCTTCAAAAGAAATATTGCCAGATAATAAATCTTTTAAGGACCTTATGTATTTACTTTGGCTTATATAAAGACTTTCCAGTGAGTCTAACTTCATGGAGTTTTCTACTGCATTCTCTCTAAGCTCAATACTGGTATAGCCTCTAAAGTATTCTTTTAGTGGAGTAACGTATATTAACATGAAAGATGTTGATACTAATAATAAAAAAGCAAACAAGGATGAACCCACCAAGTTTACTGATGAAGATGAAAAAAGTTTTTTCTTTTCAAGTGTTTTCTCGTTTACTAAAAGAATATGAAACCTCTCAGACAGTTTATCAATTAGAGTATGTTTTTTCTTTTTTGGCATTAATGCAAATATATGTATAGTTGAGCATAAGTTATTATCTGTTTAATAAATTCATATTACAAAAAATAATTCTGTAAATTTGATAAAAGGAACTAAGTTCCATAAATTTTCAAATATGATAGGTGGACCTCAAATTATTTTAATTGTTATCGTTGTTCTTTTACTGTTTGGTGGCAGAAAAATTCCTGAGCTTATGAGAGGGCTTGGTAGTGGTATCAAGGAATTTAAAAAAGCTACTAAAGAAGATGAAGAAGAGGATTCTAAAGAATAATTATTCTAATTAACAAGCTTCATTGTTGTTATTATCGTGTTTAATTCAAACATGTAGTTTCTTTTGCTTTCAGATGGTGCAAATGAAAACCCTTCTATTACAATATTTCTTTTATTAATGGTGTCTTTGATTATATAGTTTATATATGGCCCCGCCATAAAGTCGTTTTGAACCTCCCAAGTTCCCTTTGTAAGTATCGCATCCATACTGTTTACTTTTGTTTTATAATAATATGGTAAATATGCTCTTTCTGTTATCATGTATGACCCTGGGACTCTTCCAGGCACAAAAAGTTTTCCAATTGAATCTCTAATTTTAGGAATTCGTTCTTCTATCTTTTCAAGATCTATCTCAATTGGGAGGGTATATGCAATAATATTTAAATGCCCCTTGACTACTTTCTTTTCTATCCACGTAAAATTAGCTGTGTCTTTTACTGTTTGATATGCGTCTGGAAAAGTTAAGGATATTCCAAATCTTTCTTTAAGCTCCTTATCCTTATTTACTGATTTTGACATTCTTTTAATCTTTTCAACTCTTTCATTTTCATCAATTGACCTCATCAAGAGATTCTTGTTTTCTTCAAAATAAAAATTCATTACTTCTTCATCTTCTCCTGTG
>Ga0115001_10000705_pt1 | contig 25110 bp, 25 predicted proteins | sample ArcticOcean_MG_C_12_FD_89869 | JGI IMG/M metagenome (GOLD analysis project Ga0115001, IMG submission 89869) | Marine microbial communities from western Arctic Ocean - ArcticOcean_MG_CB8_130 | ecosystem: Environmental > Aquatic > Marine > Oceanic | place: Arctic Ocean: Canada Basin | collected... | reverse complement strand
TTATTTTTTTTTTTTTTTTTTTTTTATTTTTTTTTTTATTTATTTTTTTTTATTTTTTTTTTTTTTTTATTATTTTTTTTTTTTTTTTCTTCTAGCTGTAGGTTTGTCCCAACTTGCTCTTCTTATGTTAAATTTTGTATAATAAAATATGGAGTTTTCAAGGGGATTTTAATAAGTTTTATTAGATTATTTAAATGTAATTCATTCTTTATTTTTGGCTACGATTTAATTTAAGAAGTAACTTCAACTTTTAGTTTATACGTTTTGCCTTTATATATTTCTATATCTACGTAATGTATACCTGTAACTTTTATAGGTTTCTTTATTTTTATTTTTTTTCTATCTATGTTTATATTATTATCTTTTAATACATTTAATATTTGAAGAGGAGTAATAGATCCAAATATTTTTTTTTCTTTATTTATTTTTGATGTAATTTTTATATTTATTTTTTTTAGCTTTTCGTGTATTACTTTTTTTTGTTCTTCAATTTCTTTTTCTTTTTTTGTTAATTCTATATTACTTAATACTTTTTTTTGTTTTTTTTTTCTAATTATTATTGCAATGTTTTTTGGTATTAAATAATTTCTTACATAACCAGGTTTTGCATTTATAATATCTTTTTTACTCCCTAGTTTTTTTATATTTTTTTTTAATATTATTTTCATTTTAAGTATTTTAGATTGTTTATTTTAAATTATCTATTAGATATGGAAGTAATGCCATTTGTCTTGCTTTTTTAATTGCTTTTGATACTTTTTTTTGATACTTATTACTATTTCCTGTTATCCTTTTTGGTAATATCTTTCCTTGCTCATTTAAGAATTTTAATAAAAAATCTATGTTTTTATAGTCTACATATTTTATATTATATTTCTTAAATCTACAATATTTTTTTTTATTTTTTTTCTTGGGTATTGATTCATTTACTAGAGTCATTTTATTTTTTATTTAAGTTTATTTCATTATATTTAATTCCATATTTATCTAAAAATATTGTTAAAAATCTTATTATTCTTTCATCTTTTTTATATTCTATTTCTAAATTTTTTACTATATTTAAATCAGATTTAAATTCAAAAATTTGATAAAATCCTGTTGTTTTTTTTTTAATCGGATATGCTAATTTTTTTAATCCTATTGTTTTTTCATTTATTATCTCTGAATTATTACTTATTAAATTTTTAAATTTATTTATTACTTTATTTATCTGTTGATCTGATAAAATAGGTGTTATAATAAATAACGTTTCATAATGTTTCATAATTTTTATTTTTTATTTTTACTTTTATTTTTTTTATAAGTTCTTAAAATTATATAAATTCATTATTAAGTCAAAAAATATTTTTATATTTATTTTTTTTTTATAAAATAAATTATTGTTTTGTATGTTATTTACAATTGTAAATAAAATTTTTAATATTTTTATTGAAAATGTCTTTAGTCGTTAGAATGCCTAAAATGAGTGACACTATGAAAAGTGGTGTTATTGTTTCTTGATTAAAAAAAGAAGGTGATTTTGTAAAATCAAATGATATAATTGCAGAAATCAATACAGATAAAGCTGTTATGGATTTAGAATCTGGTGAAGATGGATTTATTCTTCATATTGTTGTTAAGGAAAATCAAATAGTATTTGTTAATGAGATTATTGCAGTAATTGGTAGTATTGATGATGACTATAAAAAAATAATTAGCAATGACTTTATTAGTTATAAGTCTGATTTCAATATATTTCCTTTTATTAGAAAAATTTCAAAATTTAAAAGTAATTTATATAATGAATTAAACTTAAGTAAATTCGTAAATAATAATAAAAAAAATAATAATAACAATAAACTCAATATTAAAAATACTTTAGTTAATATAAATGAAAATCATTTTGAGGAATCTTATTTTGATACTCCCATTTCAAATATGCGTATGTCTATTGCGAATAAATTATCTCAAAGTAAATTTATTGCCCCTCATTTTTATTTAAGCTTAGATGTTATTGCTGATAATTTAGTTGAATTTAAAAAAAGCATTAACTTATATTCAAATTTAAAAATTTCTTTTAATGATATAATATTAAAAGCATCATCTATTGCAATACAACATAATCCTAAAATTAATTCTATGTGATTAGATGATAAAATTAGATATAATAATCATATACATATTGGGTTTGCAGTTTCATTAAATGAAGGATTATTAGTTCCTGTTTTGCGTTTTGTTAATCATAAATCTATTTCTATTATTTCCAATGAAACAAAAGAGCTTATTAGGATTTCTAAAGCTGGAAAACTCAAGCCTGAACTTTGTAATAAATCTACTTTTACTATTTCTAATTTAGGGATGTTTGGAATAGACACTTTTACATCTATAATTAATCCTCCGTCATCTTGTATTTTATCTATTGGTTCTATTAAAAATGTTCCATTAGTAAAGAATGGTTCTATCGTATCTGGAAATACTATTAATTTAAGCTTATCTTGCGATCATAGAGTCATTGATGGTTTAATAGCTGTAAAATTTTTAAATACTCTAAAAGGAATTCTTGAAAATCCTTTTAGAATTTTTGTTTAATAAATATTTTAAATTTTTTTTTATGATTAAATCAACTACGGTCTTAGCTGTTATTCATAATAATGAAGTTGCAATTGGTGCTGACGGACAAGCGACTATGGGTAATACAATAATAAAAAGTAATGTAAAAAAAATTAAAAAACTTTCTAATGGTAATATAATTATAGGATTTGCCGGATCCACTGCTGATTCTTTTACATTATTAGATCTTTTTAATGAAAAAATTAATAAATATTCGGGAAATATGAAGCGCTCTGCTATTGAATTAGCTAAAGACTGAAGGACAGATAGATATCTTAGAAAATTAGAATCTATGATGATCGCTGTTAATAAGACTGAGATTTTAATTATTTCTGGAACCGGTGACGTCTTAGAGCCTGATAATCAGATTGCAGCGATAGGATCAGGAGGAATGTACGCTCAGTCTTGCGCAATTGGGCTCAAGAAGCATTCCCCTAATTTAAGTGCGGAAGAAATTGTCAAAGAAAGCTTAATAGTTGCTTCTGATGTTTGTATATATACTAATAAAAATATATTTATTGATAAATTATAAAATATTTATAAATTTATATGAATAATTATATGAACAGATTTTTTACTTCTTTGATTATTTTTCCTATCTTTTTTTTTATATTTTGAAATAAATGAAGTTATTTTTTTTTATTTTTTTTAATATCAGTATTAGTGTTGCTGGAATTTTATTGTTTAATATCTTTAGATGGTGTATTTCCTTTTAAGATTTTTTCTATTTTTTCCTTTATGTTTATTAATTTATTATTTTTTTTAGGAGAGGGAGGTATTTTATCTTTTAAGTATTTTTATTTTATTTTTCTTATTATATTTTTTTTATATTTTATCAATCTTTATAAAAAAACTGATCTTAATCATTTTACTAATATTGCTTACACTTTTTTAGGCATTATGTATATAGGTCTTCCTTTTTTTATAATTAATTTAATTATTTTTTTTAATGGATTTTATAATTATAGATTTTTTATTTTTTTCTTATTATTGATTTGAACTAGTGATATTGGTGCTTATTTTTTTGGAATATTCTTAGGAAGAAATAAATTATTTAAACGATTATCTCCTAATAAAACATGAGAGGGTAGTTTTGGTGGTTTTTTTTTAGTTTTTTTTATAAATTTTTTACTATTTTTTTATTTTAAAAATTTAGTATTTTTAGAGTGCCTGATCTTATCTTTATTAATAATAATTACTGGAACTTACGGAGATTTAATCGAATCTTTGTTAAAAAGAATTGTTAATATTAAAGATTCAGGAAATTTAATTCCTGGACATGGTGGTTTTTTAGACAGGTTTGATAGTTTTCTTATAGCTATTATTTTTATTGTTTTTGTTATAAAAAACTTTTTTTAAAATTTTTAGATTTAAGCTATAATAAAATTAATAAAAAAATTTTATTAATTATTTAAATTAGTAAAATTAATAAGAATAAATATTAATTTTTATTAGTATAATATAAAAGTTAATAAAAACCCTATCAATACTGATGATATCGTAGCAACTAATCCTGGTATCATGAAACTATGGTTTAATACATATTTTCCTATTTTTGTACTACCTGTGCGATCAAAATTTATCGCAGCAATTATTGTAGGATGATTTGGTAAAAAGAATAATCCATTTACAGATGGAAACATTGGCAATAATGTCAATGCTGGTATTCCTAAATCTACTCCTAAAGGAAATAATGCGCTTGTTGTTGTTGCTTGGCTAACTAATAAAATTGATAAAACAAATAAACAAATTGTGAATAACCATGGCGCTGATTGTATTTTATCTTGAATTAAATTAAATATATAATCTTTATTTTCTGAGAAAAAAGTAATTCCTAACCATGCTATTCCAAATATTGCAATCACTGCTTGCATTCCAGATCTAAATATATTACCTCTAACTATCTCAGGTGGATTTAAATTACATACCATTATAGTTATCGCTGATATTGATAGCATTATTATCTGAATAATAGATGTCATTTTAAGTTCTATTATTTCTCCATTTATTTCCCATTTTGGTCTCAAGTTTTTAAAAGAACCAAACATAATTATAAACATTATACCTATTATAAATATTCCTATAGATATTTTTCCATATTTCGGATCTTCATTTTCTTTTTTTAATGTATTACTTTTTTGACTCTTTTCTTCTTCTAATATGGCTTTCATTTTTTCTATACATAAAGAATCTTCATTTAATTCTTTTCCTATTTTATTTGCTACCGCAGAGCATATTATAACTCCTAATAATGTTGATGGTACGCATATAATTAAAATATGACTTAATTCAATTCCTTTTGGTCCTAATAAACTTATTAATGTTGCTGTAGCTGCTGATATAGGACTTGCTGTTATTGCTTGTTGTGCAGCCGTAACAGATGCTGATAATGGTCTTTCTGGCCTAACATTTGTTTCTCTTGCAACTTCTGCTATAACTGGTAGTATTGAGTAACTTATATGAGTTGTTCCTGATAAAAATGTGAATATATATGTTACGATTGGAGCTATAAATGTTATTTGACTTGGATGTTTTCTTATTACTTTTTCTGCTATTTTAACTAAATATTTTAGTCCTCCAGCGTTTTCTAATGTACTCGCTGCGGTTACTACAGATATAATTATTAATAAAACATTTATAGGTGGCACATTTGGCCTTACATGAAATCCAAAAGTTAATATTAATAAACCTAATCCTCCCATAACTCCTAATCCAATTCCTTTTAGTCTAGCTCCAATGAAAATAGCTAAAAGTACTACAATAAGTTGTATTCAAAACATTGTTTTCGATTTTAATAAAAAATATACAATAATACATATATAATTTAAAAAATTATAATTTTTTAAATAAATTTTGACTTATTTATGTATGTGTTTATTTTTTTTTATTATATTACAACGAATTTTATGAATATTAAAATAAAAAATAAAAAAAAATTTCTGATTTTATTTAAAAAAAATATTAATTTTTTTAAAAAATCAGTTATATTATTTAATTTAGTTAATAATAAATTAGATTTTTAATATATATAAATTATAAAATAAAATATTAAAATATGAAAAAATACAAATCATCTGTAAAGTGTTTAAGATCAAGTTTTTCTAGAAAATTAAGAAATAATTATAAAGTTAAAACTTGTAAAACTTTTATAAAAAAAATAATTAATTCTAGTAATAAAGAAGAGTCTAAAAAAAATCTTAAGAGAGTTTTTTCTATGCTTGATATTTTATCTAAAAAAAATATTATTCATAAAAATAAAGCATCTAATAACAAATCCAGACTATCTAAAATAGTTAATAATTTAAATTAATTTATATTAAAATAAAATGAATAAAATTTTTTAATGGTTTTAGATAAGTTTATTTATGAAAATATCTTTTTGTTGATTAAAACGTTATATTAAATTAGAAAAATCTATTTTTGATGTATCAAATTTATTATTGAAAAATGGATTTGAAGTTAACTCTATTAAAAGTTTTAATTTAATTGAAAAAGGCTTGCCAAGTTTAATAGTTGGTAAAGTTATTTTTAGTGAAAATTTTTTTAAATGCGGATGCAATAATTTTAAAAAAGTTTTTATTGACATTGGTAATAACATAATTAAAATAATTTGCTTAATTAATAACCATATTTTTTTGAATCAGAATATAGTGGTTTCTCCGGTTTATTCTTTCTTAAAAATTTATGGTTTTAATGATTTTAAAATAAAAAAAATAAAATTTTTAAATCACACTTCAAGTGGTTTAATTTCTTTTAGATATTGTTTTAATTTATTAGGTTTAAACGAAGATATTTTTGTTTTAAATAATTTTATTTTACCAGGAACTCCTGCTATTAAATTTTATAATTTTAATATTAATAATATAATTGATGTAGATATTACTCCTAATAGATCTGATGCGTTTTCTCATATAGGAATCGTAAAAGATATTTCATATATCTTATCTAGTGAAACTTATTATCCTCCTGTACTGCCTTTAGTAAAAAATAAAAATAAGAATAAAATATCTATAAAAATAGACAATTTTAATTATTGCTCTAGGTTTTCGGGTCTTTTAATGAGTGGTATTAATATCCAAGAATCTTCCTTATTTATTAAAAGTCTATTGCTTTCAGTTGGTATTAAGCCCGTAAATAATATTATAGATGTAACGAATTTTATTCTTTATGAATTAGGTCAACCAATCAATGTTTTTGATTATGATAAAATTTCAGGAAATCGTTTTTTTTTAAAAAAATTAAAAAAAAAACATAATTTCTTTACAGTCTGTAATAATTTTATCTCTTTAGATGAATCAGATGTAGTTTTATCTGATAATAAAAAACCATTATCTATTCCTGGTCTTATTAATAGTCATGATTCTAATATTGATGAAAATACTAGTAACATATTTTTAGAAAGCTCTTGTTTTTTTTCTGAATTTGTAGTTGATCAGACAAAAAAATTCTCAATTAATACTGATTCATCTTTTTATTTTTCAAGAGGCACTGATCCTAATATGACTGTTTATGCTTTAAGAAGGGCATCTTTTATTATAGAAAAAATTTCTAAAGGTTTTATCTCATCTAATATTATTGATACTTGTTCTGAAAATTTAAAAACTCTTTTTATAAGAATATATTATAAAAATATTAGAAGTTTAATTGGAATATTTATTAGTAAGAAAAAAATTAAGTCTATACTAAACAGCTTGAATATAAGATTAATTGATGAACATAAAGATAGTTTTATTGTAACTATCCCTACGTATAGAGTAGATTTAACTAGAGAGGTTGATATTATAGAAGAAATATTAAGAATCTATAGTTATAATAATTTTATCAGTAAAGGGTTAAGTGTTAAATATTTTTCTGATTATAATATTTTAAATAGTTTTGATATACAATACAGAATTTCTGAATTTTTATCCTCTAATGGTTATTATGAAATTTATACAAATTCTATAGTTAAGTCTTCTTATTTTGCTAATTTTAAGAATAATATAAAATTAATTAATCCTCTTACTGAATTTAATGATACATTAAGGCAGAGCTTATTTTTTTCTGGATTAGAAGTTATTTTAAATAATATTAATAGAAAAGAAAATGATTTGAAATTATTTGAATTTGGAAAAATTTATTATAAAAATTTAAATTACATAGAGATAAATAAATTAGGAATATGAACAACAGGTAATACAGAATCTATAAACTGAATTAATAAACCTAGATTTGTAAATTTTCAAGATTTAAATTCTATTATATACAAAATTATCAATAAATTTAATATTTCTAATTTTTCTTCTGATTATTCTAACAATTTTTTATATGAATATGGTGTTAATATTGTTGTAAATAATGTCTTATTATTACATATAGGAAAAATTAAGAAATCTATTTTAAATAATTTTGGCGTTTTTCAAGATGTATTTTTTTCTGAAATCAACATGAATATTTTGCTTAGTTTAATTAATTATGAAAAAACTTATGAAAAAATATCTAAGTTTCCTCTAGTAAAACGTGATATATCTTTAGTTATTAAAAAATCTATTAATTTTGAAGATATAAAGAAAATAATAAAAAAAATTGAAAATAGTAACATCATAAAAAGCGTTAATATTTTTGATATTTATGAGGGAGGAAATCTTAAAGAAGATGAAAAATCATATTCTTTAAGTTTTGTACTACAAGAAACAAAGGATACATTGAATTCTTTTCTGATTAATAAAGTAATCAATAATATTATTAATTCTTTTAAAAAAGATTTATTTGCTATTATAAGAAATTAAATATTATATTATTATTTTTATTTTTAAACTAAAAACTAAAGTTATGATTATAATTCATATTAAAGATGGTGAAATGATCGAAAGATCTTTAAAGAGATTTAAAAAAAAATTTGAAAAAATTGGAATTTTAAAAGCTTTAAGACAAAGAATGTATTATAGAAAAAAATCTGTTATAAAAAGACAGCAATTATTAAAAGCTATTTATAAAGAAAAATTTTATCCTAAGAATTAGTTTTTTTTCATTCTATTCCATAATACGATTTTTTTCCATTTTCGTATATTCCCTCTATTAATATTCCTCCATTTTTTTTGTTTAGTATTTTTATTAAATCATTTATATCTTTAATTAATTCATTATCTATACGTGTTATAATAAAATCTTGATTTATCCCTGATTTTTTTCATCCTCCTTTGAGTATTTTTTTTATTCTTACTCCTCCTTCTATTTTTAATTTTTTTTGTAATGATTTACTTATATTTTCGAAAATTGCTCCTCTTATTTTTACGTATTCTTCTTTATTTTTTAGAGTTTTAATTTCTTTTTTTATGTTTTTAAATATTGTTGATGTATTTTTTTTTTCTTTATTTCTATAAAATGTTATTGTTATCTTATTTCCTGGTTTACATAATGCTATTTGTTCTTGTAATTCAGATGCATTTTTTATTTTATTTTTATTTATTTCTGTTATTATATCTCCTTTTTTTATTCCTGCTAGACAAGCTATTCCCTCTTTATTAACTTCCACAACATAAACTCCATTAAATATATTTAAATTTTTTTCATATGATATATCTGCATTTACATTTGTTATAATAATTCCAAGTACTACTCTTTGAACATTTCCGTGTTTTTTTAAATCTGTTGTTATTTTTTTTACAATTGATGCAGGTATTGCAAATGAATATCCTGAAAAATTTCCTGTTGAAGTCGCAATTGCTGTATTAATTCCTATTAATTCTCCTTTTAAATTAACTAATGCCCCTCCACTATTTCCTGTATTTACCGCAGCGTCTGTTTGTATAAAAGACTCTATAGACATTTTATCATTGATTATTTTAATATTTCTAGCTTTTGCGCTTACTATTCCCGTCGTTACTGTTGATTTTAATTTGAATGGATTCCCTACAGCCATTACTCATTCCCCTACTTGTAATGTATCTGAATTTCCAAATTTTAAATAAGGAAGTCCGCTTTCTTTAATTTTTAATAAGGCTATATCTGTACTACAATCTATTCCTATTAATTTTGCTTTATATTTTTTATTATTATTTAATGTTATTTCTATTTCATTTGCATTATTAATTACATGATTATTCGTTACTATATATCCATTTTCTGATATAATTACACCTGATCCGCTAGAATATTTTTGATTATTTTCAGGTTTTATTTTAAATGAATTGTTTTTATTTCCAAAAAAGTCTTTAAATATATCATTCAAAGGATTTTCTTCTTTATATTTTTTTTTTTTAGCTTTATAAGTTGACTTTATATGCACGACCGACTTTGTTGCTATTTTAGCAGCATGGATAAAATTTATTCCTTCTGGTATTTTAAATTTTAAATTTATTTTATTTTTATTTTGCTTTTCGCATGATACTATTCTTATGTTTATAAAGTATATTAATATTATTCATATAAATATTTTTTTTTTATTTAGCATTTCATTTTATTTATAGTAAAATATATAATATTATAATTAAAATTTTATATAAAAAAATATTTTATGATTTTTTTAGAAATAAATTTTATATTTATTTTATGAAGTATTTAATTAAGACTAAACTTAAAGTTTATAATAGTATTACAAAAAAAAAGGAAATTTTTATTCCTATAAATTATCCTTTTGTAGGTATGTATTTGTGTGGCCCTACTGTTTATGGTGATTCACACATCGGTCATGCCCGTAGTGCTGTGGTTTTCGATGTAATATTTAGATATTTAAAGTACTTAAAATATAAAGTTAAGTATGTAAGAAATATTACAGATATAGGTCATTTGGACAATAGTTTTTTAGCAGAAGATAAAGTTTTAAAGCAATCTAAGTTAAAAAAAGTTGATCCAATGGAGCTTTCTCAATATTATACAAATATTTACCATAACTATATGAAATTATTAAATGTTCAATCTCCTAATATAGAGCCTAGAGCTACTGGAACTATTTTAGATCAAATTGATATAGTTAAAAAATTCATAAAGTCTGGTTTTGCTTATGAAGTAAACAATTCTGTTTATTTTAATATAAAAAAGTATAGTATTAATAATTATTACGGGATTTTATCTGGAAGAATTGTTGATGACTTAATTTCTGGAAATCGTAAATTATTTAAGCAAAAAGAAAAAAAATCTGTTTTAGATTTTGCTTTATGAAAAAGTTCTGATGAAAAAAATTTAGTATATTGATTCTCTCCATGAGGTTATGGCTTTCCAGGATGACATTTAGAGTGCTTTGCAATGTCTTATAAGTATTTGGGAAAAGTATTTGATATTCATGGCGGAGGTATAGATTTATTATTTCCTCATCATGAATGTGAAATTTCTCAGTCTCAAGTTTTATATAGTAATAATCCAGCTAAATACTGATTACATAATAATTTGGTTAATATTGATAATAGGAAAATGGGAAAATCTTTAGGAAATATAATTACCTTAAGTCAGATATTTAATGGAAATCATAGCATTCTTGATAAGCCATATAGTCCTATGACTATTAGATTTTTTATTTTGCAAGCTCATTATAGAAGTGTTATAGATTTTTCCGTTAATTCTTTAAATTTTGCAAGATTAAAATATATTAAATTTATTAATGGTTTAAAATTTATTAAAAATCTATACTATAAAAAAAATAATGATTTTAAAGCAGACGAAGATTTAAGTGATAAAATTAAGATTGAATGCAATAATTGCTATAATGCTATTAATGATGATTTTAATATTCCAAAATTAATTTCTTATTTATTTACATTACTTAAATATATTAATAAAATACAAGATGGTTTATTAGATATTTCTATTATTAACGAATCTTCATTTAATCTATTGAAAAAAACTTATATTATTTTTTTAGAAGATATATTAGGGCTTTTAGAAGAAAATAATTTTTCAAAAGATTTATTAAGCATTCTATTAAATGTGTATAAGAAAGAAAAAATGTTAAAGAATTATAGTATTGTTGATTATATAAGATTTGAATTAAAAAGCAATGGTATTATTTTAAAAGATATGAAGAATAATATAGATTGAATTTATAATTAAATTATGTATAAAATAAAATATGAAAATGGTTTCAAATATATTGAAGAAGGAGAAGGTGATATTTTATTATTATTACATGGTCTTTTTGGCGAATTAAGTAATTGAGATAGTGTTATAAATTTTTTTTGTCTAGATTATAGAATTATTATTCCTATTTTTCCTATATATGAAAAGTCAATTAAAAACAATAACTTAAATTCTCTTATTAATTTTTTAGATAATTTTATCAAATTTAAAAAAATTAGTTTTTTGACATTAATAGGTAATTCTTTAGGCGGTCATTTATTATTACTTTACATTCTAAAGAAGCCTTTTTTAGTTAAAAGAATTATTTTAACCGGAAGTTCTGGTTTATTTGAAAATTTCAAAAGAACTTCCTTTCCGAGAAGAAGTGATTATAATTATATTAAAAATAAAATAGGTTATACTTTTTTTAGTTCAAGTATTTCTGACAAAGTTAATATAGATTCGGTTTTTAGTATGGTAAAAAATATAGATCAAGTAATACGTATTATTTCTGTTGTTAGATCTGTTCGTAATAATAATATTTCAAGATTAAATTTTAATATTAAAATTCCTATTTTATTAGTTTGAGGAATTAATGATACTATCACTCCTTCATTTGTTGTTCATCAATTTAATAATTTTATGGATCTTTCTACTTTAAAATTCATAGAAAATTGTTGCCATGCTCCTATGATGGAGCATCCTATTAAATTTAATAATATATTAAAAGATTTTTTAATAAATAATCCTTAAAATGAAAAATAAAAAAATTATAGTAAGATTTGCTCCTAGTCCTACTGGTCCTTTACATATCGGAGGCGTAAGAACTGTTCTTTATAATTATATTTTTTACAAGAAATATGATGGTAAGTTTATTTTAAGAATTGAGGACACTGATGAATTAAGATATGTATATAATTCAGAGAAATATATAGTTAGATCTTTAAATTGATTGGGTATAAAATTTAATCATTTTAAAGGGAATTTTTTTCTTTATAAGCAATCTAATAGAAAATATTATTATGATTATTATATTTTAAAATTAATTAAGTCAAAAAATGCTTACTATGCCTTTGATACTGAAAGTGATTTAGATAATATGAAAAATTATTTAAAATCTTATGGAAATAAAAGTCCAAAATATAATTACATCACTAGAAATATGATGAAAAATTCCTTTACATTATCTTTTTCTAAAAAAAAAATTATGTTCAGTCTTGAGACTTCTTATGTTATTCGTCTTAAAATTCCAAGTAATGTATTTATTAAATTTAAAGATTTGATTAAAGGCTTTATAAATGTTAATTCTTCTAATTTAGATGATAAAGTATTAATAAAATCTACTGGCATTCCTACTTATCATATTGCTAATGTAATTGACGATTATTTAATGAATGTTACTCATGTTATTAGAGGAGATGAATGATTACCTTCTATGCCTATTCATTTTATTATCTATAAGTATTTAAATTTTTATAATTATATTCCTGAATTTTTACATTTACCTTTACTGCTTAATCCTAATAGTAAAGGAAAGCTTAGTAAGAGATTATTGGATAAATATAATATTAGTATATTTCCTATAAAATGAAAACATAATAAAATAATTAAAGGGTATAAAGATGTGGGTTATTTACCAGATGCTTTAATTAATTTTATATTTTTATTAGGATTAAATTCAGAAAATTTAGAAATTTTTGATAAAGATTTAATGATTAATTATTTTTCTATTAATAAAATTAATAAATCTTCTATAAATTTTAATATAAACAAGTTAAATTGATTTAATCAAAATTATATAAAAAAAAAATCCGACCAATTTATTTTTGATTTTTTTTTTATATTACTAAAAGATAAGTCTATTTTTTATAATACTAATTTAATTTTGAAAATTTGCAATTTAGTAAAAAGTAGAGTTTTTTTTATTAATGATTTTTGGAATAAAACTTTTTACTTTTTTAATACTCCTAACTTTTTTTATTATAATTTATTAAGAAAAAAAACAAATGCATATGTATCTTATTATTTAAAATTATTTTTTGATGAGCTGGATTTATTAAATTCTTTTTTCTTTTTAAGAATAAAATCTATTTTAAATTCATTTAAATCTGATAAATTTAATATTGTAAAATTTGTTCGCACTCTTATTACAGGTTCAGCCTTTGGGCCGGATCTAAGTAGTATTATAGAAGTTTTAGGAAAAAGAGAATCCCTATTAAGGTTAAATATTTTTTTTTACTTTTAGTTTATTTTAAATATTATATTAATCGGTATTCCTTCAAACTTAAAATTTTTTCTTATTTGATTTTTTATATATCTTCTATACGCTTCGTTAATATTTTTAGGAAAATTGCATGAAAATTCAAATGTTGGTATATTTTTTTCGACTTGTTTGATGTATTTAATTTTTACGCTTTTTCCTCCTATTGTTGGATGTGAATACTTTTCAATACTTTTATTTATTATTTTACTGATTTTTAAATTAGAAACCTTTTTTATTTTATTTTTATAAATTTCTAATATTTTTTCTATAACTTCATATATTTTCTGCTTCTTTATAACTGATATGAATATTATTGGTATATAATCTATTGGAGATATCTTTTCTAGTATTTTTTTTTTATACTCTAATGTTGTTTTTTTATTTTTTTTTATTAAGTCTCATTTATTAATTACTATAATTAATCCTTTTTTATATTTTTGAGTCAATGATATAATATTAATATCTTGAGATTGTATATTCTCACTAGCATCTATCATTATGATACAAATGTTTGATTTTTTTATTATTTTTATCGTTTTTATTATAGAATAAAGCTCTATTGAGTTTTTAATTTTTGATTTTTTTTTAATTCCTGCCGTATCTATTATTATAAATTTTTTATTATTTAAATTATAATGAGAGTCTATAGGCTCTCTTGTTGTTCCTGGTATATTCGTTACTATACTTCTTTCTTTTTTTATTATTAAATTTAAAAAAGACGATTTACCGACATTTGGCTTCCCTATTATGCATATTTTTGGAATATTTTTTTCTTCACTTTTTATATTTTTTTTAAAATATTTAGTTACTTCATTTAACATTTCCGCCACGCCTGATCCGTTATTTGATGATATGTAGAATATTTTCTTTATTCCTATTTTTTCAAATTCTGCGCATTTTATTTTAGGCTTATCTATTTTATTTACAACTAGTATTATGTTTTTATTTGATTTTTTTAATATATTAAAAAAAACACTATCCAAAGGAGTTAATCCATTTTGATATTCTACCATTAAAAGTATTACATTAGCCTGGTTGATTGATATTTTTATTTGTTTATGTATATATTTTTCTAATATATCATTCGGATTATATATATATCCCCCTGTATCTATTACTATAAATTTTTTATTTAATCATTCTGAATATCCGTAATTTAAATTTCTTGTTGTTCCGGATATATTTTTTATGATTGCTTTATTTTGTTTTATTAATCTGTTAAATAATGTAGATTTTCCGACATTCGGCCTTCCTACTATAGTTATAATATTTTTCATTTTAATGTATTTTTATTTATTAATTTATTTTTTATCTTTATTTTTTTATAAAAAAATTGTTTTTATATTTTTTTTTATTTAGATTAAGAATACTTTAGTATTTCTAAGTTAAATGTGGGGTGGAGCAGTGGTAGCTCGTCGGGCTCATAACCCGAAGGTCGTAGGTTCAAATCCTGCCCCCACTACATTTACTAGTTTTAAAATTTCAAAAAAGAATATTCTTTAGAATACACATTTTTATATATATCTTCTTTTTTTGGATACTTTGATTCATTTGCAAATTCTACGCATTTTAATATTTTATCTTTTACTTTTTTATTTATTTCTTTTATTTTTTCTTTATTTAATATATTTTTTTCTATTATTTTTTTTTTTTTTTTTTTTATTTTATTTTTTTTTTTTTTTTTTTTTTTTTTTTTTTTTTTTTTTTTATTTTTTTTTTTTTTATTTTTTTTGTTTCTTTTTTTTTATATTTTTTTACTTCCTCTTTTTTTTTATAATTTTCCGGATCAGACATTGAATGACCTTTATATCTATAAGTTTTAAATTCTATTAAAACAGGGCTTTCTTCGTCTCTAACTTTTTTAGATAATTTCTTTATTGTATTATTTACATCTTCTATATTTTCTGTATTTATTGATTTTGATATCATATTATAAGTTAATCCCATTTTATATAATTTTGTAGTATTTGAGCTTCTTTCTACAGATGTACCCATTGCGTATTTATTATTTTCTATTATAAATATTATTGGCAACTTATATAGTGCTGCTAAATTTAATGACTCATGAAAGGAGCCCTGTCTGACTGCTCCATCTCCTAAAAATGTTATACATATATTTTTACTTTTTTTGTATTTTTCAGCAAATGCTATTCCGATTCCTATTGGTATTTGCCCTCCTACTATTGCGTGTCCTCCAAAAAAGTTTTTTTTTTTATCAAAAATATGCATCGATCCTCCTCTTCCATTTGATATTCCAGACTCTTTTCCAAATAATTCTGACATTACGTATTTTGGGTCCGTTCCTAAAGAAATAGGATGGGCATGATCTCTATAAGATGTTATGTATTTATCATTTTTATTTAAAGCTGTTGTAACTCCTACGACGCATGATTCTTGTCCTGTGTAAAGATGACAAAATCCTTTTATTTTCTTTTGATAATATAGTTCTGATACTTTTTCTTCAAATTTTCTTATTGTTAGCATTTTTTCATATCAATTTAAATATTTTATTTCTTTTGAGAAAATATTATTTTTTTTTACATTCATATTTATTTTTATTTTAATAACTTTTTGTAATGAGTGTGAATAAAAAAATTGTAAGAAAAATTTCTTATTTATCTAAAATTTATTTATGTAGTAATAAAGAAAGAAAAGAAATAGTAAATAGTTTAAATGAAATGGTTTTATTAATAAATAAATTAGAAGATTTAAATATTTTTGGAATAGAACCTTTATTTAATATGTCTTCAGAAGTTAATGTTTTAAAAAGTGATTTAGATTATAATTCTTTTTTACATAAAGAATATTTTTTAAATTCAAATAATATTACTAATTTTTATTTTTTGGTACCCAAAATATAAATCATATTTTAATTAAATAAGATTTTATATTCTTCATTTGAATTTTTTTCTGAATCAGACCCATGTATTGCGTTTTCTTCTATTGAAGTTCCGAATTTTTTTCTTATTGTTTCGTCTAATGCTGTACTTGGATTTGTTGATCCTATTAACTTTCTAAAATCTTCTATTGCATTTTTTTTGTATATTAACATTATTATTGATGGCCCGGAAGACATAAAGTTACATAAACTTTCATAAAATTTTTTATCTTCATGAATTTTATAAAATAGTTCTGCATTTTTTTTTGTAAACTTTATCATTTTTATGTTTTTTATTTCAAAATTATTTCTCTCTATCATTTCTATAATTTTTCCTGCACTTTTATTTTTGATAGCATCAGGTTTTATTATACCACAAGTTATATTTTTTATCATTTTTTATAGGTTTGAAAATTGTTTTAAAAATTTTAAATCATTTTCTGTAAATAATCTAATGTCATTAATTTTATATTTTAACATTGTAATTCTTTCTAATCCCATTCCAAAAGCAAATCCTTTATATTTTTTATTATCTATTTTGCAGTTCTTTAAAACATTCGGATCTACCATTCCTGCTCCCATTATTTCAACTCATCCAGTATATTTGCATATTTTACATCCTTCTCCTTTACAAATAATACAATTAATATCTATTTCTATACTTGGTTCTGTAAAAGGAAAATAAGATGGTCTTATTCTATTTTTTATTTTTTTACCAAACATTGATTTTGTAAAGTAAAATAAAGTTTCTTTTAAGTCATAAAAATTTATATTTTTATTTATATACAATCCTTCTATTTGATGAAAAACACAGTGTGTTCTTGGTGATATTGCTTCATTTCTGAAAACTCTTCCTGGAGATATATTTCTAATTGGTGGTTTTTTATTTGTCATTTCTCTTATTTGAACTGATGAAGTATGTGTTCTTAGTAGTATTGAAGGTTTTTTTGATATAAAAAAAGTATCCTGCATCTCTCTAGCTGGATGTTTTTCAGGAAAATTTAATGCTGTAAAATTATTTCAATCATTTTCAATTTCTGGTCCATCTATAATGGTAAATCCTATTTTTTTAAATATTGATACTATTTTATATCTTATAATTGTTATAGGATGGAGTGATCCTATTTCTTTATTTCCAGGAGGTAGTGTAAGATCTTCAAATTTTTTATTTATTATTTCCTCGTTTTTATTTATTTCTTTTTTTTTATTTTTAAACTTCTTCTTTACATATTCTTTTATTTCATTTAAAATATGCCCAACTTTTTTCTTCTCCTTTGTTTCTAGGTTTTTTATTTCATTAAATATTTTGGATATTTTATTTTTTTTAGAAACGTATTCTATTCTAAATATTTCTAAGTCTTTTTTATTTTCTATTTTGAAATTTTCAATTTCAAGTTTTATTGAGTTAATTTTTTTATTCATTTTTTTAATAATTATTTTTTACTATATTTTTTAATTTATAGTTATATAAATCTCAATTTTTTATTTTTTTTTGAGATACACCTGATTCAATTGCTGCTTTAGCTACTGCAGGACTTATTGTCGTTATAAGTTCTTTATTCATAATATCTGGCACTATGTTTTTTTTATTAAAGTCTATATTTTTTTTGTTATTTTTGCTAGATAATTTATAAAGTGATTTAATTGCTGCTATTTTCATTTCTTTATTTATTTTTTTAGCACGAACATCTAACGCTCCTCTAAATATATAAGGAAATACCATTGCATTATTTATTTGATTTGGATAATCAGATCTTCCAGTTGCAAATATTATATCATCTCGACTGTTAATCGCATCATAATATGAAATTTCTGGATTCGGATTTGCCAATGCAAATACAATAGGATCTCTTGCCATTGATTTTATGTGTTCTCTTTTTAATACATTTCCTGTAGATAGTCCTAAAAACATATCTGAATTTTTTATTGCCTCTGTTATATTTTTTATTTTATTTTTTTTTGTTACAAATTTTAATTTTATTTTACTTAGATTTTTTCTATTTTCATTAATAATTCCATTTCTATCAAATACTATTATATTTTTTTTTTTTAACCCTAACTCTATATAAGTTTCTATGCATGATATTGCCGCTGCTCCTGCTCCACTAACGACTAACTTTATATTTTCTATTTTTTTATTTATAATTTTTAATGAATTCATCAATGCTGCACTTGTTACTATTGCGGTTCCATGTTGATCATCATGCATAACCGGTATATTCATTTCTTTTTTTAATGTTTTTTCTATACGAAAGCATTCTGGAGATTTTATATCTTCTAAATTAATTCCTCCAAATGTAGGTTCTAATGATTTAACAATTTTTATAAATGAATGTGGATTTTTTTCATTTATTTCTATATCAAATGCATCAATTCCTGCGAATTTTTTAAATATCATTGACTTTCCTTCCATTACAGGCTTTGACGCTTCTGCTCCTATATTTCCTAATCCGAGTACAGATGTTCCATTTGATATTATTCCTATTAGATTTCCTTTGGATGTATAATCAAAAACTTTATTTTTATTTTTTGATATTATTTTACATGGTTCTGCCACTCCTGGTGAATATGCTAAAGATAAATGTTTTTTTTTATTTATTGGTTTCGTTATAGATACTTTTATTTTTCCTTTTGGATTTTTTTTATGATATTTTAATGATTTATCTTTATACATATTATACATATTATTATTTTTATATATATATTTATAATTTTGAATTAAGAAATAGTAAATATAAATAATATGTAAAATATTATAAAATTTTTATTTTCTAAATATTTATTTTTTATATTTATCTAAGTATTTTTTTTTATATTATTTATATTTTTAATAATGAATAGAAATAGTTTTTTGTTATCTGGATTTCGAGACTTTAATCCTAATCAGATGATTAATAGAAAATATATATTTAAGAATATTGAAAATATTTTTATTAAATATGGTTTTTTACCAATCGAAACTCCTGTTCTTGAAAAATTTTCTTTATTTTCAAATATATATGGAAGTGAAAATGAAAAGTTAATCTTTAATGTAATAAACTCAGGAAATTTTTTATCTACTATTAATGTATCTGATTTTTACAAAGGTTATAAACATTTATTATCTCTTATTTCTTTTAAAGCGATGAGATATGATTTAACTTTTCCTTTTTATAGATATATGATTTCTCATGAAAATCAATATTTTCCTTTTAAGAGATATCAAATTCAGCCTGTATGAAGAGCTGATCGTCCTCAAAAAGGTAGATATCGTGAATTTTACCAGTGTGATGCAGATATTGTTGGTTCTGACTCTTTAATTTCTGAATCAGAAATGCTATGCATGATTAATGAAATATTAACGAGCTTCGGTATTAATAAATTTAATATTTACATAAATCATAGATTAGTATTAAAATCTATTTCTAAATATATTGGAGAATCTTTAAAAGAATACTATTTATACATTGGAATTGATAAAATTGATAAAATTGGAAAATACAAAGTTTTTAAATATTTTATCAATAAAGGATTTAGTTATTTATCTTTATTTAAATTGGAAAACATTTTTAATTTTAAAGGAAATAACAAGAAAAAGATTTTTTTTTTAAAGAAAAAAATTAGCAATTGCGATTATATTACTTCAGCCTTAGACGATATATTAAATATATTAAAATATTCTAGTTTATTTTTTAATAAAAAAAAAAATATTGTTTTTGATCTTAAGTTATCGAGAGGTATTTCTTATTATTCAGGAGCTATATTTGAAGTTAAATTAAATAATATTAATATAGGAAGTATATGTGGTGGTGGTAGATATAAAAAATTAATAAATATTTCTAATTCTTTAAATTTCTCTGGTATTGGGTTTTCATTTGGACTAGATAGACTCTATTTCGTAATTAATAAACTCAATTTATTTCCAAAAAATAAGTTTTCTGTTATGGTTATGATTGCAAATATTAATTTAAATTATGCATGTTTTAATATTTTATCAGATCTTAGATTAAAAGGAAATTCCGTAGAAATATATCCAGACGTAATTGATTTAAGTAAGCAATTAATTTATGCGAATAAAAAAAGCATACCATTTGTATTGATTATTAATTATAAAAGCAATCATTTAGATAGTTTTATTTTAAGAAACATGCTCACAGGTGAACAAAATATTTATAATAAAAAAAGTATAATAAATATTTTTTCTTAGTAGATAATTTTTAAATTTTAGAAAAATGAAAAATCTTCAATTTAAAATTAATGATATTAAAAAAAAGATATCTAAATTTTATGTTACTGGAGAATCAGGAGGAGGTATGGTTAAAATTACCGTTAATGGCAATAAGGAAATTATTAAAATTGAAATTGATGATGATATTATTAATTTAAATGATAAGGAAATATTGCAAGATTTAATTATTTCAGCCCTAAATGTTTCTTTTAAAGAAATAAATTTTAAAATAAAAAAAGAATTTAGCAGTAAATCAAACTTGGTATTCTCGAACTTATTATTGGAATTTTTTTTTTAATATATAAAATTTTCATGCCAAAATATTTATTTTAAAATATAAAATAAAAAGAAAATAAATAATATTAATTTTAGAATTATTCTAATAATGTTTAAAAAATTAATTTAATATCATAAAATTTTATGAAATGAATGTTTATTTAGATAATGCTTCTACTACCAAGCTAAGTACAAATGTTTTCATATCAATGAAGCCTTATATTTTTGATTTTTATGGAAACCCTTCATCTATACATAGATACGGCATTGAGGCTAAATCAATATTAGAAAGATCTAGATTATTTGTTTCCGAAATACTTAATACAGATCCTTCAGAAATATTTTTTACCTCTGGAGGAACCGAAGGAAATAATATGATAATATATGGATTTATAAAAAAATTTAAAATAAAAAATGTAATTACATCTCCTATTGAACATTATTCAATTATAAAGCCACTAAAAAATCTTTATAATGACGGCTTAATTAATCTTAATTTTTTAAATATAGATGAATATGGAAATATAGATTATATTCATTTGGAAAATTTATTAAAAAAAAATAATAATTCAATGGTTTTATTAATGCATGTTAATAATGAAATTGGAAACATAAATAACATCTCTTTAATAAGTAATTTATGCAAAAAATACTCTTCTATATTTCACTCTGACGTAGTTCAATCTATAGGATGCTTTAAGTATAATTTACAATTATTGCCTGTTCATTTTTTAGTTGCTTCTGCCCATAAATTTCATGGACCTAAAGGTATTGGCTTGGTCTATATGAATAAATCAACCAGTATTAATTCTTTTATATCTGGAGGAATTCAAGAAATGGGAATAAGAGCTGGTACTGAAAACATTTCTGGAGTTGTTGGTTTTGCAAAGTCTTTAGAAATTGCTTACAATAATATGAAAAAAAATAAAAGTTATATAGAAGGCTTAAAATATAGAATGATTTGTAAGTTAAAAAAAAACATACCTAATGTAATTTTTAATGGAAATTCTGGAGATATGAAAAAAAGCATATATAATTTACTAAATGTTAGTTTTCCCTCAGTAAATGATTATAATATGTTTTTATTTGATTTAAATATTAAAAACATTTTTGTTTCATCTGGAAGCGCTTGTATTAGCGGAGCTACTAATAGTTCTCATGTATTAAATTTTTTAAATCTTAAAAATAATATTTATAAAAAAAAAGGTATAAGATTCTCATTTAGTAAATATAATACCGTAGAAGAAATAGATTATGTAGTAAATAAAATTTCAGAAATTTTATTAAGACTTAATCATTTTAAAAATTAATTCTGTTAATATTTTTTTTTTTTTAAAATTTGACTTTATTCCTTTATTTTGAAGTTCTGCTTGATAAATATAATTTATATTATTTATAATTTGTTTTAAAGAATATTTTTCAGCCGCCTTAGATGTGTTTCTTATTATTAATATTTTATAAAAAAAATTGAATATAAAATTAATTATTTCTATTATATCATTTTTGCTTTTTATAAATTTTTTAATAATTTCCGGTTTACTTTTTTTAGTTATTATATCTTGAAATTCATTTATATTGTATTCTTTATTTTCACTTATATATTTTTTAATTATTTTATTATTAATTATATCGTTTTTTTTCATGTTGATTTTTATTTTTTCAATCTCTTTTGATAAGTTCTCTAATTTACCTCCTGTAAGATTTTTAATTAAATTTATTGATTCTTTTTTTATTTTTAAATTATTTATTATCACGTATTCATTTATTCATTCGGATATCTCATTATTATTTATTTTTTCCGCATTAAAAATAAAGTAATTTTTTTTTATTTTTATATCTATTTTTTTATAATTATATTCTATTATTAATATAGTTTTATGTTCTGGATTATTTATATATTTCATTAATGCCTCTTTTCCTTTTTTCTTTCCAAGCTCTTCGTTCTTTTCAGCTTCTTTTAATATTATTATTTTCTTTTCATTTGTAAGAAGAATTTTTTTTGCTTGCTCAATTATTTCTTTGATTTTTCTTTCTCCTCCATAATATATTTCTGTATTTGAATTTTCTTCTTTTTTTTCTATACTGTTTTTTATATAATTTGATATGAATTTTATATAAAAAAGCTCTTTTCCTTGTAAAATGTATACTGGAAAGTATATTTCTTTTTTTATTTCTTCAATTATTTTTATTATGTTTTTTTTCATTTTCATATTAAGTTTTATGATATTATATTAATATTGTCAATATTCATGTTATGTATAATATTGGGATTAGAATTGGTATAGAAAACTTTACAATATATTTCATAAAGGATGGCATTTTTATTTTTTTTTCTATTGATATTGATTTTATTATAAAATTAGGCGCATTTCCTATATATGTCATAGCTCCAAAAAAAACAGAAGATATAGAAATTGATTTTAAATCTAATATAGATTTTTTATTCTTTATACCATTAGCATATAATTTTATATCTAATTTGTTATTTATTTTTTTTTCATAATTCGACATACTTATAGATAATGAATTAATATAAGTTGGCGCATTATCTAAAAATGCAGAAAACCCACCTGTGCTTCAGTATAATGTATTTTTATTTATTATTTTTTTTTTTATTGAAGAATTTTTTATTATTTCTAAAGTTGGCTCAATTGATATAAATATACACATAAATATAAAGATAATTTCTTTAATAGGCTTGAAATTGATTTTTTTCTTTATACGTTTATTTCTTTTTTTATAAGCAATAATTGTCAAGATAATTATTATACTTTCTTTTAAAATTAAAAAATTTTCGTTATTGATAAAAATTGATATTATTATTACTGCCAAATAGATTAAATTTTTTTTTTCATAAATTTTTATATTTATTTTTTCTGTGTGTATTTTTTTATTACTAACTTTATCAATTATGTAAAATATTAGTAGCATCATTGATATTATTAGTATAAATGTTAAATGATTATTATAAATTGTTCAGGAAAATGGCACTCCTTTTAAAAATCCAAGCAATAAAGGAGGATCTCCTATAGGAGTTAATGATCCTCCAATATTGCTAACTATAAATATAAAAAATATTATATGATAACTTTTTATATTTCTATTCGCATTTATATATGGCTTTATTAATATCATTGATGATCCTATTGTTCCAATTATATTTGAAATCAATGATCCTACTGCTAAAATTATTATATTATTTTTAGTATTACACTTTCCTTTTATTTTTATCATGATACATTCTGATATTACGTATAATGATATTATTAATGATATAAATTCTATATACTCTATTATAGATTTTATCGGTTTTATTGTATTTTTTAAAATTATTACATAATACAGGATCGTAAATATAGATAATATTATTGATATTTTTTTATAATTTTTATTTCAGAATTTTTCATAGAATATTGGCCCAGTTGATATTAATATTAATAAAGTAATAAATGGTAATATTGTATTTTTAGGTAATTCATATTTTTTATTTTTATTTATTTTTTTAAATTTTTTTATTTTTACTCTTATATTATTTTTTTCATTTATATATTTTGTTTTAAGTTTTACTGGATTTATTATTGTTATTATTATTAATAATATTGTTAATAATTTTATTATTTTTCTTAATATTTTCATTTTATTTATTTTTTTAAAATTTAAGATATTTTTATTTTTAAAATAATTAACGTTATATTTAGATTTTATATTAATATAAATTTATATAATGTTTATTTTTTATAAAAAAACTTTTTTTATTTTTTTTTTTTTTTTTAATTTTTTTTTTTTAAATTTTTTTTTTTCAAAATTTTTATATTTTAATTTTATTTTTTTTTTTTTATTTGTTTTTTATTTTTTAAATTTTTTATT
>Ga0115001_10000695_pt1 | contig 25226 bp, 25 predicted proteins | sample ArcticOcean_MG_C_12_FD_89869 | JGI IMG/M metagenome (GOLD analysis project Ga0115001, IMG submission 89869) | Marine microbial communities from western Arctic Ocean - ArcticOcean_MG_CB8_130 | ecosystem: Environmental > Aquatic > Marine > Oceanic | place: Arctic Ocean: Canada Basin | collected... | reverse complement strand
TTCTTTTTTTTGTGATAAATAGTATCTCATAGATCCTCCATGAGTAACTTGATGCTCTGCATCAAATACCTCAAGGCCAAAAAGGGAAGCAACTTTGTTTATAGAGATAATAGAAAAAATATAAATGTGTTCATCATAGACCTGATCGTAAGATGTTTTGGTTATCATGTCCCCTAAGTATGGCTCTTCTATTGCTAGAATTCCACCTTTCTTAAGAAATTTGCTTAAAGTATAAAACATTTCATAAAGATTTGGTATGTGGCAAAAGACATTTGCCCCACAAATTATATCAAATTCTTTATTTATATTTTTTGTTTTAAGAAGATCTTCATTAAAGAATTTATTAATCACATTCAGACCTTTTTTTTGAGCAATTCTGCAAACATTTTGAGATGGCTCAACTCCAAGGTGATTATTTTTTTTAAAATTTTTTAATAAAATTCCATCATTACAACCTATTTCTAGAACTGAAAATTTTTTTTTACCAATTTTTTTTTTCAATTTTTTTGCATAATTAACAAAATGAGTTTTCATGCTTTCTGATGTAGAGGATATAAATGCATAATTTTTATTAAACATTTTTTTTGGAGCAGGATAATCAAATAACTGTACTAATTTCAATTTTGGATTAAATCCTAATTTTAAGTTAAATTGATATTCTTTTTTTTTATCACTTCTTGCTATAAAGCCATTTGCAAGTGGCATCTTACCAAAGTTTATAATAGCTTTTAAATTTTTTTTTGAAAAATCTGATTTAAAATTTTGCATAACTTAGCAATTATTGATTAGAATCCTTTTTTAAATTATTGTTTTTCATAAACAGGTTTAAAATATGTACATTAAAATTAAGTATATTTTTATAATAATTTATTTTTAATACAATGATTAATAAAAATACTGTAATAATTATTTCATAACAAAATTAGCGAACTCACTAAAATTTTTTAAATTTAAGTCTTTTTTTGAACTAATAATTCTTTTGGGAATTTTTATATTAATTGATTTGCTGCTTATATTAAACCCAGAATCAAATTTTTTGTAAAAAAAATCATTTTGATGATAGAGGACAAAATTTTCTTTATTTATGCAGTAATAGCCTCCTGCAAATCCTTTAGGCAAATATAGCATTCTTTGGTTTTTGCCAGATAGTAGCACCTTACGATGTTTACCAAACGTTTTAGAGTTTTTTCTAATATCAAAAAAGTAATAATAAACACTTCCATAAATTACAGAAATTAATTGCTCAATAGGTTTGATATTTTGAACATGAAATCCACGAAATACTTTTTTTTTCGAATATGCCAAACTAGTTTGTAAACAATTAAAATCTAGATTTAACTTTTTTTTTAAATTTTTATGATTAAATAATTCAACAAAAAAACCTCTATTATCTTTATGTTTTGAAAGATCATAAACATAAACATTTTTAAAATATATTTTCTTATTCATTAATTAGTTTTTAATCAAAATTTATATTTGCGATTAAACTCTACAATTTTAACAAAATTTTTACGATCTTTTTTTACAATTTTTGTTAAACTTTTATCAATAACCATTACTTTTTTATAAAAGTAATCTGCTTTAAATAACCTTAAGTAAAAATATTTTATAAAGTAATAAATTTTTAATTTTGTCAAAACATATTTTTGGATCCTTCTTATTTTTTTAAAAACATTTTTTTTTTTTATTTCTTCTTTTATTCTTAAAACTCTATCTCTTTCTATAGACTTATCATGTAAAGATAAAAATATTTTTTTATTTTTTTTATCAAAAAACTTAATTGATTTTAAAATTAGATTATTTTCTTCTTTAAAATTTTTTGTTTTACTAATCATTGAAAATGATTTTAATTTCTCAAAATTAGCGCTAGAACTTAGATTTGTATTGTCCATTTTAATATAATCTATATGATTTATTCTAGCTACTTTACCGTTGTATATAACAGAAAGACAAAAAATTAATTCAGTAACAAAAAGATTTAAGAAATTTCTTGAGTTTAAAATTTTAAAAGTTTTTAACAATGACTCTTTTCTATGTAGGGCATTATGAATAGTTACATTTTTTTTACTATAAAATTCTATGAGCCTTAGCTCTGGAATATTTGATAATAGAGATTTTGTTTTTTCTTTACTTTCATTTCTAAGGCTTAAAGCTAAAAATTTACCATTATTTCTAATAAAATCTCCTAAACAATTAATTCCACTTGCACATGAAAATTTTCTATTATTGTCTAAAAACCTTGCAGATTTGATAATTGAATTAGAAAAAATATAATCATCATCCTCAGCTATAAATATATACTTTGATTTAATTTTTTTTACAGATAGGTAATACTTTTCGAAAAAATAATTGTAATTTTTGTAATATTTAAATTTTTTATATGTAATATCCAATTTTCTTTTTTTCAAATTAAGTTTTTTTTTTATATTCTTTATATTTCCACCGTCAGAGATAAAAATTTTAAAAGGAACATTGCTTTGTTCAGCATAATCTAACCATTTATTTGTATAATCTACTCTATTAAAAATTGTTAAAAGAATTGTTATATCAGAATTTTTTTTCACTAAAATTTTTTCCATAATTTTTCATGATTTATATTCATAAATCTGTTGATTTTATAAATAAGTTACTCTGTAATAAATTTATTTAAGTTCATTGTGTACAATATATTCATAAAATTGGATAATATTAATTTTATAATTTGTAATATTAAATTTTAAAATATCAACTTTTATTACGTTTCTTTTATAAAAATAATAAAATTTACTACAAATATAGTTTTATAAGACTATAAATAATTGATGATAAAATATTTTAAAAAGTACAGATTATTTTTATCTAATTATGAAAAAAAATTTATTAAACTCAATTCTAATTTTTCATCTTACGATAACAAAAAAAAAACAATAGTTTTTATAATTAATTATGATTATTATTTTTTATTATTATATAAAAATTTCATAAAAGAAAAAAGGATACTAGAAAAATATAATATTGTGGGCGTGTGGTCTACAAACATTTATCCAAATAATTTTAAAAATTTTTATCTTTATAATGTAAAAAAAATTTTATCTATATTTTATGATTTAATAATATTTTATAAATGTAAAAAAATTTATTCATCTATAGGTTTCTCTAAATTTTATCATTACAATTTTTCTTATTTTTTTAACAAGACAAAAAAAATCGAAAATAAAAAAATTATATTTAATAAGCTAGAAGATTTAATAAAATTTAAATACGAGGGTATTTGGCTAGGTGACTTAATTCATGATACATTTATTAAATTTACATCAAATCCAACAGTTAATTTAAAACACCCTGTCTTAAAAAAAATTATAAAAAAATCTATAACCACTTTAGATTTTATTAAAAAATTAGATAAAGACTTAAAATTTAAAACGTTGATTTCACCATACAGCTCATACCTTTCTTTTGGTCCTATAATTAGATACTCCTTAAAAAAAGATAAAGAAGTTTATTCATGTGGAAGTCTGTTTAGTTATTTCAAAAAAATACCGACTAACAGGCCATTACATTCAGAAAATTCATTAAATTTTATGAGAATGTTTGATAAACTTAATGATAAAAAATCAAAAATAATGATTTCAAAAAAACAAATGGATAGAAAATTTTCTGGTAAAAAAGTTATGAGTAATCAATATATTGCAGTCAATACTTATGATAAAAAATTTTATAAATTTGATGATAACCGTTTAAACCATCTAGATGGTGTTGTTTTTCTTCATGATTATTTTGATGCGGCTCATGATCAAGATGATTTAATTTTTAATAATTTTTATGAATGGTCAGAATTTACCTTTGACTTTATAACTAAGGAAAACCTCAATATAGGTATCAAAACTCACCCAAATTCAATATTGGAAAGTAAAAAAACTGAAAATTATTTTAAAAAAAAATATCCAAACCTTATTTGGCTTGATCACAAAATATCTAATTTAAATATATTTAAAAAAAAAAATATTAAATTTGGAGTTTCGGTAAACGGCAGCGTATTATACGAGCTACCTTATTTTAATAAGGTTGGAATTTCTTGTGGAACAAACCCAACTTCTGCTTTTAATTTTAATTTGAACGCAAAGAGTATCGACGAATACAAGCATTATTTAAAAAATGCTCATAAAAAAAAATTTAATATAATCAATAAAGAGGATGTTTACAGAATGTATTATGTCTACTGTATGATGAATAAAGATGATATTAAACTAATTGCTAGTAAAGTTAACTTGCTTTCTTACAAATCTAAAATTAATTTTAATGGTCTAGATTTAATAAATTTAAATAATATCATTGAAAAAGAAATATATCAGTTGTCACAAAAAAAATAATGATTAAAGGTTCAATTTTTAAAAATATTTTTTATTTTCTTTTCATACCAGTTTTTCTATTAGAAATCTTACTATTTAAATTTTTCAAAAAACAAAACTCACATAGAACTTATCAAATGATGATTTTTTTATTTGGAAAATTTGGGGGAAAATTTAATAAAATTTTATCTAATTTTTTATGTGTGAAAAAAAACATAAATTTAGATAAATTAGAAACTTACATAGAAAACAATAAAAAACCAGAACAAATATTAAAAGAATTAAATACAGATGGTTATTCAGTAATTAAAAATATTATTAGTAAAGAAATGATAAAAGTTTTAAAAGATTCTATAATTAAGACGCCCGGGGTTTACTCTAGTGATGAATTCCCACCAGAAAGTAACTTAACAAAAGAATTTTTTGATATTGAAAATCCAAAAGGTGTGAGATTTGTTTATAGTGGTACGGACCTATTAAAAAATTCAATAATTCAAAATTTAGCTTTTGATAAATTTTTTATTAACATTGCTAAAAACTACCTAGGATGTGTGCCTGTTCTAGATATTGTTGGTGCTTGGTGGAGCTCGCCTAGTGAAAAACCTGATTATACAGCTGCACAATTTTGGCATCATGACATGGACAGACCAAAATGGTTGAAAATTTTCATTTATTTAACTGATTGTGGTGAAAAAAATGGTCCTCATGAATTTATTACAGGATCACACAAAAATAATGGTATACCAAAAAATTTAAGATCAAAAGGTTATATTAGGTTAGATGATGAAATAATTTCAAAATATTATTCAAAAAATCATATAAAAAAATTTACAGCGAATGAAGGTGATTTGATTTTAGAAGACACAATTGGCCTTCACAAAGGAAAACAGTTATTAGAAGGAAGAAGGTTAATGCTAAACTTTCAATATTCAAGTTGTAGTTTTGGAGCATCATTACCAGAATTAAAATTCCCAGAAAAGATAGGTGACAACTTATCAAATATAAAAATCAATTTTCCCGACATTTCATCTAAGTTAATTGGCTAATATTTCAAAGTGTATAAAGACTCCTCTTCATTTAAAGGAGGTGTTGAATTGTAGTGGAATAGTCTTTTTAATTCACTATTACACTTCTTGCCAAACTTTTCTCCTAACATTTCTGGAAATCTAAAATAAGGCTTTATAAACCATGGCGCATAATAACTGAACATGCTCCATCTATCTTGGCTATTTGGACTACCACCCTTGTGCCAAATTCCACCGTCGATTATTACAATAGATCCGGCTTTAGCAATGATAAATTTAGAGAGTTTGTTATAATTTCCCTTTTTTTTTGGAATAGATCTTTTGTTATGACTTTTAGGAATATACAAAGTGCCACCATTTTCTTTTGTAAAGTCATCAAAAAGAGTAATTGCAACATATGTTAGTCCTTTTTCCATTCTCTTTTTGTTTAAATAATGAGAATCTGTGTGCCACTTATCTCCCATGTTTACTCCGTGTTTTGAAACATCTCTACTTAATTTTCTGTTTATAATTGTTGAATTTACCAAAATATGATCGTCTCCTATTAAATTTTTCAAAATTTTATCAACTTTCTTATGATAAATTAACTTAGACAATTCCAAATCATGTCTATAGGGGTTTCTTATCAACTGACAATTTGGGTTGAGAGGAACTTTATTTTTTTTAAAATTATCTACAATTTTTTCAAATTTATTTTTATAATGCTCAATTTCATTTTTAGAATACTCTCTAGGCAAATAAGTAATTCCATTAACTTTTAAATTTTGAATATGTTTATTGATACTTGTCATGAACGAAACTTTAAAATAATTTCCATAATTAAATTATTAGAGTATTCTTATGGGTGGTTTTTTTAAATACAATTTTATAAGTCAACTTTATACTTTTTTAGTATCTCTTTTCCCTTTTCAAAGGAACTAAAATCTATGATATCATCAGTATCAATTAATATATTAAACTCATCCTCTAATGCTCCAATTAACGACATATGTCCTATCGAGTCCCATTCAGGAATTGAATTATATTCGAGTTTACTTGTCACTAAACCCTCTTTAATAGAGAGGGCTTCACTGAAAGATTTTTTATATTTGCTAATATTGTCCATAAAATGTAATTTAGTTATGTACTATATAGGACATATTTAAAAAAAGAAAAGTAAGAAATTTTATTGGTAAATAGCAAATATCTTATATATGGATTTTTTAAGCAACCTCAGCAAATTTCAGTTAATTTCAGAAACAGGAAATATTTATAAAGTTCATGACATTATTAAGATTAAAAAAAATTTTGAAAACATTTTAGGAAAGAAAAAACTCATTTTTTTTATTGGAGATAACGATGAATTTTCAATACTTTTTTATATAGTATGCTTGAGCCTTGGACATTGTTTAATGCCAATTTCATCAAATATCACAAAAAAATCTCTGAATCATTTGATAAAAAGTTTTAAACCAGAAATTATTTTCACAAAAGAATTCAAAAAACTAAGAGAATTTAAAGATCATTATTCATTTGGTTTATATAAAATTTTAAAGAAAAAAAATGTTGAAAATAAAATCAATCAAAAATTAGCGTTGTTATTATCTACCTCAGGCTCTACTGGTAATGCAAAATTTGTTAAATTAACTTTTGAAAATATATTTGCAAATGCATTATCAATAAAAAAATATCTGAAGTTAAACTCATCAGACTCAACTATAACAACTTTGCCAATACATTATTCATATGGAATTTCTGTAATTAACTCACATTTATTAGCAGATGCAAAAATTTATACAAATAAATTAAGCTTGTTTGATAAAGAATTTTGGGAAATCTTAGAAAAAAAAAAAATTACAAATTTTTCTGGTGTACCTTTTCATTTTGAAATTTTACAAAAATTGAATATTGATAAATTAAAATTAAAATCATTAAAATTTTGCACACAAGCTGGGGGAAAGCTAAATACTTCAATAATAAAATCTATTGTAAATAAATTTTTAAAATTAAACAAAAAATTTTTCGTTATGTATGGACAAACAGAAGCTTCACCAAGAATGACTTATGCGGATGAAAAAGATTTAATAAAATATCCTGAAACTGTAGGTAGACCAATACCTGGTGGTAAAATTTTTATTAAAGATTTAAAAAAAAAAATTGGTGAGATTTGCTACATTGGTAAAAATGTTTTCCATGGATATGCAACTAAAAGAGGGGACTTAAGTAATTTAAAAAAAATTAGTATACTTAGAACTGGTGATATTGGATATGTTAAAAAAGGTCTTCTCTTTGTAACAGGTAGAATTTCAAGGTTTGAAAAAATATATGGAGTAAGAATAAATCTTGATAATCTTGAAAAATACCTTAACAATTTAAATATCCCTTGTAAGTGTATTTATAATAAAAATAAAATATTTATTTTTGTAACAAAAAGTAAAATTAATGAAAATAAAATTAAAATTTTGATTAAGAAAGATTTTGAAATAAGTATTAATACAATTGTGTTTAGAACAATAAAAAAAATTCCATATAATAACAATAAAAAAATAGATTATAAAAAATTAAATGAAGAAATATAATCAAAAACTAAATCATCTTTTTAAAAGAGATCTTTATTCAATGAAAAATAAAGAAAGGTTTTTTTTTAAAGCAATGTTTGATCTTACGAAGCTTCATTATTTAAATTGCAAATCTTATAAAAAAATTTTAGATGGATTGGCATATAAATTTAAAAATAAATTTTACTTATCGGAATTACCCTACCTCCCTATTAGAGTTTTTAAAAATAATAAACTATTAAGTGTTGCCAAAAAAAATATAATTAAGATATTAAGATCTTCTGGCACGACCGGCATTTCAACTTCTAAAATTTATTTAGATAGAATTAATTCATACAACCAAATCAAAACTTTAAATAAAATTGTCAAGAGTACATTAGGAAATGATAGACTTCCTATGTTGATAATTGATAAAAAATTCAGTTTAAATAATGACAATGAAATCAACGCTCGTATAGCAGCAATTAATGGTTTTGGAATTTTTGGAAAAAATCATACTTATTTATTAAATGATAAAGAGGAAATTAATTACAAAGAATTTAAAACTTTTATAAAAAAATATGGAAGTTCAAAATTTTTAATCTTTGGTTTTACAGGTGTGGTGTATGAAAATTTAATTAGAAAATTTGATATTAAAAAAAATCATTATAATTTATCTAATGGAATTATTTTGCATGGTGGTGGGTGGAAAAAATTAGAACAAATAAAAATTTCGAATGACAAATTTAAATCAATTTTATTCAAAAAATTTAATATAAAAAATGTTGTAAATTACTATGGCCTTATAGAGCAAACAGGGTCAATTTTTTTAGAATGCTCTAAATGTTCAAGATTTGTTACATCAGAATTTTCAAACATTATTATTAGAGATAAAAATCTTGAAGTTTGTAAAAATAATGAGTCTGGGATGATTCAAACCATGTCTTTATTACCAACTAGTTATCCTGGGCATAATATTCTTACAGAAGATATAGGTGAAATAAAAGATCAAGACAATTGCCCTTGTGGCAAAAAGGGTAAATATTTTTTAGTTCATGGTAGAATTAAAGAGGCTGAAGTGAGAGGCTGTAGCAATGTTAGATAAAAAAATTAATTATCTCATTGGAAGGAAAATATCCCATTCACAAAATTTAATTTTTAATGATTTGGCAATAAATTTTCTTTCAGATGTAAGTAATGAATTAAGAAAAAATAAAATCGTATTACAATCTCCAGATTTATTCTTTTTAATGATTTGGAGTATGAAAAAAAATTTAATATCTCATTATGAAAAATATAAAAAATCGGCTTTTAGAATAGGGCAAGGAATAGTATTTCATATTTGTCCATCAAATGTTCCTCTCAATTTTTTTTATTCATTTTCCTTTGGTCTTTTGGCAGGTAACTCAAATATAGTTAAATTGCCTTCAAAAAGTTATGTGGAAACAAATATCTTAATTAACGTAATTAAAAAAATTATTAATCAAAAAAAATATATAAAAATAAAAAAAACAAATATTTTTGTTAAATACGAAAAAAATAAATCAATTAATGACTTTTTTACTAACAAATGTGATGTCAGGATCATATGGGGAGGTGATAAAACAATTAATGAAGTGAGGGAGTCCTCACTAAATGTAAAAAGTTATGAATTAACATTTCCAGATAGATACTCTCTAGCAATAATTAATATTAAAAAACTTAAAGAAATTAATACAAATGAATTCAAAAAAATAGTTAAAGGTTTTTTTTATGACTCTTTTACAATGAAACAGCAGGCATGTAACTCGCCTCATTTCGTTTTTTGGCTGGGTAAAAAAGATCCAAAAATAATAGAAAAATTTTGGTCAACACTGGCTGAAATTGCAAAAAAACAAAGTAATTTTTCTTTAATTGATTTGGTTGATAAATATAATCATATTTGTAATCAATTTCTTACAATTGAAAATCTTGAAAACTTTAAGAATTATAATAATTTCGTCTATGTTGCTGACTACAAAAAAAACTATATTGATGATATACGTGGTTTAAATGGTATATTTTATCAAAAATATATAAATAACCTTACAAGTTTGAACAAATCAATTACCACTAAATGCCAAACAATAACATACTTTGGAATCCATAAGGAGAATTTTAAAAAATTTATAATAAATAAAAAAACTGCAGGAATAGACAGGGTAATTCCAATTGGTAAATCCATGGATACAAACTTTATTTGGGATGGCTTTGATATGATTAAATCTTTGTCAAAAATAGTCGATATACAATAGTAAAGATTTTAAAGATTTTCTTGTATTGTTTTTGCTATCTGAGACCCTAGTAATTTGTTTTTAGAAAGCATATTTTCATAACTACCTGAAGCACAATAAGTATCATTTACACCTATTAATACATGTTTTGGAGATGACTTAATTTGAGATTTTACTTCAGCAATAGCGCTTCCTAAACCTCCAATAATATTGTGTTCTTCGACTGTAACTATCAAATCTGATTTTTTGCAATATTTTTCAACAATTTCCTTATCTATAGGCTTAATTGTGTGCATATTTACCACTTCATTATCAATTTTTTTTTTGTCTAATATTGCACTTGCGATCAAAGCCTCTTTAGCAATTACTCCATTGCTAAAAATTACTACTTTGATATTTTTTTTTTCATTTTTTTTTATAATTGTCGCTTTACCTATTTTAAAATCATAATTATGACTGTTTATTGTCTCAAGAGGAGATCCTCCTGTTAATCTTATGTAAACAGATGTTTTGCTTTCAATTGATTCTGTTAGTGCTTTTGCTAATTCGACACAATCACAAGGAGAGACGATCTTTATGTTTGGTATTGATCTTAGCATACCCAAATCTTCAATACAGCAATGTGTAAATCCTAAATTGCCTAATACCAAACCACTAGCAAGGCCAACCATTACAATTTTATTTTTCATGTAACCAAGATTCACTTTAATTTGTTCAGCACATCTTATTGTTTGAAATGGTGCAAATGTAGTTGTTATTACATCAAAACCTTCTGAGGAGAATCCAGCTGCTACACCAATTAGGTTTTGCTCAGCTATTCCAACATCAAAAAAATTATCTTTATTATTTTTACGAAATCTATCAAGACCAGCACTTGTAGAAACATCAGATGTAAAAATATAAATGTCCTTATTGTTGTCAATAATCTCAGAACATAGAAGACCAAACGTTGCTCTCATTCCTATACGCGCCCATTGTTTTGATTTATTTTGAGTAATATCTAGCATTATTTTAATTCTAATATTGCTTGGTCATATAAGCTTTTTGACAAAATAGAATGATGCCATTGATTATTGTTTTCACAAAAAGAAACGCCTTTTCCTTTAATAGTTTTGCAAATTATAATTTTTGGTTTGTTTTGATTAGTTTCGTTATTGATAAATGATTTAAAGATTTCATTTAAATTATGTCCATCAATTTCTAATACATTCCAGTTAAAACTTTCAAACTTATCTTTTAAACTATGAGTATTCATTATATGCTCATTTAAGCCTGTTTGTTGAAAACTGTTATTATCTAAAATAACTACTAGGTTATTTAAATTAAAATGAGACGCTGACATAGCTGCTTCCCAAATGGAGCCCTCATTACACTCACCATCACCAATCACCACATAAACTTTGGATTGATTTATTTTTTTAAGAGCTAGTGCTACACCAGTACCAAGTGAAAGACCCATTCCAAGACTTCCGGTTGAAAATTCGATTCCATATTTTAAATTTTTTACAGGATGACCCGGTAAAAAACTGTCATCTTTTTCAAATTGTAATAGTTGTGTTTTAGATATTATTCCCAAATTGTACAAAATTGAATAATAAACCAAACAACCATGTCCTTTACTTAAAATAAATCTATCTCTTGTCTGATCTTTATAATTTTTTGATGAATAATTAATTACATATTTAAACAGAATTCCCAAAACATCTACCATAGAAAGAGCTCCACCTAAATGAGAGCTACTAGATCCAGCTGCATAAGCTGTATCTAAAATATCTAACCTTATTTTTTTATTATTACTTTCTGCTTCCTTAAGATTAAAGTCCTTCATTTAACCCACCATCAATACAAATAACTTGCCCATTAATATAATTAGAAATGTTTGAGCTAAGGAAAAGAACCAAATTCGCAATTTCCTCAGGTTTTCCAACTCTTGAGAGAGAAATTCTTTTAATTGTTTGTTCAATATTTTTTTCTGTAGTAGTTGATTTCATCATTTGAGTATCCGTTAATCCTGGTGCTATTGCATTTACTCTAATTTTATACCTTCCAACTTCTTTTGAAAGAGTTTTTGTAAAAGAGTTTAAAAGTACTTTTGAAGAAGAATAGGCAAAACGTCCAATATTATTTTCTATTGATGCAGATGATGAAATATTTATGATAGAGGCAGCTGAGCTTTTTTTTAACAACTTCAATAATTTTTGTGTAATTAAATATGTTGAAAAAAAATTAATATCATAAATTTTTTTTAATTTTTCGATACTTGTCATTTCTATTAAAGAAGTAAAATTAGAACCAGCATTATTTATCAAAATATCAATTTTTGAAAAATTAGTAACAATAGAATTTAAATTTTGAGTAATTTCTGTATTATTTTCTAAATCAAAATAATAGTTATGAAGTTTAATATTATATTTTTTTCTTAAATCTTCGCAAAAAATATCATGGTCTTCATTTTTTTTTCTTGAACATGAGATTATCTCTGAGTTATTTATTGCAAAATACTCTGTAAAAATTTTACCCAAACCTTTATCTGAGCCTGTAATGAAAACAATTTTATCTTTTAAATCTAGTAATTGCATTGATCTTAGTTTTTATTAAACAAAATCAGTTTCGGGAAAAATATCTTCTGCTTTTGCAGGATTAAAAATAGTTTGTCCTTCACCAGTCATAAAATTTTTAATAAAATCTTTATCTTCACCAGCAAGACATAAGTCGCTATGATTTCTAAAGTGCTTAATTGAAAAACCAAAATCAACTATTTCTTTCAGGGGTTTTTCAAAAATATTTCCTATTTTTATATGAACATAAGGACAAACCAAAACATCTCCGATTGGTGTTATGTATAATCTATTAACTGTAGTGCAACCAAGTATTTTTTCATGGTTCTTGTCAAATGGATTCCAAATATTTCTAACTAAATTTTTGTAATCTTTTCTTATTTTTCTCAAATAAGCTCTGTCATCGTCATTACAAATTACATCATCCATTTTTTGCCACATACCCGCTGGTACAGCAACATTTAATAGTGTTTTGTATTTTTTGTCTTTTGAATAATCAAGTAGTTGTTTTAAATGATCAGTCCCAGCATTATAACGACCAACAGTAATATTTAAATAAGGATCCATTCCACTTTTTCTCACATGTTCTAGGCCTTCCATTGCTCTCCTCCACGAATCCTTTTTTCCTCTAATTTCATCGTGTATCTTTTCATCCATACTATCAATACTAACGGACACCCTGCTTACCTTATGTTCTGCAAGTTTTTTTGCCATTTTTTCATCAAGATGATAACCATTTGTGGTTAGATATAAATAAAATCTCTCAGGTTTTATAGCCTCAAGCACTTGAAACAATTTGTCTGGCTGAAGTAACAGTTCGCCACCCTGCAAATCAAACTCAAAATATCCTAGTTCATCTGCTTCATCAGCAAGTTTTGCAATAGCACCAATATCAAGATATTCTTTTACATGGTCTCCTTTGGGCGAATTAGTAAAACAATATTTACATCTTAAATTACAGGCATTATTAAAATTTAAATCTATCCCTCGTGTTTTAGTTCCTACTTTGCCATCATTTTTATTAACGTAGTCATAAAAATCTTTTAATTTTTTAACCAATCTTGGTTTTGATAGTAATGATGATGATATTGGCATTGAAGGATCTATATAATAATTTATTATTAATGTATATATAAAATAATAATTAAATCAAAAAAAATTATTTGATTTGTCTGGTAAAATCATTGTAAATTCTGCTTTACATGCTAAAGTTTTATCAACATTTGCCTCAGCATAAAACACGCCTATTCCCCTTCTCCATGAAATAAGATTAGCTTTTATATCTAATTTTTCCGCAGGTAAAATTTTTCTTTTAAATTTAGTATATTTATGACCTACGATATACATAAATTTTTTTTTATTTTCATCTTTAGATAAAATAATCAATGATGCGAGTTGTGATAAACATTCTAGCTGAAAGGCACCAGGAACATTTGGATTACCTGGCCAATGCAATTTAAAAAACCAAAAATTTGGATCAAATATTTTAAAACCTTCAGCAGATTTACCATCCTCCATAATCTTGGCTTCATCTATCATTAGCAAATCTCCTGAATTATTTTGAATTTCTAAAATTTTTTTTTTGTCTAAATTCAAATTCATAAAACTGGTTTCTCCTTAAGTAGATAAAAGACATTTTTTTGTAATTTTTTTTTTAAAAAGGTAAATACATCCTTAAAATTTAGTGATCTTATAATTGCACTATTAAATTTAGCTTTTTGGACAATTTTTGCTCTCTCAAATTTTATATTATTTCCAACTGAATCTGAAATTACATTTTTATATCTGACTTGAGATATTACTGGTAAATTAATTCTTTTATTGTTTTTTTTTATAGGATTTAAAAACAACTTATTATATCTATGAGGAACGCCAACCATAAATTCTACATAATGAACATAAGTCATATACCTTAAGTCTACACCTAAAAAAACCATTTTAGCCTTCAAATTTGTCAAAATATCAAAAGGTGAGTCTACTCCATATCCTGAACAGGTATTCATATTGCATATTTTTTTTGAATTATATCCATTCGCAACTACAGATGTAATTGGATTTAAACTTCTTAGTGATTTTTTTTGAGCAATAATAAATTTTGGAAATATGCCCAATTCAGGCGAAATAGGAGAATTATTTATATCAAAAATCTTTTTATTAAATCCATATTCGTAATAATATGCTGGAACCACAATTGTGCCTCTTGGACCTAATATTTTTTTTAAACATTTAAGTAAAATCTCTACTGACTCACGCAAAGTAACATCTTGCTCTTTAAATAAGATATTTAAATTAGAATGTATAAATAAAGTATCACCTTTCTTAATTTTTAAATCCGCTAAAGATTTAAGTAATTTTTTTTCAATACTTATATGTTTCATAATATTTATTTTACTTATTGGATTATATACTATACTTAAAAATTAAGGATATATGAAATCTCTTATAGCAAAAAAAAAATTAATATGATGAAGTGGGCAAAAGATTTATTTCCCATATCTAGAAGTTTAACTGGAAAAGGCAACGAAGAAACCTTTAAATATATAATTAAAAACATAAATAAAAATTTTAAAGTACATTATGTAAAGAGTAATACAAAAGTGTTTGATTGGAAAATCCCTCAACAATGGGAAATAAAAGATGCATATATAAAATTACCTAATGGACAAAAAATATGTCAATTCAAAGATAGCAATCTTCATATTGTAAATTATTCAATGCCTATAAGAAAGAATTTATCTTTTAAAGAATTAAAGAAAAATTTGTATTTTATCAAAAAAAAACCTAATGCGATTCCATATGTGACATCTTATTATAAAAAAAATTGGGGATTTTGTATTTCTTATAATCAATTTAAAAAACTACCTAAAAAAGGAACTTACGAGGTATTTATAGATAGTAAAATTTTTAATGGAAAGATGGGGTATATGGAATTATTCATTCCAGGTAAATCAAAAAAAGAAATTTTAATTACCTCCTATATTTGTCATCCATCAATGGCTAATAATGAACTCTCTGGTCCACTAATAATTATGGCACTTTCAAAAATTTTAAAACAATCATACTACAGTATAAGATTACTCCTTATACCTGAAACAATAGGTGCTATAAATTATATTCAAAAAAATTTGAAACATCTTAAAGAAAATTTGATAGCTGGGTTTAATATTACATGTGTTGGTGACAATGGCCCTGTATCTTATGTAAAGTCAAAAGATGAAATTAGTTATGCAGATAAAATCACAGAAAGAGTTTTAAAAAGTTTTAATCACAAATCTATTTCATTTTTGAAAAGAGGTAGCAATGAAAGGCAATTTGGTTGTCAAAATCTTAATTTACCATTTATTACAATCACTAGAAAATCATTTGGTAATTATAAGGAATACCACACATCATTAGACAACTTAAATTTTATAAATGAAAAAAATCTTCAATTATCACTAAAGGCAATAAATTCAATTATAAATGAAGTACAAGAAAATAGAATATTTACTAAAAACACTTTTTGTGAATATTTTTTAACAAAATATAAATTGATTGATACAGTAGGTTTTGTTTATAAAAAAAACACAAAAAACACTTTCAAAGATATTTCAAATTTGCTTGCTTACGCTGATAGAAACAATGATATTACTGAATTAAGCAAAATATGTAAAATATCAAAAAACAAAACAGATGCTCTTATAAAAAAATTAGTTAACTTAAATCTACTAAAACAATTATAATTTTAGATTAGTTTAAAATTTATTAGTCAAATTTATTTATTTTCTAATTTTTTTGGCTAAGTTTAAATCATCATGAGTGTCAATATCTATTGCCTCATCAAAGTTCATTAAAAAATAACCATAATTTGGAGAATAGAAAGTTTTATATCTTTTTAATGTTTTAATGTATGAAATCCATATTGATCCCGTTGGACAATATAATTTTTCTAAATCTTGAGATCTTGTAAAAATATTTTTTCTAGATAATGCTTTAATACTTTTGTCTTTAATTCTATGTGCCCACCAAGGGTTTGCACAACCATACTCAAAAAAAGATATTTGAGAATTTTTTTTAGAGTTAAAAAAATGCCTAATTGATGAATTTAAAGTTTCTAATTTCCTAATTGGACAATTCGGCATTAATTGAACTACGATATCATAATCTGAAAAATGACTTTCACATTGCTTCAAGGCTTCTAAAGTTGCTTGTTGAACAGAAGATTTATCATCAAAAGCTTTTTGTCTCAAAAACGGTGTTTTATCACCATACTTTTTACAAATATTTAATATCTTATTGGATTCAGTACTCACGATAACTTTATCAATAAATTTACTTTTTTGTGCAACCTTTAATGTTTTAGCAATCATTGGTTCACCCTTAAAATTAAGAATGTTTTTATTTTTAATTCTTTTTGATCCACCTCTAGCAGGGATAATTGCAATAATTTTTTTTCCTTTAAACATAATAAAGTTAATTATTTGATAACTTTAAGAAACAGATAATTAATATTCACCAAGTTGTCCATCCACCGTCTACAACCAGATTATGTCCTGTAGCACCACTGGATTGCTCTGTACATAAAAACCATAATGGTTCAAAAACCTCTTTTGGTTTTAACATTCTTCCAAGCGGACACATCTTGTTATACTTTTTTTTAAACTTATCATTTACTCTGCCTTCAAAGCCTCCAAATGAAATTGAATTTACTCTTATTTTTTTGTCTGCTAGTCTTACAGAAAGCTCTTTTGTTAAATGTATTTCTGCAGCTTTTGCAACACCATAATATATAGGAGATGATTTATATTGATCGTGATACAAATTTTTATTTGGAGGAACAATTCCATACATTGATGAAATATTTACAATATACTTTAAAAATTTACTGTTTAGACTTATAGATAAAAAATATGGAAGTTGCGCTGCTAAAAAAATTTCTTTATTAAAAGAATTAAAATGCTCTTCATTTTTCACTTTTAAATTTAAATTCGATATATTCCGTGCATTATTTACAAGAGTGTCAAAATTTAATTTTTTATATTTATTAATAAAATTCTCTATATCATTATAAGAATCAAATCTATGAATTAAGGGAATACATTTATTTTTTAATTTTGGTTTAATGCTTTTTATAAATTCATCACTTTTTTTTTTTGAAGTGGAAGTAAAATAAACAATAGATTGCTTCTCTAGAAAACCCTTTACGATTTCTTTACCAAGTAAACCTGTTCCACCTGTGATTAAAATTTTTTTCATTCTCACCTTATAATTTAAATTTTTTTTTAAACAAAGTCTTTCTTTTTTCCATATACCACCTGGTTTCATGAATTAATTTCATTTCTGAAATTTTTTCTATTGCTATATCTTTGTTAGCCGTATTCATGGCATTATCTTTTAGTTTTTTAAAAATATCCTCTGAAACTGGTTCTAGGATTCTTCCTAATGGAATATGTGCCCAATTCGATTGTTTATTTGGGATAAAATTTAGATCAGAAATTATTTCCGATCTTATATTTCTTATATTTTTATCATCAAAACCTTTGGCAATGATACATCCATCTTGATGTATTTGAATTCCTGAAACTTTAAGCTCAAATGAATTGTATTCTTTGTTTTCAAAATATGAAGTAATTTGATCTATCCATTCTTTGTTCCAAGGGTCTTTGGGCCACTTAAAAACACAAAACTCAACTCCAAGATTATTTGGCTTTACCCAATAACATTGCGTCTCGTCTAAAATTTCACTAATTTCAATTCTTATTTTTTCTATAGCTTGAATTAAGTTATAGGAAAAAGGAAGACCAGACACTAAAGTATAAACTTCAACATCAATTGGTTGGGGTTTCCTTTTTTTCAGACTATCTTCAGTGAATAGATCTATGGATTGTTGCAAAGAAGATTTTGTAAAAGAACATGTGTTAAATATTTTTTTTCCAATTTTATCGTAACTCTCTGCAAGATCTTTATCAAAAGACATTAAAGTTTATAATAATTTTGATTTACTTAATAATTTTTTTATTTCATTAACAGTAAGTAATTTGCTATTTGATTTTAAAGGCTCATTTATTTTTGTAAAGCCTTTATACTTTTTGCTAATTTTTTTAAAGAAGGTTGGACTATCTTTATTCATTTCAGGAACTACAACATAATAAGATTTTAACGACAATGTCCTTGGAGCTTCATTTTCAGTTACTAATTCCTCAAAAAGTTTTTCTCCCATGTTAGGTTTTGTAAAAATTAACTTTGGATTATTTGATTTTGAAATTGCCCTTGAAAGATTAACAATATTGAAACTTTTCATTATTGGGAAAAAAATTTCTCCACCAATCATTTCTTTAAGTGAGAAAATACACAATTCAATAGCTTGTTCTATATTTATAAAATATCTTGTCATTTCTTTGGAGGTAATTGTCATTGGTTTATTTTCATTTATTTGTTTTTTAAAAATTTTAAGAACAGAACCATTAGAGTCCAATACATTTCCAAATCTAACAGAAGCAAATCTTGTAACTTTATTACCAGTATAGTTATTCGCAGCAATAATTAACTTTTCACCCATAAGTTTTGTCGTACCCATCACACTTGACGGATTGACTGCTTTATCACTGCTTGTAAAAAGAACTTTCTTAACATTATATTCTAAAGCAACATCAATTATATTTTGCACGCCCACTATATTAGTCAACACAGCTTCAAAAGAATTGTACTCGGATATCTCAACATGTTTCAAAGCTGCACAATGAAACACATAATCAACTTTATTCATCGCTTTTGATACTCTATCTTTATTTCTAATGCTGCCTAAAAAAATTCTTAAATTTTTTTTATTTTTTGATTGATGTGTTTTTTGTAAATTAAATAATCCATTTTCATGGTTATCAAAAGCACATACAACCGCACCTAAATCTAGAAGTTTTTTCGTTATTTCAGAACCAATAGTTCCACAAGCACCCGTAACTAAAATTCTTTTTTTTTTAAAGTTCATTTTTTATTGAAAAAAAATTTTTTTTTTAAAATTTGTCCTTTAGGTATATCAGTGTTAGATTTTTTACCAATTATATCTTTAATTGTGTCAGCTGACATAGCAGAAGATATCCATGGTCTTAATGGTATAATATCTTCTTTATTAATTTTTTTTCCCTTTTTTATATCTTTTTTTGCGAAAATTGATCTTCTCTGTACTACGATAGTTTCTTTTTCATTTTTCTCAACTTTTTTGATACCATCGCCTAACATACTTTCTAACTCTCTAACTTTATTAACAAGGTTTTTAAAAGTTTTTATATCAGTTGAAAATGAATGATCTGGTCCGTCATTTTGAGTTGAGTCTGTAAAATGTCTTTCTATAACTCTAGCACCTAAAGCAACAGCTGCCAAAACTACATCATCATTTTGAGTATGATCGCTTAATCCTGTCACAATATTGGGGAAAATATTTTGAAAATTTTTAATTGTTAAAAGATTTAAATATTTCAAATTTTTATTTGAATTCGTATAATTTGTATTGCACTGCATCAAAACAAGATTTTTATTAAATCTTGAAATGACCTTAACTGCAGCTATAACTTCTTTAAGTGTAGATGCGCCTGTAGCTAATAAAACTGGTTTTTTTTTCTTAGCTACATACTCTAACTCTTCTAGCCAAGTTATATCTCCTGAACCAATTTTATATGCTGATTGATAAGGCAATACATAGTCCACTAACTCTATACTATACGCACTTGTCATAAATAATATTTTTGCCTTTTTACATGTTTCGTGAAGTTCTTTTGTCCATTCTTTATTTAATGATGCTTTTTTATAAGTATCATAAACAGAGCCTTTCCATTTTTTTTGATGTGAAGAGTTTATTTTAAGTTTTTTAAAACCAATATCACTAACTAAACTATCAGCTGTATAATGTTGAAATTTTGCTACATCTGCACCTGATTCTTTTGCTGCATAAATTAAATCTTTTGCTTTGTTTAAATTACCATCAAAATTAGATCCTAACTCAGCAATAAACAATGTCTTATGCTTTAGACCAACAAAGTTATTTCCTATTTTCATCTGTTTATTGAAATTCATTAAATGTTAATTAAATTTATAAAATTTTAAATATTAATATATTTGGTTTAAAAATATTGTAAATTTATTTTATTAATTTTTTAATTATACTATCCTCTTTGTTAATATTTTTATCAATTACATTAACCCCACCCCAAATAAATATATGATTTCTCGGATATGACCATTGAATCATGTAAGGTCTAAGCGTTATATCGTTAAATTTATCAAATTCATCAATCTTAATTCGCATTCCATACAGGCTAGCTTTCAATTCTTCTTTATAAATAATTTTTAAAAATAAATTTATTATAAAGTACATTTTTAAAAAAATATGATATTCTTTTGTCGTGGATGAGATAAGCAAATTATTAGAGGCAAAAAATGAATTTAGCTATATATATTTTTCGATCTCTTTATTTTTAACAGTTGTTTATTCATTTATTATTCGTTACTGTTACGAAAATTATGGTCATGCAATTGGCTCAAAAGTATTTATTTCTAGGATAATTGTTTTTTTAGCAATAACTACATTTTTAGTAATAAGTGTTGTAAAGCAATCGTTAGCTTTATCTTTGGGTTTGGTTGGTGCGTTATCAATTATTAGATTTAGAACACCCATCAAAGACCCTGAGGATTTGGTGTATTTATTTGTATCATTGGCTATTGGTATTGGAATGGCTGCAGGTCAAATTTTAATCACAACAATATGTTTCACGGTTATTACTATATTAATATTCATGCGCAAAAATAAAACTTTTCAAAATGAAACTGATTATAATTTAATTTTATCAATAAAGGAAAGGCCAAATATTGAAAATGAAATAATTAATATAATCAAATTAGACATAAAAAAGTTTAAACTAATAAGATATGACTTAGAAAATGATGAGTGTATTTTTTATTTTAATATTTTAACTAAAAATCATGAAGAAATTTTTTCTCTAAAAAATAATCTAGTTAAAAAAATTGATATAAGAAATTTTCAATTTATTGAGTCTAAAGATTTAACAATTTAAATTTGAAACAAAAATATTTTATATTAACAGTTTTGTTATCTATAATTTTTTTAGTATTTTTTTTGTCTCCAGGTATAAAATCAAGTATAAAAAATGAATTTTTAGTAGTACTAAATAAAACATCATATCCACATGAAGATTTAGGAAGAGCAACTAGTCTATCAAATATCATCAAGGATATAACAAATATTAATTTTTACAAAAATGATAGAAAATCATTTCCAAAAATATATATTAATATCAAATTTAAAGATTTAAACACACTGCTCGATGCAAGAAGAGAATCTCTTGAACTACATAAATCTAATCAATATTTGTTAAAAAGAGATAGGGTTCCAGCTGAAATAATTTATAAAAAAAAAAAATACAGATCAAAGATAAGGTTAAAAGGCGATAGAGCAGATCATTGGATAGATAATAAGTTATTTAGTTTAGATATAGAAATTAAAAATGGTTCGATCGATGGATGGGATAGAATAGCTCTCCAGGGCCATTCAAACAGAGGTTTTCCGAGAAGCTTAATAATATCTAATATGATGAAAAGATTAGATATTATTTCAGAAAATTATAAAACTTACGAATTAATTGTAAATGGGCAAACTTGGGGAAAAAGATATGCAATTGACAGAATTTCAGAAAGTTATTTTGAAAACAGAAGATTGAAAGAGAGCTTAACATTTAAATTTACAAATCAAGATGATGTCCTTATTGCCAGTAAGCTTACCTCAAATGATATTTCTGCGGAAGAACTAACCAAAATTTTATTTTCTCAGGGAAGGTACACAACAAAATTTGATAATGAGGAAAAAATTGAAAATTTTTATTTAAAATCAGTTATTAAATCATTAAACTTAAAAAAATTTAATAAACAAAATAATAATAAAAAAAAGCTATTTATTAAGAGTGTTTTTGAATTAGATGAAATTGCAACGATATATGCTTACATTTTTTTATTTAATGATGTTCACCCTTTTGGAACAGGAAATTTAACATTTTACTTTGATCCATACTTAGCAAAAATTAGGCCAGTATTTAATGATCCTAACGGTTCAACTTCTTATAATAATTTTTCATCACATAAAGATTTTAATTACCTTAATGACATTGATAACAATCTTACATATTTACTTACAGACGAAAATTTTTTTAATGTTGTAATTAGTAAAATGTCATTAATAATTAATGATTTTGACAACATTAAAAATGATATTAAGGAAATTGAAAGAAATTATGATAAAAAGTTTGAAAATGTTATTCCATTTAAAACAATTACTAAAAATTATCAAAATTTTTTGAAATATAGAAAAAATTATTTTACAAAAATAAAAAGTATTTCTTTAACTAAAAATGAGCTTGATATTAAAAGTTTAAATCAAAATTATTATAATTTTAAATTAAAAAATAAAAAAATAGATAAAATTCTTAATAATAATTATAAGGAAAAAATATTTGCTAGAGTTTATGGTGATGGTTGGATAGAAATTCAAAATCTTACAAATGAAAAAATAACAATTCATAAATTAACTATTCAAAGCCCCTTGAACAATTGTACAAAAACCATAAAAATTAACCTTATAGTTAAGCCTAACGAAGGGACCACAAAAAAAATTGAGACAATCCCATGTATAGAAATAGAGGCTAAATATCAAATTTTTTCATTAAATAAAAAAAAAACTTTAATATCTAACGGTGAAGTTGAAGATCCTAGAACAAGACATGAAAATTTAATAAACAGAGATGTTAAAAATATGTTCCAAAATAAAGATGTAATAATAAAAAAAGGTAAAACCATTATAGAGAAGCCCATAAGAATTAAAGATTCAAATTTAATTATTGAGGAAGGTTCGGATATATTAATCAAAAATAATTCATTTATACTTATAGAAAATGGAAATTTAATAGTAAATGGCACTAAAAGATTCCCAGTAAATATTGAGTCATTTGATAATTATTGGGGTGGAATATATGTTAAAAATTCAAAAGACTCTAAAATTGAAAATTTGAACATTAAAAACTTAGATTTTTTTAATGATTATAAAAATTTGTATTTTTTATCAGGTGCAATGAATTTTTATAATTCAAAGGTAGAAATTATGAACTTAAATTTAAACAACTCCATTGCAGAAGATGGAATAAATTTTATAAATTCATATGTAAAATTAAGAAACATTAATATCGAGGGTATGAAATCAGATGGTATTGATTTTGATTTTAGCAAAGGGGAAATAGAAAATGTATTTGTATCCAACATAGCGGGTGATGGATTAGATTTTTCTGGTTCTACATTTTCTATAAACAATTCTGATTTTGAAAACATTTTAGATAAAGCAATATCAGTTGGAGAAAGATCAAAAATTAATATTAATAATATCAATGTAAAAAATTCTAATATTGCAGTAGCAGTTAAAGACGGGTCACATTCAAATATAAAAGATTTCTCATTTTTGAATAACACTGAGGATGTAACAGCCTATCTTAAAAAACCTTTTTATGAGGTTGGAGGAAAAATTAATATTTATGGTAAATCGGACAAACTTAACACTTATGCAGATGATGTAAGTGAAATAAAATTTTATGACTAATACAATTTTAAGGAGGGAAATAAAGTTTATAGTAAATTCTATGGAAACCCATTTATTAAAAAGATGGTTCTCAAAAAAAAAAATTTTTAAAAATTACCCTAAGAGAAAAGTAAATTCAATTTATTATGATCATTTAAAATTTCATGATTTGCAGTCTAACTTAACTGGATTAGCAAATAGGGAAAAGAATAGACTGAGGTGGTATAACCAAGAACAGCAAATTTATTTTGAAAAAAAAATTAAACAAAATTTTTTATCCAAAAAATATACAGTCAAACTTGACACTAAAAGAGAAATTTTAGATTATTCATTATTCTTTTCATTTAATAATTCTGATCTTGATAAATTTAAAAGTATACTAAATGAAAAAAGTTTTTTGCTGAAGCCAGTAATATTGATAAGTTATCAAAGAGATTATCTTAAATATGGACAATTTATAAATGTCACTTTAGATACAAATATTAATTTTACAGATTATGAAACAAAAATGAAATATAAAAACAATAACAGAGCAATTCTTGAAATAAAATACGATATGAAATACGAAAACAATGTAAATCAATTAATAAAAGACTTGCCTATAGTTCAAAGCAGAAGTAGTAAATATTTATTAGGAATGGCAAGCATAGGCAAAGTAAACTATATTTAGCTATCTATTTCCTCTTCAATGTATATCAAAAAATAAACATAGCCTGGTGAATAAAAAGTTTTGCACATCTTTAATGTATCTATAAATAAAATATCTTTTTAAAGATAAATTTAAGGAATATAAAAATAATAATTTAATACAATAATTAATCTAAAAATTTTTTTCAGTGCATAAATCAAGCCAATTGAGCTATTAGTACTGGTCAGCTACACGCATTACTGCGCTTCCACATCCAGCCTATCAACGTGGTGGTCTACCACGGCTCTATAGGA
>Ga0115001_10000691_pt1 | contig 25272 bp, 22 predicted proteins | sample ArcticOcean_MG_C_12_FD_89869 | JGI IMG/M metagenome (GOLD analysis project Ga0115001, IMG submission 89869) | Marine microbial communities from western Arctic Ocean - ArcticOcean_MG_CB8_130 | ecosystem: Environmental > Aquatic > Marine > Oceanic | place: Arctic Ocean: Canada Basin | collected... | reverse complement strand
TTGTTAGTTGTTAGTTGTTAGTTGTTAGTTGTTCTTCTTCTTTTCTTCTTCTTTTTCTTTGGATTTGTAGTTGATTTCTTGTTAGTCGCCTTACTTTTATGTAAAGACTCGTTCGGATTGCTATTGTCATCGTTCCATACAAACGTATCATCGGAAACTTGGGTCATATTGCCAGCCATTGCTTCTTTTTGCTTTTCTTCTTTATTCTTTCTAAGTTTTTCTTGCATTCGTTCTTTCATCTTGGATTGATTCATAGATTGTTGCATTTTATTTGCCATTCCCTTCATATCAAAATTCCCACCCGCCATTCCCATTTGACTCATCATGTTTTTCATTCCAGGCATGTCCTTCATTTTCCCCATAATTTCCTGAGCCTCCTTCATCAATTCACTTTCCTTCATTTGACCGCTCTTTAATTTTTCTTCTAGTTTCCCCCCTATATTTTTAACAACACCAAGCAGTTTTGATGGATTTTTGAAAAACTGTTGTAGCAATTCGCTCTGCGATTTCTCGTCTTGACCCTCCTCGAATCCAAACTCTTTTGATGCTTCCTCAGCAATTTCTTTTGCTAAACTCCCTATTTTTCCTCCCATTAATCCGCTAAGATGGTCTTTTAATTCTTCCTGATTCATTGTATTTTCAAAGAAGTTACCAGAACCCTCTTCGCCACTGACCCCTTGTTGCGATGCCTTGGCAAATGATTCAAAAATGTTTTCAACATTACTCAAATCACCCATTTGCTCGCTAAACATTTCATTTAAACATGGGTCAACATCATTAAAAAAGACATTTCTCATCTCATTCATAGTTTCTTCTATTTTATCTTGAAGGTCGTCTTCGTTAATCGCCTCAAACAAATCTTTGGCAGCTCCAAAATCTTCTTTGCTATCGACACCCTTACACACTGAAAACAATATTAGTTGTAAGTATTTCCATATAGTTTTCTTGGAACCGTCGCTTAATTTATCATCCAAAATAATTTCTTTAAAATTTAAATCTGGTAATAAAAAACATGAATCGTCACTATCAAATAATTCGTCGTTTTCATACAAAATATGAAAAAAAATTTCTGGGTAAACTTTTTTACAATGACAATAATATTCATCATAATCAATCACATTGAATTTGTCTTCATATTCTGGAAAACTGATCAAAATGTCCTTGACAAAATCATCGATTATCTTTTGGAAATCCTCGCTTTTTTCCATTATGTATATAATTGTAATTGTAAAATTATTTATTTAAATGACTTTATTTCGTATTATTGTATTATTTTGATTTTCAAATTGACTATTGAAATTGCGCTCATTTGCCAAACGCAATCTTTTTTTCAATGATTCTACTTCATTTTGTAGACTATCATTTTCTTTCTTAAGAACAGAAAAATTAGTTGAAAGAACATTGTTTTTCGCCTTAACTTCATTATTATCGCGCTGAAGTTCATTAAAAAGGCACACAAGTTCATCATAATCATCTCCTAGTTCCATTGCCATGAATATCATTGCATCCTGATTTGTTTTTACTGTCATATTTAATTTTGTAGTGTCAGAGAGTGTACGAGTAAGATTCAATTCTGGGTCTTTACATCTGCGTTCTACGACTTCCCTTTTTATGACTCCATATTTTACGGTGCGTTTTCCCCAGCGTCCCCTTTTGGTGTAATCATTAAACTTACGGACAAACTTTCCCATGGTTGTTGTTGGCATATAAACGACTGACACAGTTGATTCAATTTTATTTTCAGTTGGCGTTGAAATACTGATAACTCATTTGCGTCAAAAACTTGATTTTCGCCAAAATAGATTCCACAACGGAGTTGCTCACAGAATTATATTTTTCTTTGATCAGGACAATATATTTCATCACGGAAACATTGAAATCCTTGTTCAACTTATCCTGCAGTTCATCGCTAAAGAAATAGTTGACATTATTATCCATAATGTAGTGGTAATATTGCTTAGTAATGTATTCATACCACGTTTTAATAAAGAGTTTGATATTTGTCTTTTTCAACAAGAAATTTTTCTTGTAAAAATCGTTAAACTCTTTATTTTTGTTTTCTAGTTGTTCTTTGATAGTGTTGAGTAAATCAAAGTAAATATCTACAAACGTTTTTACGATTTGTTTTTTCTGAGTAGCAGAGTGACTCATATTGCTATTGAAGTTGGATAGTTGTTAAACTATTTGTCTTTTTAAATCATAATTCATTATTTCTCTCTTGTTGAATTTTGTCTAAACTAACCGGTTCCTGTTTCTCACTCAAATCTTCGGTTGGTGTGTAAATATTTTCGGAATGATTATTTGTAGACTCAATAGATGCATACGTGTACATTTGACGCGTCCCGCCGTTACCTTGTGCGGATAGTTCGTCGTGGTCTGTATCCCAGAAACTAAATGAATCACTTGATACCCCAAAAGAACCGTTTGTTTCAGACTCTAAAGAAAACGAGTTTGGTTCCATATTTAGTTTCTGTCGCTCATCATTAATACTTTTACTCATCGGAGCAAAATACTCCACGATTTGCCCCCCTTTTAATATTTCATAATTTGGCATAATACACAATGTTGGAACACAAGTAATCATAGGCGGTAGTGGCATGGTCTGTTGTGGATTCAAATAAATATGTGTAATATTGTTTTCAATGTATCTGTTATCAATACAAATCAACTGAACTTTATCAAGAAAATTTTTCTGTCTTAGATTCGCCAGCACTTCTTTACTGTGAGCGCAAAGTTCGCTAAAAAATAATAAATGTTTTGGATTTGTCTTGTTTAAATTTTGTTTGTTAGGCATCATATTCATATTTTTCTCGGTATTGTTATTCATGAACTATATTTCAATATGATTTAGAGTATAATTTTTTTTGATGATATAAACTAAAAAATTGAATTAAAAATAAAGTATAAATTTATACAACATACATCCATGAGTGTTCAAGTTGAAAACGTTGTTGAATATGAAGGGACTTTGTCGTTCAATATACGAGGAGTAGAAACGTGTGTTGTCAATTCACTTCGTCGGACGTGTTTGTCTAATATTGAAACCCTTGTTTTCAAAGGATTCCCGCATCATGAAAGTTCTATTAATATAATTAAAAATACTACAAATTTCAACAATGAGTATTTGAAACATCGCATTTCCTGTATTCCTATTATGAGCAACAAAAGTAACGAATTTGACCAATTAAAAGAGAACTACAAAATTGTTGTTGATGTGAAAAATGAAAAAGGAAAACAAGAAAAAAGGTATGTTACAACCAAAGACATTGTTCTTGTAAATAAACAGACCAATAATGAGGTTCAAAGCGAAATGAATGGGTCATTGTTTCCGCCTGACCCGATTAGTGGAGAACATATATTGCTTTGCGTGTTGTATCCAAACCATAACTTGAGCGATAATGAAATAGAAGAGTTAAATTTCGAGGCGGAATTTGAAATTGGTTGCGCTCAAGAGAATTCGTGTTGGAATGTTGTGCATAATTGCACTTATGAGTTTCTGCGCAACGAACCGGAAATATCTAAAAGGGCAAATAATATTGAAGATAAAATGGAAAAACGAGACTTTGAAATTCTGGACGCGCAAAGAATTTACTATGAAAATGAGTATAAAATGACAGTTGAGAGTTTAGGAATATTTACAAATAGAGAACTAATGGCTAAGAGTTGTGAATACATCATAAGTAAATTGAATTTAATTATCCAGTATACCAAAGATAATGAGCTTGCGAATGTTCAAACAAAAGAAGAATATATATCGGCGTCAAATGACGGAACAAAATCAGCAGAAGAAATTGAAGAATATCAAAATATGTATTGTAATATATATACCGAGGATGATTTCTTTGTGTTTGAACTAAAAGAAGATGATTATACAATTGGCAAGCTTATTGAAGTTTATCTATATAGCACTTACAAAGAAACGCTTAGTTTCGTAGGGTTCAAAAAGAATCACCCAGTCCAGCCAAATGCGCACATTTACATTCGTTATAAAAAAGAACAATCAAATAAAAAGGATATATTCTCTCATATTAAAAACACCGCCTTATATCTCCAACAAGTCATATTCAAAGACATTCACTCTTCATTTATTGGGAATTAGTAATTAAGAATTAAAAATTAATAAATAATCTCATTCTTTATATAAATTATGGAAAACATAAATCTAAATAATTCTTTATTTTATGGTAATATTGTTAAATTGGAATCAGCCCGTAAAGAATTATTAAACGATACATTTTTTTTTGTTGATTATATTGATGATTCTAAATTGAAACTCATTTCAGAAAATTTGGAAACTCAAATTTTTCATTTGAATGCTGATGGCGGTATTGACAATATTGATAAAATCATTGTCGTGAATCAGCAAGAAGATGGTTATTGCGTCATAAATCGTCTTTTACCTGGAAAACTAATTAAGATCAACTTTGCAGGCGAAGATGCGTTTATTCAAGGTGAAATTAGAAAGCTTGAAAATGATATGATTGTTGTAAAAACCCTGGAAAGTGAACTATTATATATTGATTTTGAATATTCTGGTCTCCTAGAAAAATATAAAATTCGATCTATTGAGATCATTAAAAGTTACAAAAGTTACCAAACCGGCGACTATGATATTGTGGATGATGGAATATATACTGAAGACAAAATAATCTCAGTGGAAGACGGAATAGGAGAAACAATATATACAATTGAACAACAGGTAAATGATTACATTGAAAAAAGTCTGTCTATGTCGAAAAACAAAAAGAAAGTAATTTCAGAAATTGGCAAATACAAGCTGCTGTTGGAAGAATATACTGAGTTAGATTCGGGAATCAAGATTAAACAGATTCCCAACAATCAAATTCTCTATTCTATATTTGATTTGAACCCTAAAGTTGTCAACCTTTTTTCATCTTATCTACACAAGGATCTGTATTACAATTCTGAGAAAGTTGGAAATTATGAACTTGATAGTATAGACACAGAAATTTCAAAATGGCAGTACAGTGTTACTGAAAAGAGTTACGAGAACTCTTCCTTGGAAGATTTTTCCGAACAAGATAATATCATTCCGATAAATACAAAAATAAAAAATTATCATAAAAAAATCCGTTTAGAAACAGAACAAAACATTGCACTGGTTAATAAAGTAACACATTCTAACAACAGTCCGTTTTTCTTTGCGATTGGAAAAGAGGGCGAAATTCAAGTTATTCCATACGATATGGTTCACGCGAACAAAGGAGAAAAGGTAATTTTGAATGGAGTTGTATTCAAGAACTTGCCAACAATTTTCAAGGAAATGAATATTCATCATTCGAGCAATATCCTTTCTAAATCATTACAAAACATGTATATTCGGTATGAAAAAATACCCAAAGTCAAAATGTTGGATGGTGATGTTATGAAAGATAAAAAATATTTTGATAATAAGCGTGTTACCTTCTATGAGTTTCAGGAGGACAAAACGTTTAAAGAATATATTGAAGAACTTGATTTTGGTTTGAAAGAGATTTATGATAAAATATTTGACAGAAGAGAAGTTTCTATGTTCCAGTGTTTAAAAAAACTGGCTTTATTTGATGTTTCAAAAATGAATGTTTCGGAACACTTGTTTATTCAAAAACTTGTGCGAGAGAATCTTAGCGTCACGAAAAAGGAAATTAATGAAAAGCGCGCACATTTTGTCAGAATGAATAAAAAACAAGATGACTATGAATATGTTCCACATGAAAGCATGTATGAAATCGTAAAAAATTCTTATTTATCGGATAAAAAATCAAAAACAAGCAATGTTCATTACCACATGGGCGAGTTGTTGAAGATCGCAAGCATTGATAACATGGAGTTGTTGTTATTTGAATTAAAGCAATTGAACAGAGCAAATCACATCGACTTTAAAGATGAAGAAGTAGATAACTACATATTGGATTTACAAGCTCAATTGAATGGCGAGATCTCCAAAGATAGCGACAAAAATCGCGTTGATTACTCCAAATATTACAGAACCAAAGGTGAAATGGTACGTGATTTAAATAAAATAATACTGAAAAATATAAATAAAACAGAAGAAGGCAAAATAGAAAAATATGACCCAATTCAATATTGTTATGAAAATGTGATTAACAATGCGAAATTTGACGGAGACCTCAATAATTTTGTGAAAGAATTGGATAAACTATTACAGGCCATGCACGAAGAAAATGAAAATTATGCGAATTTTGACGTTATTTTTGAAAATGAACCAGATAATGAAAACATTTTAAACGTTCTCGTTAAACTGATTCAGAAAACACAAATACGCCAAGATGATAAGTGCTACGTGGAAGAGGAAAAGAAGTTTTATATATACGATGGAACTCAATGGAATAACTCCGAAGAGTCAAAAGCACAATTAAATAAAAAGAAATTTCTTCAAGTAAAGAACTCTATTGATGAATTTGAAGAAATAAAAAATAGAATTATCAATGAGTCGGTCATTAAATATGCGCAAAAGTTTGAAAAAAATGACGATGAAGACGATTATTCTAGTGAAAAAATACGCAACAAAATGATAAATAAAGTTAAAAATATGAAAAAAAGTAAATTGCGTGAGTTGCTCAAATACAACTCCCAGAAATATGATTATCAACAGTTATTTGATAATCTAGGTTATGAAACTCTTCAACACTACTCACCTAATACAAATTTGTTGTATATTATTCTAGGGATTGATGAACTAGAACGAAAATACTCGTTAATCCAGAGGTTTATATCTCTATTTGCCATTGATAATGGTGATGAAAAATGGCTTTTTTGCGTCTCTGAAAATATTAAATTAATCCCAAAATATTTACAAAAGTTAAGCGAAGCATATTTGTTGTACAACACCCATGAGAGCGTGATGAAAGAAATTTGTCATCTTGAAGGAGAATTGAGTGAAGAAGGTGATGCTTGGATCCACAAAGAGAGTGGCTTTGTCATTAAGAGACTAGACTTTGACACGAATTATGGATACGATGAGAATGGGTTTAAAATAAAACTGGATACTATTGAAGGTGTTGACAATGTTGACAATGATGAAGAAAATATCACAATTACTGGAAACACTACTGTAACTAGCGTTAAATCAAGACCCGTCAAATCTAAACCAAAACAAAATAAGCGGATGATGAGTCTTTTAAAAGATTTAACGTCTGTTATGATGCGCGACTTAGATGTGAAATTCAGACATAATGATGATACTAGTTTATTATACGCAACTATGGAAGAACTATTTCAAGAGTCTTCGTCACATCCAAAGTATGAAAGTCTTGGTATGCTTGGTAGCATCTACGTTGTGATATCAATGATTCTCATATACAAGCAGTCTAAAAATGTCGCGGTCGTAAATTCATATTTGCCATGCAATATGTCATTTTCCGGATTCCCGTATGAACAAGATGAATCATCTTTAGACGGAATCAAATACCTGGCTTGTTATCTTAAAACCAGGCTCGAACGGGACAAGCAAAAGAAAGTTAAAAAAAATCAATTGTCAGAAATGGTTTTTCAAATTTTCCAAAAATTTGCCTCTATGAAAAATACAGAAGAAAATATTACAACTGACATTCTCAATTACATAAAAATATTCTTTTTGAAAAATGATTTTGTGAAAGATATGATGCAGCAAAAGCGAAACTTTGAGAGTAAAAATCCAAAAGCGAACTTCCTTTCTGATCCTCCGGCAATGTTCAAACCAGCGCTTGTAGAAATTTCAACACAAAACGCCGACGATGAACATGGGTTCAAGCACAGAACAGATAATTTTCTGTATAAACATGAGAAGCGAAAAAGAGAAATGGAAATGATAAATCTGAAAATTGAAGAAGAAATAAAAGCATCAATCAAGAAGGAGGAGCCGCTACTCAAAAGTCATTATGAAGAACCATTCTTAGTAAATTATTGTTGTCAAGATAAAGATATTGTGGTAAATTCATTACTTAAATCTGAACTTAACAAATCAACCATCTCCAAGCTAGTGAATAAAAGCGATGAATTGTTTAAGAAAGTATCAGAAGAAGACTTTAATTGTTTCAAATGTACATCACTGTTAATTCCTATCCTTGATAAAATGGAAGAAGAAATTAACGTGACACGCATATATAATCAAGAATTGTTGTATTCCTTCTTGTCGTCATTACTACAACTTGAAAATAAAGACAAAAACCTCCCTGAACACTTGAAAATACTTGCTAAGGAATACAACATTGAAGAGTTAGACGATGAATTTTACACTGAAATGGGAGAAATTGGTAAAAATGGTAATGTATCCAAAAAGATTGAATTATTGGAAAAATACGACATTGAAATTAATTCCTCTTTTATGGAGAACGTCTTGACACGACACCATAAACATCTTTATGATGAACAAAAAAAACGTCAAGAGTCAGAAACCGAAAAGTTGCGACTAAAAAAAACTAACAAAACTAAAGTCTTGTCTGATTTCCAGTTTGAGTATATTGATACAGAAGAAAAGGCTAAAAACCAACTTGTTCAAGAAAATGTATCCAACAAATTTGAAAAAGAACTCGAAATTTTGTCCGGCAGATACAATAAATTTATGTCAAGTAATTTCAACAAATCTAACCACCGAACTGTCAAAATCAATATGAAGACACTCTTGATCAATTTGAAAAATGGTGTTTATTTAGAGGAAAAAGACAATGAACAATTTGAATTGTATATTAAACAATTATATAATATCAACTACCAATTAATTTCGTTTGTTCCAGGACTTTTGTTCAACAATAATTTCCACAATGACACCGGTTTTGAACATTTCAATTTCGCCAATGATCACGTTGATGATTTGAAGAAACATCGCCAAGATTACAGAAACGGATTTTACAAACTTCCAAATGCTAGTGAAGAAACAGTTAATATTCTGAAGTCAATTTCTAATTATAAGGACGTGTTGTGTATCAAAACATTTAACAAGAAAAGAACGAATCAATATTCTTTTTTGTTATATTTATTCTACAAATTATTAAACTGTTATATCGAGTTATCTGAATCAACCGATGTTGTAGTAGATGTAAATTTTGAAATTGTAAAGATGATTCTAGAATACACGAAAAATACATCTTATAGTTACGCGAAAATGGTGATAAACAATAACCAATCAAAGCAATCCGAAAAATATGTGAAGACAGAATCATTAAGAAAAATGAGGCCGCAAGAAAGAGAAGCTGAAAAATACAAAATGGCAGCAAAATTGGGTGACTGGTCTTATGGTAATCAGAGTAGGGTATTCAAATATTACAAACAGTTTTACCACGAAGATTCCGAAAAGGCAAATGAAATTAAGAACATTGCGAGAGAACTATATGCGGAAACAATAACAGATGGAAATAACGAATTATACCACGATTCTCAATTTGAGAACTCTTTGACAGACATGATCAACGATGAAGAGGCGCAAGACATAACAATGGTCGGAGATGAAGACGGCATTGTTCTTGATGACGAAGGCTGTGAATTAGACGATTACGAATAAAAGAGTAAAAAATTATATAAATATATAGTAAAATGCTTGTAGATAAATTATACTTGTCCATATTTCTCTTTGTTTCGTTATATTCAATTGTCAATATTATACAACCAAACGCCATATACAACCATCAACAAAACTCGTTGAGACCGTTCGGCGTCGGATATAAAAACACTACAATTATTTCGTTGTGGCTTGTCAGTATTTTATTGGCAATCCTTAGTTATTTTGTTGTAATATATTACTTCAATATCATGAATATGTGGTTTTGAAATAATGACACTGCTATTTTTTACAAGACCTGCAAAGTGGGCAACTATTTCCTGGGTTTGCGCGTTGCCAAGCAATGTAACAAGTTCCACAAATACCGTGATGATTCCTTTTGTCTTTTATATCACAGTTGTAGTAATGCTTTAGTTCATTTGTTTGATAACAAACATTACATTCCCCGCGAAATGTAGTGGTTGTTATCAAAGAGCGTTCAATATCATATTGTCTAGTATTTTCAAAGCGAATGTGAAATGAGTAACACTTTGAATGAAATTGTTCGTTGACAAAATCGTCTATTGTAGCATTATTTGCATCATTCAACTTGATAAGATTCATAGTATGTTCGCGATCATTCATGTGAAATATTGAAAAATCTAAAGTCGTCTCCATCAACGATTTCAAATACTCAATGTATAAACTGAAATAAGCCTTAAGTTCAAAATTATAATGAGGAAGACAAAACGTTTCTCCACTATGTTCAATCTTGAATGATGACGTGGCATTATATTTGCCATGATTTTGTATCATGACTTCTGGAATAGAATGGATAAGTCCACGCAAGTGATTGATATTTTCGGACATGGTTCTCTGAACTTTAACTCTGTTCATTCTCTTTATTTTTTATATTGATTTCAATTTTTTTGGAATTTATCATTCAAGTATTTTCGGAAATTATCTTTATTTACCGAAAATGCGTTACAGTTTTCCGCTAAAATAGTATTATAACCTACCAGTATGGTGATAATACTCAGGATAGCGTGCCAGATGCCTTCGCCGATTGATTCTTTTAAAATAATATATTTCTTGATTAATTTTTTATTATCTTCATTATCAGTAATACCAGCACTTTTTAATAGATCATTAGAAATTCTACCACTGGAATCAAAATGAATTTCATTCAAAAGTATTTGCGGATTACCCTTATACAAGTTGTCCAACTCTGAATCATTATTGGTAGTTGTCATATTCTTTACAGTTTCAGACTCTACACCAGAAAAATTCAAGAAGGATGAACCGATTGTATTTGAAAAACATCTAATCCATCCGGGGAAAATTGATATCAGAAATATACCAACTGAGTAAATAAGTATAAAGGGTATTACTGTTGCATAAAACGCAACCCGGTGATTTTTTTCACCACATATTATTTTTTCTTCAGTTGCCGAAATATTTGTAAAATAACTGAATAAGAAAAATATAGCCATGAATGCGAAGGTAGAAGCATTTCTCAAGGCTTTAGTCTTATCCTCATCTGAACCGTCATTTCCTAAATGCAACGCAACTGTTCGCATTATGAAGAAGACAAGTGTTACTACGGAAAAGAGTGTTATTGAACTGTTCACGTGATCTTTAAATGATTGTTCGTCGATTTCACTGCTCATAATGAATATATAGTATATAATTATTTTAGATTTTCTATGTTTAAAAAATATAAAAACAATATATGTATCCTAAATTAGTTGAACATAAAATCAAAAATATTGTAAACACGAATCTCCGTTACTGTCACAATATAAAAATGAAGTATTACAACTTTTTTTATAATATTTTTTGCTTTCTCTTGATTGTATGTACAATTGGTGTTATATTGTATTTTAAATATGAGAAAAAAAAGGACGTCTTTAGTGAAAAAATGAAAGAAAACCAAAAGCGAGATTACATTTTGTACAATTTAAGAAAATTCCAAAATATGAATAATAAAGAAATAGAAACAATTAATTCCTATTGATCAATTAATTCCTATTGATATTATATAAATGATGAATGAAAACAAAAATACTACCGACCATAATGCTAATTTAGAAATGTTCTTTTCGCGAAAAATGGATATTGACAAAATTAACCGTAAAATCAAAAGAATTCAAACAGTATCCAAGAAAAAGAGACAGAAACAACTTTCCTTTGATTTTGATAGAAAGCAGTTTCGTTTAGTAGACGCAAATTATGTTGCGGTAGTTTCTGTTTCAAGAATAGACAAACAAGATACCGAAGACCTTATAGAAAAATACAAGTCTAAGATCCAGAAAAACCAAAAAAACATTCTTAAAAAAAAATATGAACTTTTGTTTGAATATCAAAATGTAGAAGATTTCGAGGAAATATATAAGAATTCAATTCAACAACAAGAATCTTACATAAAAATGCATGAAAAGACGCTTGAAAATTATGAGAAGGAAAAGGAAGAAAAGAAGAAGGAATATGAAGAAGCCCGAGAACAAATTTTGAAACAACAAGAACCATACGAGATTGAATTGAGAAGTAATGAAGGTGGTGATAAAAATATTAACAAGGCTGAAAATATGAAGAGGTACATAGAACAACAAAAACAACTTTATGAACTTGCGTGTAACAACATTATTGATAGTGTCAAAATTAACGAAAGATTAGTAACCCGAGTTTAATAATATTCAAAATGTCTTTGTTTAATATCTATTATATTGTTTCCAAATGCTATCGCGTGCATTGTCATATGTATTTTGTTTACATTTTGGGTCTGGTTCCTCGTTATGCGAACTAGTTCTATATATTGCTCGTTGTTGATTTTTCTCAATAAGTTCATTTTTTTTCTCTTTTAATGGTTCATTTATGACCAATAATTTTTGCGAAACAATATCATAATCAATAAATGTTAGGTTTGATGATTGATTTTGTGCTAGTTTCAAAAAATCGTTTGCCAGGTTCATATTCCACGACGACTCGTAACTTTCAAACGCTTGGTGCAAAACCATTTTTGATTGGTCATTTTCGGAGTCGCTATTACCCATCGTGTTTCTCAAGTAATAATGTTTCATATTTTGTTCATAAAACATCATGAACGTATCCATATAAATTTCGCGTTCCAATATTTTATCTACAAAATATTTAAGGTTCATCTGTTCTAATTTTTTACCGGTCTCTTCTTTTACAATGGAAGCCAATGACATCAATGATTCAGAAACAAATATTGTACCCTTCATCATATCTATCTGACAAGCTATTTCATATTGTTTAGGAACTTCATTACCAAACATCATTAACAAATTATGATAATTCGGCATACTTTTGTCAACAATGCTCTGGACTTCAACCAATTCGTCTTCAATTTCTTCAATGCGGATTTTTCGCTCCAAGTCCCGCTTCTCTTTTCCCTTCTTCATTTTGTTTAACTTGTTTTCATGAGAGTCTTCTATAAACGAAAGAGAATATTTCCAAGAAGTTTTGGCACCTTCAACAAAATACGAAACTCCGCTTTCAAGTAGTAATGCGCTTTGATTTGTAAAGTTATTTAATTGGTACAAAAGAAATGATGACGAGAGCAGTAAGACTGACGACGAAAATGCCTTCATGTTTTAAGTAAGTTGGGTGTTTTATAATGATGTTCATTTTCTATTTCAATTTTATAAAATAAACCTATTATATATAAACTGAATGAAACTTACAAAATATATTAACTTCAAAGCATTTTTGGTTAGTTTTGCGGTGGGTTTGTTGTATATATATTTGACAGACGATTATAAAAAGGTTATTATAGTTTATCCGACACCAATGAACAAAGACAAAAAACTATACGTAGACAAAGCAAATAACTGCTTCAAGTACGGTCTGACACAAGCGGAATGTTTGTCAAATAAAGAAGAATATGTCAATGTTGGAGTGAATTATTAATATATACTTTATTATATATAGTTCCAGTCTCAATATGAAGGAGATAAAACAAATGTTGAAATCTGATAAAGGAGTATTCCTATTTTCAATCGTTTTAGGGTTGGGATTCGCCGGATTATTCAAAATGAGTTGCGATTCTAGATCGTGTTTGATTTACAAGGCACCAGATATGAATAACAAAAAACAAGTCAAAGTAAATAATAAATGTTATGATGTCTCAGAAGAGATGGTTGATTGTGACAATGAATTAGAAAAAGTAAAGGACAAAATTTTAATGTAATGAGTTTGTAAATATTTTATAAATTCATTACTAATAATATAAATATATATAGTTCATACTATGGAAAAGACAACAAATATTAGCGAGTTACCCATCAAATCCAATATTCCACCAGTTGAAAGTTCTGAAATGGAAAACAAAATTCAACCGTCAACAGAACAGTTTGCGATTGACCAAGGCGTTGTTCACACTCAACCTGAAAAAACCGTCACATTTTCAGACGAAGAGTTGGGGAAAACATCGCCTGTTAATAATGAACGAGCTACACACAAAAAAGAACCAGACTTATTTGCGATTTCTAACGAGTTTAAGTTGATTTCATTGGCTTCGCTGATGTTTTTTATTTTTATCGACAGTAAATTCAAAAAATACATTATCAACGTGTTAACACAAATCTTTGGAGAATTCATAAAGACCGAAACTGGCGGAACAAGTAACATAGGTAATTTGTTTTATTCGTTCACATTTGGCGTGTTATTATATTTGTTTACAATATTTGTAGATTATACATCGCTTCAGTTTGATTTTTTCTTGTAGTTATGATAAAACAATATTACATAGATTTTTTATCCTCTTTCTTTTTGTCAAAAGATTCTAGCATCTTTTCAATATCCACTCTTTTTAAGGAAGAGATAATTACCTTGTAAATAGAGTTTAATAGTTTGCGTTCGGTCTTTTCGTTAATAATTGGAATATCGATATCTTCGTTCAACTCTCGTATCAAATGCTTTTTGAATTCGTCGTTGTCCAATAATTCAATGTATAATTCGTAGTTTTTAGAAAGCGTTTCTTTCACCAAAGCGTTCATTTTATATTGTCTATATATAAAATTTATTTTCGATGAAAAATGGGCTATTTTTTTTACTTGTCAACAAATTTACACTATTATGAATTAACAGTCCAAAAATGGTGTTCTGACTAATGGTGTTCTGACTCGTATATGATACATGGATTATCTCCGCAAATTGACGAAGACAATTACCCTACATATTGCGAAGAAGTTGAATACAACGAACCCGACGAATAATTATTGGAATCTATGTAGCAAATATTGAAGGGTTGCGATGATAGTTTATGGAGTCATGAATGGAAAAAGCACGGTTCATGTATGAACGCACAAAACAATATTACAGAAAATGATTTTTTTAACATTACATTACAATTATTTGAGTCATACAACTTCTTATTAGATATCAATTGTAACACTAAAGATTATAATTGCATTATGGGTTGTTTTGACTTGGAGTATAATACATTAGACGAGTGTTGATTTATTTTCAACAAGTATATATATAATATTGAACGATGAAGACTAAAGTCAGAAAGCATAAAAACAAAAGGAAAAGTTTGAAAAAAGCGACAAAAAAGACAACAAAAAAGGCAACAAAAAGACAAAAGAAGTCATTGAATTACAAAAATAAAAATACTAGGAAAAACAAAAAGGGGGGGGACGCGACACTTCCAACTATTGTTGTTGGTGCTGCCGTACTTGCTGGAACTGGAGCGGCGGTAGCATATATGAATAGAACAAAACATACTGATATTAATTCTAATCATCTTGCACGCCTTAATAGTAAGAACAGATTTAAGTATAGTAGGAAGCCTAACCCTAACCCTAACCCTAACCCTAACCCTAACCCACATACCAATGACAAAAACACGCCTATTTCGGATTCTCAACAACATAACAATAAACAAATAAGAGAAGATGAAAAACTTAATTCTTTTCTAGACAAACATAAATTAGTCAGAGAACTAATTCCTGATGATGGCAATTGTTTATTTACAGCATTTCTGAAGTTTTTAGATACACCTGATGATGAGCTATACGAAAATGTGGGTAAGTCGCCGCACGAGAATCCGCGGCTCTCAGATAATGGGAAGAAGAAGGTCGCGGAATTAAGAACAAATATGGTAAAATGGATGCAAAAAGATGAATCCAAAGAAGATGGGCAAACTTTTTGGGAAAAACATAAATTCGCCATTACTTCAGCTGAACCTTATTATGACCCTGGTGAGAAGCAACGGCTCGTGGCCGAGAAAAAACCGGTCCGTGAGACCATGTATGATGGTCTTGATGATTATGTGGGTCAAATGACAAGAATACACTCTGATCCAGAAAGACCACGGGCTCAATTTGGTGGTTTTTTTGAAATATTAGCTCTTTTTGAAATGCATAAAGAAGAATTAAAAGATATTTATGCTTCAAAAGAAGAAGGTGCTTTGCTACTATGGATCACTGAGAATGATGATGGTACATTGTTTTTACAAACATTTCCTCACGATGACACTATGAATTTGAAGACGAATATAAATACTAATTTGCCTATATTATTACTTCTTAAAAGCGCGCATTTTGTCATATTAAAATCGAACTCTGACAATAAACAATCCAGCCATCTAAATTCTCCCAAAAAATAACAATGAATGATTTTTACATAATTATTTTTTAACCATCTTCTTTTTACGCGTCTTGTTTTTGATGCGCGGCGAATATTTAAAAAACCATTTTTGATATTCCTTTGATGTTCTGTTTTTACTGAACTTTCTGAATTTTGAACTACGCTCTTTCAACACGTCTTCTTTGTCTTGTTGTTTGCCATAGCAAGGCAAATTGAAGCGCTTGAGTTTCTCTGGTATTGCGGAAACATGTTCGTATTTTTCAATAATGTCGCTGTAATGACTGACAACGTATTGCAATTTATCAATGACTTCTTTGATTGCGGTTTTATTCAGAGGTAGGTCATCAATTAACAAAAGACTGAAATAGAGGTTTAGTAATGTATCAATATTTCCCATATGTATCTCACGCCTCTTGAACTTTACAACGTTGTAAGCAAGACAAGAATTCGTCGCAAATATTATCCCAATCACTTTACCTTTAAAAGACAAATAGCAATAATTATCTATGAACTTATAAACCGATTTTATTTTTTTAATTTCCAACCCATCTATTTGTTTGTCTTTTAAACCCTTGATTGTTTTTGGTAAGTTGTCTGTATATAATATGAACATATCAGTAAAATCTTTTTTATATTTCAAACCTATTTTCATAAATTTGTGCATTAGACGGATGGTGATATCAAAATTACAAAAAACCATCTTATTTTTCCGGAAATGATCGAATAATTCTTCATATGTTTTTTTCGTCTCTGTATCTGTCAAGTCAAGTTTGGTTTCATAATATGTTGACAACTTATTTTTGGTCAGAATCGGAAAATAATTGTTCAATACTTGGAGTCGCGAATACACTTTTTCCCATCTTGAAATATCGCCTAAAGGGCGCGCCAATTCTTGATGTAAACTCATTCGCAGAAACTCCGGAGGGGTGTACATAATTTTGTCTTTTTGAATGTTATGTTTCTGTAAATGTTCATAAAATCCCTTGTCCACTTGTGTAATATCCGCAATTGCCACGAAATTCACAAACACCTTGTATGTTCCATGTATAAAAGCGTTTTTACTTTCAATGCTATGAACATTTTCCTTCGTGAAGATGTTACACAACTCTTTCGCGTCTTCCATTGCGTTTGGCGAAAAAAAGTCGTAATCCGGAATATCCGTTTCGTAATTGTAGAACTGCTGCTCTTTTGGTAGTATGTCATTGATTGCAGTTCCTCCATAACAAATCAGTTTTTTATCAATTATAAACTCACGAACAATGTTGAGTATTTTGTCGTTTACATGGCGTTTTTTCTGAATTCTTTTGCGTTCTAATTCATTTTCTTTAATTGAATGCTTCAAATATTCTGAGTTCATTAATTAATATAACAATAGAAATTAAAGAAGGGTCTTGTTTATTGAAAAATTGGATGCGTTGGAGATATTATCTTCATCGCAAGTTATATTATTATTATTACTACTATCTGTTCTGCAGAAGAGATTATTTGACACATCGCTTATTTTAAACTTGTCAGCACCAGTTCGGGTAAATTTGAAGTAACTAGATTTTCCTGGGGCGTTGGCATCACAGTAAACAAGTTTATCTCCCGAAAGGCCGCATATTTTTTCAGTAATACTTGTTTTAAAGTAATATTTCTCCGTGTCATCTGGACTTTGAATAATGTTAAACAGTTTATAGTTACTATTTGATACATCCGTATAGTTACTATCTGACGCGTCAATACAAGCCATTGCACTCGTATCATTGCTTGACAAATCGTGACATATTTTGTTGTTAGGTCCGGTCATTACTTTATAAGTCATGCTAGGAATAAAAAACGAATCGCTCGTACCTGTCGTATTCAATAAAATGTCCGGTTTTTTGATCATCGGGGAAGTCACATTGTCCGAAGAGGAGCCTATTTGAGAAACAAAAAAGTCGTTGTAAACACTCAAATAATCATCAAACCTTTGATGATTCATACAAACAAACTGAACACCATTTGAGACCGCATTTGAAAAATCATAGTTGTTGTTATTCACTTTGTCTTTTTGGGGGAAAGATACCACCATTTTCCTTTGACTAAGTCCTTGAAATGAAATGTAATTATCGTCCACAATTTCATCTGAATGGACAACCACAAGACTTTGTTCATCATTGGAATAAAGTAGGTCGGTTATTTGATTCAATTTACTTTTCTTAAAATTTTCGCTTGAAGAACTATTATCGTTCAATGTGATAAATATAAAGACCTTGCCTTCACAATCTTCAATTGGCAAGTTCGCAATAATTTGCTCTCGTGAATCATCGTAATCATTGTAGAATATTCTCTGATTTTTGGTGAATAGTTGATTATATTTGTCAAAAACATCAATTAATGTGTCGTGGACTTGATTGTAAAAGTTTTTCTTCTCTTTTTCCCCAAAATCTGTATTTTTCGAAGCATAATTAAGTCTTAAATGCAAAAACAGTGGAAAAGCACTTTTATTATCTCCTCGTGTTACAAAGTTTTCTTTAATGGTTTTCATACCATCATCAAAATCAATATGATTGTATGTACTTTTCTGGTCATATCTGTGATCATGATTGGCGGCGATGATTGGTAGTTTATTCAGAGAAAAAACTTGCATGTCTAAGAATCTTACACCCATTTCTGCGCAATTTTTGACAGCGCAAGGGTCAACGTAATCATTTACAAAAATTCCGCTACAAAAACAATTATATGCGCTTTTGAAGTAAAAATCCTTTAGTTTACAATTGTAATTGTTGGTAGCCCCGCTTTTAAAATAGTTTGCGTTTCTTAATTCATTGAATGAATAAAATGTTGAAGGTTTGTTTTTTTTCCGCTTATTTTTTATAGTTGTACAGTTTTCTTTTTGTAAATTGACCTTCCTTGATATGTATAGCATAGATATGAAAACCAAAAATGTTATTATAATGATGGATCCATGATTCTCAAAAAAGGATGTCACAACTTTTGAACCCGCCATACTTAAAATATATGTATAAATAAAAAATTAAAATAAATATCTTATAATATTAATAATAAAATGCCTGGTGGATTATTAAATTTGATAGCATATGGAAACCAAAATATTATTTTAAATGGCAATCCTAAAAAGACTTTTTTCAAAAGTGTTTACATGAAATATACCAACTTTGGAATTCAAAAATTTAGATTGGATTATCAAGGGACGCGCGACATTGACCCAAACAATGACTCTGTATATGTATTCAAAATACCAAGAAATGCGGAATTGTTGTTAGATTCTCATTTGTGTTTCACATTGCCGGATATTTGGAGTCCTATATGGCCACCAACTCAGGTGGGAGACATATGGAAACCATACCATTTCAAATGGATCAACAATATCGGGACATCATTGATTAAAACTGTCAAAGTTATGATAGGTACTCAACTGATTCAAGAATATCCGGGGGAATATATTCGATGTGTGGTGGAACGAGACTATAGTGAAGACAAAAAGAAAATGTTCAATACAATGAGTGGAAATATTAATGAAATACATAGTCCAGAAATATATAATATTGATTTTGTAAATAACTATCCGAACGCAATTTACAGAGGAAGTGAACAAGAACCGTCTATCAGAGGACGAAAAATATATGTTCCTCTAAACCCTTGGTTCATGAACAATACTCAAATGTCTTTGCCGCTGGTCGCACTACAATATAACGAAGTTACAATTGAAATAACTCTCAAACCCATGAAAGAAATGTTCACAATCAATAATGTTGAAGAAATAGTAGATGTGAATACATCGTATTCTGTCAAAACAGATAACTTATTTACTAGAATTCAACCAAACTTTAGCGATGAAAGACATTTATTGTACCGTTTTCTTCAACAACCACCCAATTTAGACCTGAGTGAAGAAAACTATAGCAATAAAATAACTAATTGGAATGCAGATGTCCACTTAATAGCCAATTATTGCTTCTTAACCAAAGAAGAAAGTAGTGTTTTCGCATTGAATGAACAAAAATATTTAATCAAGGATGTAAAATACAACATTTACTATAATTTGGCAGGTTCAAATAAAGTGAGGAACGATACAAATGCCCTTGTTTCTTCGTGGATGTGGTTTTTCCGGAGAAGCGATGCATTTAAACGAAACGAGTGGAGCAATTATACAAACTGGAGCACAATAGAAAAACCTTATAGTCTGTCGAATTCAGATGATATAGGAGGAACAGTAACTATCTCTGGCGAATATGACCTTGGGGTTTCACCTGATCAAAATATAGAGAGCTATAATAGTACCACATCTACCCCTGAAAAACAATATGTAAATAACCTATTTACACCTGCATATTCCCAAGAAAATGAGAAGTATATATTACAAAATTTTTCTATATTATTTGATGGAAAATATCGCGAAGTCAATATGGAAGCCGGTATATACAGCTATTTAGAACCCTACCGGGCATCTAGGTTAAGCAATGATATTGGTATTTATTGTTACAATTTTGGTATAAATACAACAGACAACCACCAACCGAGTGGGGCTGTGAATCTGAGTCGTTTTAAAAAGATAGAATTTGAAGTTACAACCATAGAACCGCCAGTTGATCCGTCGGCTGAATTTTTCACAGTTTGTGATGAAGCCGGGCAAATCATAGGTGTTTCTAAAGATCGCGCCCAATACTTGTATAATTACGAGATGCATATTTTTGAGGAACGCTATAATATTCTTAGGTTCATATCTGGGAATGGGGGTCTATTATATGCCAGGTAATATCAATAATAAATAATAATATTATATTTTAATATGACCGATTCTTTTAATGAAAGAATTTTTGATGACACAATAACTGAAATGACGAAAATTTTAAAGGTTATTAAAAAAAACGACGTTAACAAACTTGGTATTAATGACGTTGAAAACTCAATTAATGGTTTATTGAATGATGAGGCAATATTGAGAAAAATTCCTCGTAATGACATTATCAAATATACAACACTTCTCAAAAATGAAATAAACAAGAACATTTTTGGACTGGCTTACTTGAAAAGTCGTGTTGAAATTATTAAAAAACAAAATAGTGTCTTTTCTTTTGTAAGAGATATAAAATATAAGAAGTCAAATCCATTTCGTAAGTTGAATTTTGACATCTTTTTTAAAACGTTTTCATCTTCAATTTTGAATTTATCGAAAGATTTAGTTTTATTGTTTTTTACTATTTGTATAGTTGCCCATTTAAGAATAAGAACGTTCATAAATTCTTGCTATTTATATCCAAGTAATCCAAATAGATTCCCGTATGTATTCTACAACAAAGAGAAGAAAGAACAAAAACAAATTCTCAGTATCGAAAACACTCAAGTTGAAAGTGAAGTAGACCCGGCATTTGAAGACGTTAGAATATTTTATGAAAATGACGGAAAGCCTTCTCACGAAAAAAATATTAAAATGAACAATATGTGTGGTGGCACCAGTGATGGTGAAACAGATTTGCTAGAAACCGCGACAAAATTACTATTTGGAGAAAGCGATGAAAGTGAGAAGAAATCGTTTTCTTCGTCTATTGAAAAAATTATTCAGGAACTTCACGGGTCTAATTTTGCCGATAAACTTGAAAGATTAAATATATCCTCAAAAACTTTTATGGAAGAACATTATGAAAAATGTTCAGACGAATTAAGCATTTATTCTCTGGTGACGTACGTGTTTTATTTCAATACACTCAAAAATCGCGAAAGTATTGGATATTTGCACAATAGTCTATTTAAATATTTGACATCATCCGGGTCTTCCGCTCACTTTGGTGTTATAAGTATTTTGTTGTACAGCTTATTCAAAAATAATGTTAGAATTTCAGAAAGATTTGTCAACAATATTTTAGATAATTATAAGGAACGATATGATGGTGGTGGGAAAATTCATCATATTTTTACAGCCCTATTATCTTGCGTTTTAGCACCCTTTGTAACATTTTCACTGATGTTGATGATAATCATGTATCCGTTGTCATTATATAGTTGTATGAAGTCTTACTTCAACTACGTCGGATTAACAAATCTGATTTCAACCAAATTTGTTTGCTATATTGGAATATTTTACTCTGTTTTTGCGTTAGCATTTTACTCGTTTGGATTGATGACCGCGATTTTTCCAGAATTTTTTGCATACATTGTGAAAGAAATGAAATATAATTCCGGAGGCGGAGGTGGAGGTGGCGGTGGCGGTGGATCTGGAAAAGGTCATGGACAGAAAGCGGCAAAGAAAGCGGCAAAGAAAGCGGAAAAGAAAGCGGAAAAGAAAGCGGCAAAGAAAGCGAAGACAAATAAAATGAAAGATAAAGTTTCGCGACAACAAAAAACAAGAAATAAACGTAAAAATAAAAAAAATGATCAAAAACAAAAACTCAAAAATATGAAAAAGGGTAAGTCTGGTAGCAAAACCCGCAAAAAATATGATGAACAACAATCAAGAGTAAGAAGAAATCGGAAGAGAGTAGAAAGAAAGGACAAAAAAATTAAGAATAAGAATAGAAAAATTGGAAAAAGAGAGGGATTCTCCGGAGAGAAAGGCTGTTCCAATTCAGGATTCTTTTCAGGATTTTTTAAAGATTTTAATGTTGCCAAACTATTCGGGTTAGTTCTACTCTCTATCTTGGGAATATTCGTTTTCATGCCGGTGGTTATGCCGTTCATTTGTGCATTCATGTCTAGTTTTGGAATAGCATCTTCCTTATCGTTCGATGCTCTCAAATTTATGAGCAGCAATTTATGCTCTATTAAAAATTACTCGTCAATAATCAAACTATTGGTATCATTGGTTATAATTCACCAAATGATTAACCATTATTCATATAGTCCAAAACGGAAAAAGTGGATTACAATTTGTATTTATCTTGCGGTTCTTGTAATATATCTTGGTGTTGAGTCATTTTCGAAACCAACCGAGAAATATTTGAAAGAAAGTTGCGAAAATAATGATTAACGTTTTATACTATTTAAATACTTCCCCGCATTTTGAACAAAATACATATGGGTAAAAATAAGAAAAACAAATCCAAACAGAAGAGTGGAGGCAATATGCCAAATGTTTCCATTTGTACGCCTACTTTTAACCGACGTCCTTTTTTTGAAGGGTTGTTGAAATGTGTCCAGTCGCAAGATTATCCTCATAGTAAAATTGAGTGGATCATTGTTGATGATGGTACGGATAAAGTAGAAGATATTTTACTAGACGAAAAGACACGGTCAATGCTCGGCGAAATTACGATAAGATATTTCTATGTTGACAAAAAAATGGATTTAGGGAAAAAGCGCAACATGATGCACGAAAAATGTTGTTTTAAAGGTGACGAAGATATTATTGTATATATGGACGACGACGACTATTATCCATCTGAAAGAGTTAGTCACAGTGTTAAAAAACTTACACAAGATAAAAAAGCATTATGCGGCGGAAGTAGTGAACTTTTCTTGTGGTTCAATGTCTTAAATAAAATGTACAAATTTGGTCCATATGGTCCGAATCATGCCACCGCCGGAACATTTGCGTTTAAACGCAAATTATTGAAAGACACATCGTATGAGAACGACGCTGTACTGGCAGAAGAAAAGCATTTTTTAAAAAACTATACAATTCCATTTGTTCAGTTTGATCCATTTAAAACAATATTGGTTGTTTCCCACGAACAAAATACATTTGACAAGAAAAAACTTCTAAGTTCTAAAAACAAATTCGTAAAAGAAAGTTCTATTGACGTCAAACAATTCATTCCAGATAAAGAACAGAAAATATTTTACGAATCAAAAATAAACGAACTATTGAAAGATTACACACCAGGAGATGTGAAAAACAAACCAAAGGTTTTAGAAGAAATTGCGAGACGAGAAAATCAGCGAGAAGAACAAATGAAGAACATGCAAAAAGAACATGATAATAAGGCATCTGGTATTTATGTTACAAATAACAGCGACCCTAAAAATCCAAAGCATCAAGAAATGACCATGAAACAAGTAAAAGAATATATGAGCTCAAAAACGAATGAATGTTTGATGTTGAGACGGGATCTACAGCAAATCAAACAAGAAAACGAAAATTTGAAACAAAAATTAAAGAATACGAATATTTCTTAAATTATTAATAATACGAATATTTCTTAAATTATTAATAATACGAATAATATATAAAATGTCTATCAGTCGTATATACAACTCTCATTATAACGCAAAATCCATTATTGATAGTAATAATTTCAAATCAAAACATTCTTTTGATAACCGTTGTAAAGAATCAAAAAATATTATCACCAAATACCCATCCCGCATTCCTGTCATTGTTGAAAAACAGGAAACTTCCGATGTTGTTGATATTGACAAGAACCGGTTTTTAGTCCCGTGTGAATTGACGGTTGGTCAATTTGTATATGTAATACGTAAACGAATGAAAATGCCGCCTGAAAAGGCAATATTTGTTTTTGTGGATAATCATATCCCAATGCAGTCATCTCTTATGTCGGCTATTTATGACCAATCTAAAGATAAAGATGGGTTTTTATATATAAAATATGCCGGAGAAAATACATTTGGTTCTTTAAAATAGTAATTTGAGCAATCTTTTTTTTTCATTATCTAATAGTTTCACTTGACAAATGTCTTTTTTCAGTTGTTCAATGAGTTCTATTTTTTGAAGATTAAATTTGTTGCAGATATTGATAATAAAATTCTGGTTTGAATATTCGTTGCTGTATTTGGTGAGTATTTTTGTAAATATAATTTCAGAATTATATTCTTTTTCCCACAATCTATTGTGCAAATTTATATAATTGTTGATAACTTTTAAAAAAAATGTCATTTCATTGAACTGCCACAACTGGCGTTGAAAAGAAACGCGATCATAATAATCCCCATTAACAAAACTTTCAAGAAACTGCTCATAAAATAATAAGTCTTTGTTTGCGTAAAATAAAATATTTTCGTGATACATGAGCGAAACGATTGTCTTTTCACATATTTTGAAATAGTCTACATTTTTGTTAATAAGTAGTTCTTTACAAATCTCTTTGACATTTTTGTCGGCTTCAGTATATGAAACTTGTGTTTCTATATAATGAATATATTCAACTTGTGCCTCTAATTCTGTAACTTTTTTGTCTTGTTCATTTATTCCTATGAATATATACTTAACATCATTTTGTGCGTTGGTTTTTTTTTTTTTTTTT
>Ga0115001_10000685_pt1 | contig 25399 bp, 23 predicted proteins | sample ArcticOcean_MG_C_12_FD_89869 | JGI IMG/M metagenome (GOLD analysis project Ga0115001, IMG submission 89869) | Marine microbial communities from western Arctic Ocean - ArcticOcean_MG_CB8_130 | ecosystem: Environmental > Aquatic > Marine > Oceanic | place: Arctic Ocean: Canada Basin | collected... | reverse complement strand
TGGAAAGAAATCAATCAGGGGGATCTGACCTTCGAAGCCGAAGCCAGTGAAGCGACCAATTACAAGGTGCAGCAAGTTAGGAGCTTGTATCGTCCTACCTATGACTGACCTGCACTAAGAATTTATAGGAAATATCTCAATAATCGTAATTGGTGAAAGCTCATTTTAAGCGGCGACTACCAATTCGAACGCTTAGGCAAGTCGTCGACTTCCTCCCAGTCCCACAACTCTGTTTCAAGGATCACCTCATCAAATATGAGTCAGCAATCCTCAGTTATCGAACGCAATAGTCGTCCCCGCATTCGGGTGAAAGAATGGCTCGTCGCCATCTCCGGTGGCGCAACGCTCGCCTTCACCGCATGGGGTCTAGGCGGCGTCCAAATGTGGACCCTCCATGTCCTTCTCGTCGGCGGATTATTAACCATGTCCATTGCCGTATTCAAAGTCAGGTTTTCAAAATTCCCCTATTTTAGCTTATCGAAACAGTCGCTTCGCCGACTGATTTCTTGGCCTCCCTTTTGGTTCAGCTTCCTCTTTCTCCTCTACCTTCTGATCGGCGCTCTCAACCCGAGCGCTGAGGTTGTCCGCGACGAACGTGGCTGGTGGGTTGAAGCGGTTCAAGCCCCGCTGGCCAGTTGGCTGCCTACCTCCGTTCGTTCCGACTACCAGCCGATGAACGCCTGGCGCGTTCTCGCCAGCTTCACCGCAGCTTTTACTTTAATTTGGGGACTCTGGGGCGGACTCACACGGCGCAAGCCCGTTCTTCTCGTGCTCTGGTGTCTCTTGCTAAGCGGTGCTGGGATGGGACTGGTCGCGATCCTCCAGTATCTAACTGATGCCAAGGCGGTTCTTTGGACTTTCCCTTCCAGTAATGAACTTTTCTGGGGCTCTTTTTTTTACCGGAACCAAGCTGCCGCTTATTTGAACCTAATCCTTGTCGTAGCTGGCTTCCTCTTTTTCTACCACGCCAAGCGCACCCGCGAATTTTCTAGGAGTGGGGGGCCGCACTTTCTTTGCTTTGTCATTTTCGCCCTGACCGCGGCGTCAATCGGGCTTGCACTCTCACGGGGTGGGATCGTCTTCGGTGGCATCCTCACCGTCTCTTTTCTGGTCTTATTGGTGTTCTTTGGGCTGCAAAGTATTTTCCATCTTCGCAGCTTTTGGCTTAATATACTCCCCGTAGTTATTCTCGGTTTAGGCGCCTACCTTGCCGTTTCTTACATCGACCTCGACGCGATTGACAAGCGCTTCGGCGATATCGAAAAAACCATCGAGACGGCCGATCAGGACGCCCGGGTTATTTCTACTCAGGCGAGCTGGGAGATGGCGCAGGACCGCCTATTATTGGGATGGGGTGGGGGTTCTTTTCGCTATATATTCCCTATGTATCAGCGAAATTATCCAGAGATTTATTATACTCACTATCACAGGGAAAAAGGATGGCAAGGCCGCAAAATGTATCGCTACGCGCACAACGACATTGTCCAATTTGTCGCTGAGTACGGGGCTGTAGGCAGTGGGTTGGTGCTCCTCGCGCTTCTCTGGATCCTTTTTTCCGCTTTCCGTATTTTCAGTTTTTCGGCTTTTTTCCTATCCGTCGGCTTCGCCACGAGTATGAGCCACGCCTTCCTTGATTTTATCTTTAACAGTCCCGCTTACTGGATGGCCTTTCTCGCTCTACTAGCTACATCAAGCAAAATCTTGCAGCTAGAAGCCGCGCGCAGAACTTAGTAGATGACACTTATTGAAGCCTCAGATCTTTGTTTTAAGGTTTATCGCAGAAGCAAAAATTCAGCACTCCGAGTAAGTTAAACCACCTTAACTCAGTTAAGCTCTCAAAGTTAGATAAAGAAAACCTCATCAATTCCCATGAAAATTCTAGTCACAGGCGGATCCGGCTTCATCGGCTCCAATCTTGTTCGTCTTCTCGTTGAAGAAAAAGGCGAATCTGTCATCAATCTCGATAAGCTGACCTATGCGGGCAACGCTGAGTCGCTCGCCGATCTCGAAGGCAATCCGAACTACTGCTTCGAGCAAGTCGATCTCTGTGATGCAGCAGCTCTCAATGCAGTCTTCACCAAGCATCAACCCGACACCGTGATGCACCTCGCCGCCGAGAGCCACGTCGATCGTTCGATCGACGGCCCAGGCGAATTCATCCAGACCAACATCGTTGGCACGTTTAATCTGCTCCAGGCGGCTTTGGGATATTGGCAAAGTCTGGAAGGAGATCAGAAGTCGAATTTTCGTTTTTTGCATGTTTCTACCGACGAAGTGTATGGTTCGCTTGCGCCCGACGCCGATGGCTTTTCTGAGACGACATCCTACGATCCGCACTCGCCGTATTCCGCCTCGAAAGCAGCGTCTGATCACCTCGCGCGTGCCTGGGCGGACACCTACGGACTCCCAGTCCTAGTCACCAACTGCTCCAACAATTACGGGCCCTATCAATTTCCTGAAAAACTGATTCCAGTGGTGATCCTTAAATGCCTTCGCGGCGAACCGATCCCCGTTTACGGTAAAGGCGAAAACATCCGCGACTGGTTGTATGTCACCGATCATGCCGAAGCGCTTTATACAGTCACCACTAAAGGCCGAGTCGGTGAGACCTATAACATCGGTGGAAACAATGAGCGTCAAAACATAGAATTAGTCCGCACGCTATGTATACTTATGGATAATTTTGCGCCAATGGATAATGCCAAAAGTTATGAGGAGCTTATATCATTCGTAACGGACCGCCCCGGTCATGATATGCGCTACGCGATCGATTCAACTAAAATTCGCGAGGAACTTGGATGGGAACCTAAAGAAGACTTTGAAAGTGGATTTCGTAAAACAGTAAAATGGTATCTTGATAACCGAGTTTGGTGGCAACATATTTTAGATGGGTCCTACAAACTCGAACGCCTCGGTGATTTCTAATGTATTTAATTTTCTACAAATAACCAAAATCTAAGATTTATATGAAAGGAATCATACTCGCCGGCGGTGCCGGATCTCGCCTCCATCCCATCACCCTTGCCGTATCGAAGCAACTCATGCCGATCTACGACAAGCCGATGATTTATTATCCGTTGTCCGTGCTGATGTTGGCCGGGATCAGTGAAATTCTCATTATTACCACGCCCGAAGATCAGGCCGCCTTCAAGCGCTTGCTAGGCGATGGCTCGGAACTTGGTTGTCGTTTTGAGTATACCATACAGGAAGTGCCGAATGGTTTGGCGCAGGCTTTTGTCCTAGGCAAAGAATTCATCGGGGATGATAAGGTGGCACTGGTGCTTGGAGATAATATTTTCTACGGTTCTGGTTTTGGTAAACTCGTGCGCAGTCACACAGATCCAGAGGGTGCGGTCGTGTTTGCCGCCCCTGTTCACGATCCTGAGCGTTATGGTGTCGTCGAGTTCGACGATCATAAGAATGCCATTTCGATCGAAGAAAAGCCGGCTGACCCTAAGTCAAACTTCGCAGTCCCGGGCCTCTATTTCTACGACAACGATGTCGTTGAGATCGCTGAAACGATTGAGCCCTCAGCGCGTGGCGAATACGAGATCACTACAGTCAACCAAGTGTATCTCGAACGTCAGAAACTCAAGGTCGGCGTATTCAACCGCGGCATCGCCTGGCTCGATACGGGCACCTTCGCGTCGCTCAACGAAGCTTCCACTTTTGTTCGTGTGATCGAAGAGCGGCAGGACACGAAGATCGGGTGTATCGAAGAAGTCGCTTATTACTCCAAATTCATATATCGGGAACAATTGTTGGTTCTCGCCGAGAAGTATGCGAAGTCCGGATACGGGGACTACCTGAAGCGGGTCGCTAATCTTTAGTCGTTTGCTCATTCTCCATTCTCAACGACTCAACTCCAGCTATGCTGGCCACTACTCAACTACTTAACTCGTGCTGAAAGCACGCCCATGAAACGCATTAACGTAACAGAACCATTCCTCCCGCCTTTTGAGGAATATGTTGAGTATCTGAAAGGCATCTGGGAGCGTAATTGGCTGACCAATCAGGGGCCGCTCGTGCAGGAGCTGGAGCAGAAGCTGCAGGAATATCATCAGCTTTCAATGCCCGTCCATTGTGTGGCGAATGGCTCGCTCGGCTTGCAGATTGCGCTGAAGGCACTCGGTGTGAAAGGTGAGGTGGTGACTACACCGTTTTCGTATGTGGCGACAACTGCCTGCCCGCTATGGGAAAGCTGCACCGTGAAGTTTGCGGATATCGAGCCGGACACACTGACGATTGACCCCAAGGCCGTCGAAGCGGCGATCACGCCGAAGACCGAAGCGATTCTCGCCACGCATGTCTTTGGGAATCCTTGTGATTGCGAAGCGCTCGAAGCAATCGCCAAGAAGCACGGCTTGGCGCTGATCTTCGATGCCGCACATGCATTTGGTGTCACCTATAAAGGAAAGAGTCTGTTGGAATATGGGGATGCCTCCATGGTCAGTCTGCATGCCACCAAGTTGTTTCATGCCGTCGAGGGTGGCTTCATCGTCGCGAAAGATCCTGCTGTTTCAGAGAAAATGGAATGGATGCGTCGCTTCGGGCATAAAGGGCCAGAGGAGTTCCATGGAGTTGGCACCAATGCCAAACTGAGCGAGTTACATGCTGCGATGGGGCTCTGTAACTTGAATCACATCGAGGAGATTTTGGGACGGCGTAAAGCAATTTGCGATGCGTATGATGAGGCTTTGTTTAGCCACCAATTATCATCAATTGTTTACCGTGATGGTGCTACGCGAAACTATTCTTACTTTCCTCTTTTGCTTAGAACCGAATCCGATCTGCTGAGGGTTCTTGAACGCTTCCACGGAGAGGGCATTCATCCTCGAAGATATTTCTTCCCCAGCTTGGAGTCTTTGCCATTTATTCCCGAAAGTAGCATGTCTCGCATGTGTATTTCGAGTGATGTCGCTCGGCGGGTTCTATGTTTACCTTTGTCAGTCTCTTTCAATGATGATGCTCTCAAGCGTATTGTTTCAGTATTCGGATAATGTCTGAACCAGTGAAAATTACACGCTCTCTTGAAGGCGCACATGCTCTCATTGGTTTCCTTAATCGGGTAGATTCTGATTTTTCTCCTCCGCTGAGTGTGCGAGTCAATTTATCTGATTATGTAGACAAGCTATTGGGAAATGCGGAAGTTTTTGGCATTTATAATTCATTGAGTCGCTTAGTTGGTGCATTCGCGGTATATGCGAATGATCACGAAAATCATGCCGCTTATGTTTCCTTCATCGCAACTGATCCTTTAGTGCGTGGTATGGGGTTAGGTCGAAAATTAATGATGTGCATGGTGACGCATTGCCGTGATTTAAATATGAAGTCTTTAAAGCTCGAAGTGTCTCGGACAAATCAGGTTGCTATCGAACTTTATCGTAAAGTTGGATTTCAAGAGTGTTCCGACCAAATGTGTGACGCTCGAGCGAATGCGCTATCGATGATACTGTTGCTAAATAAAGTCCCACAATCTTAAATACTATGCAATCGTTGACAACACCAGTGGAGCGCAATGTTCGTCTTTCGGAGCATTTAGGATGCGACTTGAGAATAAAACGAGACGACACATATCCCGTCTATGGCGGAGGCAATAAGGCACGTAAAATCCGGTATATTGTAGAGGGTGCAGTCAACGCTGGATACGATGCGATCGTTACGAATGGAGGAGTGCAGTCTAATCATGCCAGAGCCACTGCGTTGATATGTGCTGAGAGGCAAATTAAGTGCTCATTGATTTTGCACAATGATCGTGCCCCAATTCCATCTCTATGCGGAAACCTGCTACTGGTGAAAATCGCGGGAGTGTTACCTAGATTTTGTAAGCTTTCCGATTTGTCTGAATCGATGGATGCGGAGATGGCGAGTCTTAAGGATCAAGGATTCAATCCCTTGTATCTTTGGGGAGGTGGGCATTGCGTGGAGGGTTCGCTGGCGTATTATGAAGCGGCGAAGGAATCCCAAGATCAATGCGACGACTGGATTCCCGATTACGTTGTTCATGCCAGCGGGACTGGAACCACACAGGCTGGATTAATAGCTGGCTACGCGGATCTTCCGACTAAGATCATTGGAGTCTCTGTAGCTAGGGGAAAGGTTCGGGGTTCTTCTGTTATTCAAGCTTCACTTACTGAATTAGGGAATTACTTGAAGGCTGATTTTACAAAAGAACAGATTGATTTTCGGGACGATTGGCTTGAAGGGGGATACGAGAAGGAGTCAGGCCAGCTGATCCAATCCATCGACGGAAATGCTTGTATGGGGTTGATCCTAGATCCGACTTATACAGGAAAAGCATTTCTTGGTTTAGAAAAGTTGCTTGAGATCGGAGAAATTCCTCGTGGTAGCAAAGTGCTCTTTTGGCATACTGGAGGGCTTCTCAATTTGTTGTCTTCGCCCACATATATGGATCAAACACTATGAATGTATTGCTAACATCAGTTGGGCGCAGAGCCTACTTAGTTGATTATTTTAAAGAGGCTTTAGGGGATTCTGGTAAAGTCATTGCAACCAATACGGTTGCTGAAACTACGGGGATGTTTGCGGCAGACGATGCGATCGTTGTGCCTGCTGCTAAAGATCCCGCATTTGTCGATTCTTTGTTAGACGTCTGTCAGGCTCATGATGTCTCCCTGCTGTGCTCACTGCACGATTGGGAGGCCCCCTACATTGCGGCCAGCGCCCAACGCTTTCAGGGGATAGGCGTATGCTTGGTCATGCCAACACTTGAAATCGTCAATATCTGCCTAGATAAATATAAAACATTCTTGTTTGCAGAACGTAATGGCGTGCGTTCGCCTAAAACTTATTTGAGTGAAGAGGCGATTGCGGAGGCTTTGTTACGAGGTGAGGTGGCCTTTCCACTGGTATTAAAGCCACGCTGGGGGCAAGGATCGATTGGTCTGCGGATTGTTCATGATCTCGCGGAACTGGCATCTGCTTACCACAGCCTAAATCAAGAGATTAAGGATGGAGGGTTTGCGCATCTTGCCGATCTCGATACTTCCCAAATAGTGATTCAAGAGTGTTTGATCGGACAAGAATACGGTGTAGATATCGTGAATGACTTAAACGGAGAGTTTGCGTCATGTTTAGTAAAGAAGAAATTAGGTATGCGCGCAGGAGAGACCGATTCTGCCATAACTTTGCAGCATCCAAGGATTGAAGCACTGGGACGAACTATCTCCAAGGCGACTCGCCATCTCGGGAATGTGGATGCAGATTTTTTCGAGTTGGAGGACGGTGAGGTTGCTTTGCTCGAATTGAATCCAAGGTTTGGTGGAGGCTACCCCTTTAGCCATTTGGCCGGGGCAAATGTGCCAGCAGCCTTATTGGCCTGGCGCTCTGGTGGCATTCCTAATTCGGAGTGGTTGAATATTGAATGTGGGGTCCGTGGCTTTAAGGATGTTCGTGTTGTTGGGTCGAACAGGCAGAGTTAGGTTATGTCGAAGGAACAATCAGCCACACTCAGGGATAAAGCCACTTCCGGTGTGATCTGGAGCGCGTTTGAGCGTTTTGGACAGCAAGGCTGTGCCTTTGTCGTCCAGCTCGTTTTGGCTCGTTTGTTAGCCCCCGCGGAGTTTGGGCTGATTGCGATGGTGGCGGTCTTCGTTTTGTTGTCTAATTCATTAGTTGAGTGTGGATTCGGACGAGCCATTGTTCAGCGTAAGGAGGTTGATGACCTTGATCTAAATACTGTTTTTTATTTTAATATTCTGACTGGGTGTCTTCTGTCTGTCGGCCTTTGCTTCTTAGCCCCTTGTATTGCAGGTTTCTATGGTGAGTCTCAGTTGATGGAGGTGATTCGCTTTTTGAGTATCGGAATTATTTTTGGTTCATTCGGCCTGGTGCATATGTCGATGATGAATCGAAATCTGCAGTTTAAAGAACTTTTTTGGGTGACATTCCCTGCTACCATTTTGTCGGGCATTATGGGCGTCACGCTTGCCTATCTGGGTTATGGTTTATGGGCATTGGTGGGATATGTCATCGGGCAACGTTTTTTTACAACTCTTTGCCTCTGGCTTAAGTCAGATTGGCACCCCGGGCTGTCTTTTTCTATGGATCGATTGCGAGATATGTTTCCGTATGCCTCTCGTTTAGCGATCTCTGGCTTGCTCGATCAAGGCTTTCAAAATATATATGTGCTGGTGATTGGAAAGTTATATATGCCAGTTGATGTGGGCTATTTCCAGAGCGCACGTTCGTTTCAGCAGTTGCCCGTCACGAATCTGAACTCAATCTTGGGGCGTGTCAGCTTCCCGCTGTTTTCTAGCATTCAAGAGGATCCCGCGCGCTCTAAGGTAGCCATGCGTAAACTGGTTCAGTTGAGTAGTTTGTGCAGCTTTCTGATGATGGCGGTCTTGGCAGCTTTAGCAGAGCCTTTGATTGTGACTTTGATCGGCGAAAAATGGTTGCCTGCGGTGCCTTACTTGAAGTTGTTCTGTATCGCAGGTGCCTTATATCCGCTGCACGGCATGAACTTAAATTTATTAATGGCACATGGTCGGTCTGATCTTTTTCTACGTTTAGAAATAATCAAGAAGTGCTTAATCGTCTTGAATGTTTTTGCGACTTACCAATTCGGTGTGCAGGTTATGATATACGGTATCGTCATTACTTCCTTCATTGCTTGGACAATCAATGCGCACTATACCAAGAAAATGATCGAGTATGGTTTGTTTCAGCAAGCACGAGACGTCCTACGCAATGCTGTTCTCGCGATCATACTATTTCTAGCGTTGTCACTCATGCAGGGCTTTGTTGAGGTGTCTAGTTTTCAGGTGTTGATTTTTGGCGGCATCCTTAGTTGCTTGCTTGGCCTTATATTGTGTCGGTTCTTATCGCGAGATGTGGCGACGGAGTTCTATACTTTAATTTGTCGCGATCTACCTAGAGCAAAACCAATCGCGAAATCACTTTTTAATCTATAGTTTTAAAGAAACTGACAAAATGAAATTCGAAGAATTTATCGCAAAACACCAAAAAGAGCCCGTTGAAGAGTATCCAAATAGGGTGCTGGAGGCTGTCGAACAGCCGGTGGTTTCAGTTCGAGTGAGTGCCTATAATCATGCTCCGTATATTCGCCAATGCCTGGATTCAATCTTGGCTCAGGAAATGACACACCCTTGGGAGGTGTGTATTGGTGACGATGGGTCGGACGATGGGACTAGAGAGATTTGCATCGAATACGCGAAATCCCACCCAGAGAGGATTCGGTTGTTCCTTCACAAACGAGCGAATAATATTCCTATTAACGATCGGCCTAGTGGGAAATTTCAGTGCTTCTACACTTCGATGATGTGTCGGGGGAAGTATATCGCGATCTGCGAAAGTGATGATTATTGGACAGATAGTTCTAAGATTTCGATTCAGTTCTCGAAGATGGAAGAACATGGATCTTTGATTTCTTTTCATAAGGCCCGCAGGCTCGATCATATAGATGGATCAGAAAAGATAATTTCGGACTGCGGAAATATGCTAAAGAAAATTCGCCCCTACCACGTAATTGTCGAGGGAGGTGGGTTTATGCCCACTGCGGCGATCATGCATCGAAAGGGGTTTGAGGAAGAGCTTCTGGATTATAGTCTTAAAATTTCAGCAGGGGATTATCTGCTGCAAACCATGCTGGCTATGAGAGGAGGTCATGCACTATACATCCCGATCGAGGCTTCGGTCTATAATTTTAGGATTCCAGGTTCCTGGACCTGCAGATCCTTGAGATACGGGGAAGTGTTAATTACGCATTTTAGGGGGCAGAAATACCTACTGCAGGCTGTATTTAAAGAAAGGAAATATGTGTTTCCAGTAGTAATAAAAATGCTTAGGAATATATTTATATTAATGAAAATAATTACGAAAATAATAATGAGTAATACGAAAAAAAGGTGGAGTGCGTAATGGGTATTTTTGTTTTATTAGCGTTCTTGGCTCTTCTGATTATAATAAATTCACGCAAGAAAGGAACTGTCCTAAGTAGTTCCAATCTTATTCTTTTTGTTTACGCCTTTTCTGCTCTCATGTCACTGGTGTTGGTGTTTGCCTATGACGTGCCGGCTCCAAGGTTTTTCAGTGTGTTGATATTTGTCTGCATGTTGGCACCCTACCTTCTCCCTCTTTTATTTATGCCAGATCAGCGGGGCGCTAAACCTATTTCGATTCAAAGCAAACTCCCGCTGGAAATAACAGTGATAGCGTTTTCTGTGATCGGTATCTTTTCGATGATCTACTACTTGAGGTTCCTTCCACAGATTTTAAGTTTTGGGGATTTCTCCGTCGGCAGAAATTATACGACAGGAACAGGGAATCATTTAAATGCCGCGGCAGGGGGCCTGGTGAGTCGAATTGCCACTTTGGGGGCGAATCTATATCTCGTATTCATCTCTCTAGCCGTCTATTTCTTCTTGGTCAAAAAACGCATAAACTTGATGACTTGTTTAATGCTCTTTTGCTCGACAAGTATATTTATTATTACGCTCACTAGGTTCGGTCGTGATGGGATTGTAATCTGGGGCGGGCCGGTCATTGTGGCATTGGTCCTTGTGAAGCATTGTATTAGTCAGAAAAATCTGAGGATAGTATATCTATCCATGCTTCCCTTTTTTGTGATCATGCTAATTTGGTTTTATGCGGTTAGCAAAGACCGGTTTCTCGCTTCTAAAGGTGGAGTCGTTCAATCTTTAGTTAGTTATTCGGGGCAGCAAGTTTTTAACTTCGAAAGGACTCTTGACGTATCCTCGAACTTTGAATTGCAAATGGGTAAAGCGAATTTTTCATTGTTTGCGAGTGGCTTTAATATCAATAAAGCGCGTTCTTATGACTACTTTGCGTCGGAGGATATCCTCGCTGATTTTCTGAGTGAGGGGATGCAGGGTGGTGTTTTCGGGACGTTTCTGAAAAGTTTCTTGGCAGACTTTGGTGTTTTGGGCACTATCCTCTTTGGAGTGGTCGGGGGGGGCTTGTTGATTTTATATTTTAACCAGGTCAGGCGTAGAAACTGTATTGATTTAACTTATATCCTGGTAAGCCTGTGTTATTGTGCGTTTTTGATCAACGGATTGTTCTATCATATTTGGGGGAATGCATCGCAAAATATAATATATCTTTATGTTCCCGCACTTGGGGTCTATTATTTTATTACAAGAGGAAATCCTCTTAGCTCTATACACGATCGACATTGATCATCCGCTGAGTCTTTACTTCTGTAGACCCTATGCTCTATCCTTAGTTTGTCTCAAATTATCGTTAATAAAAACGTCGTCTCTGTAGATGTAATAGCTCCTCAAAATGATGGAATTGTGATTGAGACTAAGCTTGTTCGCAGACTCTCTTATCGTTTGTTTTTCCAGATGGTGGCTCGACATTAGTTGACTGCCGCTATTGTCGGCCAATTTAAGCTGGCTATCGCTTTACCTTCAGTAACCTTGCCAGCAATAATTATGAATGATGAAATACAGTGCCGTTTACACGGTGTGCAATTGGGGTTGGCGCTAGAAGTTGACCGGATTTGTAGGGCGCATGGATTGAAGTATTGTGTGATTGCTGGGACTTTATTGGGGGCAGTGCGGCATGGTGGCTTCATCCCATGGGATGATGATATCGATATTGGAATGCTCCGTGAGGACTATGATGTGTTTATTCGAGTTGCGCAGTCCGAGCTGGAGGATCGTTGTTTTTTGCAGACTTGGGACACGGATACAGCATATGCGTTACCTCTAGCGAAGCTTAGGAAAAATGGGACAAAGTTTGTTGAGCGGAACTCTTCCAGGGTGAACTTACACGATGGTATTTTCATTGATATATTTCCTTTAGATAATGTGCCAGCAGGTGCGATTGCTCAGAAGTGGCACGCTGCTGCGGCTTATGTTTTGAGGCGAATCCTCCTTATTAAATCTGGATATGAGCTGTGGGAAGAGAGTGATTATTTGAAGAAGACTACTTATCGGCTGCTTAAGCTCGTTTCTTTGCCTTTTTCACTTCGATATATTAAGGGTCTGCTTGGACGAGTGATGACGAAGTATCGTGATGCACCAGGCGAGTTTGTCGTGGCGATCGGAGGCGCTTACGGATACAAAAAGGAATCCATTCGACGTGATTGGGTCGAAGATGTCCATCAGGTGAATTTTGATGGTGAGCAACTATTTGCTCCTGTCGCATCTCATGATTATCTCTCGTATTTTTATGGCGATTATATGACTCCTCCGCCTGAGGGGAGCCGCTATAACCGGCACGGAATGTTGAGTATCGAGTTTGAGGATTAAACTATGAAAAAAGTAATTACATACGGAACTTTTGATTTGTTGCACTATGGGCATATCAATCTACTGAAAAGAGCGAAGGCATGTGGCGACTATCTAATTGTCGCAATCTCAACGGACGAGTTTAACCTTTTAAAAGGTAAGGGCAGTTTCTTTACCTATGAGAAGCGATGCCACTTGGTTGAGGCCATTCGATATGTTGACCTTGTTATCCCTGAACATAATTGGGAGCAGAAGGTTTCTGATGTTGATGAGTTTCGAGTGGACACGTTTGTCATCGGTGATGACTGGGCGGGGAAATTCGATTTTCTTAAGGAGCATTGCGAAGTCATCTATTTGGACCGAACTCCAGAAATATCGACTACGCAGATTAAGCAAGAGATTGAGGCGTCGCGTGGAGGCGAGTGAAACCTGCTGCATTGAGCCTTATTTCATAATTGCCGTGGTTTGATAATCTATGATGGAAAATAAGTTGAGTAGGATCTTGGTTTGCGGGCAGAGGCCGAAATCAAAAATGACAGGAGTTGCGCTAGCGGTGGAGCTCTTACTCGATGGGCTTAGTCTGAAGGGTATTAGGCATGTCGCAATTGATTCGACTTTTTTTAATCAGAATTTTAAATCAGGCACGTTTTCTATCATACGTGCGATTGAAACCCTGTTAGTTATATGCGGCGTATGGCTGAGATTGCCATTTTGCCAAATTTATTATGCCACAATGTCGACTTCGCCAGTCGGCTTTATTCGAGATTATTTGACGGTGGGTTTCGCGAAGTTACTGGGGCGTCGGACGGTGCTGCATTTGCACGGTGGTGGCTTTGAAGATTTCTACAAATCGCAAAAGCCTTGGTTGCAGCGATTGATTCGATCCAACCTCAAACGAACCGATACAATCGTGGTTTTGGGTGAATTGCTGAAGGAGCAGTTTTATTGTGCAGGTGATTTCGTTAAGCCGAAGTTGGTCGTCGTGCCAAATGGATTGACGCTTGGGGTCGATGAGCCAGATGTGGTGGCAAAGCAGTTGCCATCCGATGGCAAGGTCGAGTTGTTATACTTATCGAGTCTGATGCCGAGTAAGGGGTTCTTTGATGTCCTTCAGGCACTTGAACTGTTAGAACGTGATCAGCGAGGTAAATATCATCTGAATTTATGCGGGTCCTTTGTGGATGCAAAAACGGAGACGGCAGTTGAGGTGACTGATGAGCCGTCATTGAGTGCTTACATTGCCAGTCATGGTTTGTCGGACGCTGTGACTTATCACGGCCAGGTGTTGGGGGCTGAAAAGGATCAGCAGTTTGCGCAGGCAAATATATTTTTATTGCCAACCAGTTACCCCTGGGAGGGGCAGCCGTTGAGTATTATCGAGGCCTTAGCTTATTCGATACCTGTTATCAGCTGCCTCCATAAAGGGATTCCTGAATTAATCGCCGATGGCGAAACCGGGTGTTTTGTTGAGCCAAAATCACCTCAGTCGATTGCTGATGCGGTGCTGGATATGTCTCGCAATTCAGAAAAGTATACACAATTGAGCGCTGCTGCACGCGCGCATTATGAGGCAAACTTCAAACGTGAGGTGCATTTGAAGAGGTTAATTCAAGTTATACATGGCTAGGGCTATTATCATTTCAGAGCTCTATTATCCTGAGCAGGTTTCAACTGGATATTTTTTAACTGGGATCGCGGAGGGACTGGTTGATGAATCTCATTCAGTTTCTGTCATCTGCGCGCAGCCGTCATATAATCAACGAGGGACGAAAGCACTCAAGGCTGAGGTTCATCATGGCGTTTCGATTCGTCGTTGTTGGTCAACAACGTTTGATCCGAAAAAAATATGGGGCCGCTAATTGCCTTAAGTGATATTTGTGTCGCACCTGGAGAGGTTGGGTTAACCGCTATGCATTCGCTAATATATGGCACGCCTGTTGTTACTCATAATGATTATACACGCCAAATGCCTGAGTTTGAGGCGATAGAAGAGCATAAAAGCGGTGCTTTCTTTGATTATGGTAATTTATCTTCGTTGGTGTGTAAGTTGGAGCAGTGTTGGGAGGATATCGAGGCAAAGCGAATTACTGCTGAGACTTGTCGTAGTATCATTCATACTTATTATACTGCGGATTATCAGCGTGAAGTATTTGGTAGAGCTATGCATCAGATGCTTTGAGGTTTTTTGTTCTCGGTTTTTTCTTTAAACTGTGACTAGAGGGGACAGCCTATGTGTCCGTGGCTTTTATGATTTTTAATTTAGTGGACGCTTTCGAATTTTTTGAGGTGGTCGAAAGGCATCTACCAAGTTCATTCACAAACACTGCGCAGTGCGGGCGTCTCCAATCGGTGTTTGACGATTATTTACATGTCTAAATACATATTTATCACTCAAGTATACCCATCGGATCCTGCCGCTGTTGGTCAATACTTCGAAGATGCTGCAATTAGAATGGGAGAACGTGCCCATGATATTATAGTATATACTGCTGATCGAGATTATGATAATCCTAGTATCAAATATGATGCGACTAGTCGGCATCCTAATGTGAGGATTGTCCGTATGCCTTATTCATCGTTTGGCAAACGCACGATACTTCACCGACTATTGGGGCAAGTTTCCTTTTTACTTCAAGTTCTGGTGCGGCTCTTATTTTGTTCACGTCCTGATGGTGTTGTGCTGACTACAATCCCAGCGACTACAGGTGTCTTTTTCCTCGTGGCTCAATTCTTTCGCCGTTTTCGCTACTTGTATTGGGTGATGGATATCAATCCAGATCAGGCGGTGGCTCTTGGCGTATTCAGTCGAAATAGTTTGCCAGCCAAAATGTTGAGCTGGGTGAATCGGCATCTTGTTCATGGTGCGCGGCGAGTTGTGTGTCTTGATTCGGATATGACTCGACGACTCGGCGATCCCAAGAATGTTGCAATCATCCCGCCTTGGCCGCTTGAAGGTGATCTGGAGATTGTTTCTGATGTCGAGAATCCCTTTATCGCTGAGCATGATTTAGAAGGTAAGTTTGTGTTTATGTATAGTGGTAACCACAGCTTGGTTCATCCACTTACGACATTATTAGATGGTATCGAGAGGATGAACCGTTCGGACGACTGTGTCTTTGCTTTCATTGGTGGTGGACGTGGTAAGGCGGAAGTCGACGCTCGGATTGAGAAGTTGGCTGTTGAACATTGTTCGTTGAAAGGCGGGCAGAAAACCCCAGCAACCAGCAACCAGCAACCAACAACCAACAATATCATCTCCCTTCCCTATCAGCCGCTGGAGCGAATTAAATATTCGTTGTCAGCAGCGGATGTGCAGGTCGTGAGTTTTGGGGATGAGATGCGCGGCATTGTGCATCCCTGCAAGTTTTATGCTGCATTAGCGATGGGGCAGCCGATTTTACTGCTCGGTTCAAAGGATTCCGCACTGGGTGCTATTGTTATGGCGGAGGGAATCGGCTGGTGTGTTGCCCATGGGGATACTGAGGAGATGGCACGGCTATTGGAGTCAATTGTAGCTCTGCCTAAGGATGAATTGATTGCCATGGGGGCTCGCGCCAAGAAGTTGGCGATTAAGCGCTATAGCAGGGAGCATTTGTGTGGTGAATTTTGCGATGTGTTGGAGCACGCATTTTCATCGAGTGACGAGGCGAGTTAATATTTCTATGAAGACTTTTTTAATAACTGGTGCGACTGGATTCATTGGTCGCCGTCTTGTGTCGCGACTGAATGAGTCGGTGGATGAGGTCTCAGTTGTCGGGACGGGGCGGGGCGCCTGCCCTGGGCCTTGGGATCGTTTTATCGAGATCGACTTAGCCGCGCCTGCTGCGGAGATGGATTTGAGCGGAGTTGGCACGGTGTTTCATCTGGCAAGCAAAGCGCATGCGGTCGCTGAAGTGCCTGGGGATACTAGCGGGTATAACGAAGTGATCGTTGAGGGGACACGATGCCTTGTGGCTGCCGCAGAGCGAGCCAGTGTTCATTCGTTGATCTATATTAGTAGTGTCAAGGCAATGGGGGAGGGGGAGAGTCGTCGACAGCAGCTTCATCCGCTCGATGAATCGTGTTCAGCGAAACCTGAAACGCCTTATGGACGTTGTAAATTGGAGGCAGAATCCATTGTGTTGCAGAGCAAGATTCCGCATGTCGTGGTGCTGCGGCCTGTTATGGTTTATGGTCCCGGGCATAAAGGGAATTTGGTGAGGATGGCCGACGCGATTCGCAAGGGGCGGTTTCCTCCGATTTCGGAGAATATGAATCGACGGTCGATGGTTCATGTGGATGATTTAGTCAGCGCCTGTGAGCTCGCGGCATTATCAGAAAAAGCCAATCGAGAAGTTTATGTCATCGCTGGAGAGGCCGCGCTTTCTACACGTCAACTCTACGATGCGCTTCGCCGAGAGATGAAGATGCGCCCCATTCGTTGGGGGGTGCCAGGGGTGATTTTGCTTGGAGTTGCGAAGTTGGGAGATCTGATGGAGACCATGACGGGAAAGCGTATGCCTCTCAGTTCTGATATTGCGTGGAAGCTACTAGGTAGTGCCTGGTATTCGAATCAAAAAAGTAAAGACGACTTAGGCTTAGTTTATAAGAGCGAGAGTCGTTTCTTAGATTAAATATTTCTGTTCGCACACTGCTCTCAATTTCACTCGATTAGGATGTCCCGATTAATTAGATTTTTAGTGCTGCTCCTACTGTATGGAGTGGCTGCGATAGCTAGCTGTTGGTTGGCTTGGACGCTGCGCTTTGGGTTCTATAGAGATATTGATGGTATGCCTGATCAGTTTCGTGATCTTTGGATCATTCAGGGGGTATATATCGTTCCTTTTAAATTGTTCTGCCTATATGCGCTTGGGCAGTTCTCGGGGCTAGTTCGTTTCTTTCGATTGCCTGATGCGATTCGTTTACTGATCGCATCAGCACTCGCGACGTTTGTGTGTCTTGTGGTGTGGGTGATCAGTTCGTTTCAGTATGTGCCGCCTGGTTCAGTTCTACTACTTGATTTCTTCCTTTTTACGTCGTTTGTGGTCGGCTTGCGTGTTGCTATTCGTGTGATTGATGAACGTCGGAAGGGGTTTCTTTATGGCGGCAAAAAAATGGAGCGGGTGGCGATTGTCGGTGCCGGTCAAGCGGGCTCTGCTCTGGTTTCCGAATTAATCTCTCAAGTGGAGTTGGGGATGCGCCCAGTGGTGTTCTTTGACGATAACAAGGTCAAGCAGGGCCGACGGTTGCACGGTATCCCGATTGCAGGGATGCCGGAGGCGATTCCTTCGTATTATGCGACGCATGATTTGGATAAAGTGGTGTTGGCGATGCCCAGTGCGACCTCTGCTCGTATCCGTGAGATTGTTTCGTTTTTGAAGCGTCATAATATTCCCGTCGAAACCGTGCCCTCTGTCGGTGAAATCATGAGTGGTGCTTTCCGTGCGTCATTGACGCGCGATGTTCACATCGAAGATTTGCTCTATCGCGAACCCATCGAAATTAACTTCGAAGAAATTAAAAAGTTCGTTGGAGGGAATGTGGTGCTACTCACTGGAGCTGGAGGTAGCATTGGGCAAGAGTTGGCATCTCAGTTGGCGAGTATGCAGCCGTCTCGGCTTATTTTGTTGGATCGATCCGAAGGGGCGCTTTTTCTGACGGAGAAAATGCTGTTGGATTCGGGCATCGACGTGTCGCTCGAGACCCGTGTCGTTGATGTTAAAGATAAGCAGCAGTTGGAGGCAGTCTTTGAGGCGTTTAAACCATCGATCGTGTATCATGCTGCGGCGCATAAGCATGTAGGCATGATGGAGCGTCAACCGATGGAGGCGTTCTTGAATAATGCTTTGGCGACTTACAAATTTGCCAAGTTGGCAGTGAAGCACTCGGTCAGAAACTTTTGTTTAATTTCAACAGATAAAGCGGTCTATCCCACCAGTGTGATGGGCGCCAGCAAGCGACTGGCAGAGCTCGCGATTCAAGCGCTGATCGCCCAAGAGCAATGCGGCGGGACGGATTTTTCGATTGTCCGTTTTGGTAATGTGATCGGCTCCTCTGGGAGTGTCATTCCTATCTTTGAACAACAAATAGACCGAGGCGGCCCAGTCACTGTGACTGATCCGGACATGACTCGCTATTTCATGACGATCCCAGAAGCAGTCGGGCTCGTTTTGCAGGCGACATCCTTTCAAGAGAAGCACGCGCTGTTCGTTTTGGATATGGGGCAGCCTGTGAAGATTGATGCGGTTGCCCGTGACTTGATTCGTCTCAAAGGACTAGAGCCAGACGTGGATATTGAGATTATTTACACGGGTGCAAAGCCTGGTGAGAAGTTGGCAGAGCTGCTTCAGTATGACGAAGAAACCTTGCTCCCTTCAGCACATCCAAAGGTGTCTCGCATCGCTTCAGATCGGAACGATGTGGAAGACTTCACGCTGTTTTTTAAAGAATTCGAGTCCTTTGCAGAACGGTGCGCTTCGGAAAGTGTCGCTGCCGTTCGTGCTGCTTTGTTCGATGCCTTGGAAAATCGAATTGAAAGTCGCTCGACTGAGCCTAATCAGAAATTATTACAAACACCTAGATTATTATGAATATCATGAAAATTGTCGGGCGGACTCGCCCCTTGTTTGATGCGGATGTATCCGCACGCGAAGCAGAACTCAAAGAGCGGATCAAAGGTTCTCGGATTTTGGTGATCGGCGGTGCCGGCACCATCGGTCAAGCGGTGGTTCGTGAGCTGTTCAAGCGCGATCCACGTGCGCTGCATGTGGTGGACATTAGTGAGAATAATCTGGTTGAAGTCGTTCGTGATATTCGCAGCACTTTGGGCTATGGCAGCGGTGACTTTCAGACGCTTCCTTTGGATGTGGGGAGTCGCTATTTTGATGCTTTTGTGGAGTCGCAAGCGCCGTATGATTACATCTGCAATCTCTCGGCACTGAAGCATGTGCGTAGTGAGAAAGACCCTTATACACTGATGCGTATGCTGGAGGTGAATGTTTTTAACACAGTGAAGACGGCTCGTATTGCGGCACAGCAAGGCGCGAAGAAGTATTTTGCAGTCTCGACCGATAAGGCAGCCAATCCAGTGAATCTGATGGGTGGCTCGAAGCGGATCATGGAGAAGTTTCTGCATCGTGAGTCGGCCAATGTCGATGTGTCGATGGCGCGTTTTGCCAATGTCGCGTTCAGTGATGGCAGCCTCCTGCATGGGTTTACTCAGCGCATCATGAAGCATCAGCCGATCTCTGCGCCGAATGATGTGAAACGCTATTTCGTCACTCCAAAGGAGTCTGGTGAACTCTGCATGATGTCGGCCATCTTCGGAGAGAATTTGGATATCTTCTTCCCTGACCAAGAGGGCGAATTAGAACTCACTCGCTTTTCCGATATCGCGATCCGTTTCTTAGAGCAAGCAGGCTACGAACCAGTCGTCTGTGAGACGGAAGACGAAGCCCGTGAGCGTGTGTCTGAATTGATTCCACAGAAAAAATGGCCGGTCTATTTCTTCGGCAGTGACACGACTGGGGAGAAAGCCTTTGAGGAGTTCTTCATGGGCAATGAGACACTAGATCTCGATACCTTCAATGGGATCGGTGTGATCAAGAATCAGCCTTCGTTTGACGATAGTGTGCTTGATCAATTTGATTCTGAAATCGCCGCGATGCGTGATTCTAAAGGACCATGGGATAAGACGAAAATCGTAGAGTCCTATTTGAAAGTGCTCCCGGAGTTAAGCCACGAAGAGAAAGGGAAGTATCTGGATTCGAGAATGTAACACGTGTTCCGAGCGGAAATTCGTTCTCAATCCTTCTCAACATATAAGCGGTTAAAAAATACGATTTCACCATCACCAATCCCCATTACTTTCATGAAACGACTTTTTGATATCATCTCTTCTGGCCTCGTTATGCTGGCATTTTTGCCAGTCGGCATCGTTCTCGCGATTACCCTTCGCTTTTCAGGCGAGGGGGAAATTTTCTACCGACAAAAGCGTGTGGGTCGTAACGCCAAGACCTTTGAGGTGTTGAAGTTTGCGACGATGCTGAAAGACAGTCCGAACCTTGGGACTGGAACCATCACTCAAAAGAATGATCCTCGCGTGTTGCCGATGGGAGGCTTATTGAGAAAGACGAAGCTGAATGAGGTGCCGCAGTTGTGGAACATCTTTATTGGTGACATGAGTGTTGTGGGGCCTCGTCCGCTCACTAAGGAAACTCGCGATTATATACCTGCGGAAATTCTAGAAGAGATTAAGGTCGTGCAGCCTGGATTGACTGGGATTGGATCAATTGTCTTTCGTGACGAGGAGAACATTATTCACGAAAGCGGTGAAGACTATCATGAGTTTTATAAGCGTGAGATTGCCCCTTATAAGGGAGCAGTGGAGCTTTGGTATAAGCAGAAGAAATCGTTCTTATTGGATATGAAGATTATTTTTGTAACTGCCTTGGTTGTACTGTTTTCGGAGAGTAAAGTAGCAGATCGCACTTTTCCTGACTTACCAAAGCATCACATTTTCAATCCATAGGTGATTCGTATGATTTCAATGAAGAAGGCGTTGTCGTGATGGACAGATGTTGGGTGGTGTTCGAAGTGCTAAAGGAGAAGGGAATCAACGCAGTGTTCGAGTTTCGGTAGAAGTGAGGATGAGATGTTTGCGTTTCTAAGTGAATACGCACGAAGTAGTAAATATAATAGATCGAGGTAATGCTTTTTAATTCATCAGAGTTTTTCATTTTCTTTGCCATCGCGGCTTGTGGTTTCTTCTTGTTCGGCCGATTTCAGCAGCGTGTGGCGTTGGGGTGGCTGGTGCTGTGCTCGCTCTTTTTCTATGGCTGGTGGAATCCGCCCTATCTGCTGTTGATGGTTGCTTCGATTCTGTTCAACTATGGCTGTGGCTGGTTGTTGTATCGCCGGAAGTCGAAGGTGGTGTTGTTTTTCGGGGTGGGGTTGAACCTCGTTACCATTGGCTATTTTAAGTATTACGACTTTTTTCTATCATCATGGCATTCGACTCAGGGGACGAATTACAATCTAGTGCATATTATTCTGCCACTGGGGATCTCCTTTTTTACTTTTCAGCAAATCGCCTATCTTGTGGATGCCTATGTGCATAAAGCGGGAGAACGCAATTTAATCGATTATGCATTGTTTGTCAGTTTCTTCCCGCAACTGATTGCAGGTCCGATTGTTCATCATCAAGATCTTCTTCCGCAGTTTAAGGAGGCGAGGACTTTTCGGCCTAGTCGAGCAGCTATTTACACCGGGTTGTCGATATTCTTTCTCGGGCTATTTAAAAAGGTAGTGGTTGCAGATGGTTTGTCTCCTTATGCCAGTGCCGTTTTTAATCATGCTGATGCAGGTGGAGCAGTGACATTCTTTGAAGGATGGGGCGGGGCGATGGCTTATACGCTTCAGCTCTATTACGATTTCTCTGGCTATTCTGATATGGCGATTGGTCTTGGTTGCATTCTGAATATCCGTTTGCCGCTGAATTTTGATTCTCCGTATCGTGCGACCAATATTATCGATTTTTGGCGTTGCTGGCACATTACGCTATCGCGCTTTTTGCGAGACTATTTGTATATCCCTCTTGGTGGAAGTCGTAAGGGCAGCAAGGCTCGGCGTTATGGGAATTTGATGATCACGATGTTGATCGGTGGCCTCTGGCATGGTGCCGCATGGAATTTTGTTTTCTGGGGAGGATTGCACGGTGCGTATCTACTGATTAATCATGCGTGGCGCAATGCGGTGGATCCTCCGGAGCGAATTGTGCATCCCGTGTGTGATGTGCTGAAGCGCACGACGTATTGGGCGATTACCTTCATTGCGGTTGTGATTGCTTGGGTGTTTTTTCGAGCGCTTACCTTTGAGGGGGCGTTTGCTGTTTTAACAGGAATGAGCGGTGCCAATGGGTTTGTGCTGCCGGATCAAATAATTTCATTTATTCCAACAGCTCAGAATTGGTCCTTTCTGAGTGGAACAGGAACCATGCCGTTGCTTGGTGGTGGAACTGTTCTGGGTGTTATCGAGCAAGTTTGCATGACTGGAATGTTCCTTGCTGCAGCATTGTTTACTGCCAATTTATATCAGATCAGTGATCGTCGAAGACTGTTCTTCCTTGCTCTGACATTTGCTTTTACCATTCAGCGTGTGTTCTTCAGTCCCGCTCCTTCGGAGTTCATTTATTTTCAGTTCTAATGGAATCGGCTTATATACAAATTACAGCGGCCAGGCGAATACACGCTGTTCGTGGTGTCAGTTTCTGGATAGCGATCGTTGTGTCGTTGCTGATCTATTATGTGTTGTTTTCCATGGTGTTACACAAGCCGCAGACAACCGGTCAGCACCGGAAGTTGATTGTTGCTAAAACCACCATTCTAGATGGGTTGAAAGAGGAGCCTAAACTGGTGGTTCTTGCTGGGAGTAATGGCCGTGTCAGTCACAGTGCACGTCTGATTGGAGAGATCATCAATCTACCCGCAGTCAATATGTCTGTGACTGCCAGCATGTCGATTGATTTCCAGTTGAATCGAATTAAGCCATTTTTGATAGCTGGTGATATTGTCTATATGCCGCTGGAGTATGGGCAGCTCGCTCGAAGTCGAAAAACCGTTTATTCAGGAATCGAAGCACCTTATGTAGTTGCATATGACAAGACGTCTCTGGCTGATTTTAATTTGATGAGGCAGCTGCATGCCTATTTTTATTTTGATTTAAAATTCATCTTCTCTGCGCTTGCGGAAATGGCTTTGACTGAGATGGGGTTTGAGCGGCGTGTGACAGCCGATGACTTCAATGAGTGGGGGGATCAAACGGGGCATTCTATAGAGAAGGCGAAGCCTTACGCGAATTATATAAATCAAACTACGGTCTCGGCTCCCAAAGGCATCGACACGGAATCATTTTCGGCCCAATCGATCTCGGAGTTTTTAGAATGGGCGAGCGAGCATGGTGTCGTAGTTGTTGGCGGCTATCCTACGTATGCAGAGGGCTTAGCCATCACTAGTGAAGCGGTTTCAGGGATTGAGCTTTTTTACGAAAGTCGAGGCCATTACTTTCTTAACCTGGAGAATAAAGGGCGTTACCCTAAAACACATTTTTTCGACACAATCTACCATCTAGCTGAGCCTTATCAGCTCGAGCATTCACAGCGAGTCGGTGACGGGCTAAAAGAGTTGTTCGGGCGTTGAAAGATGATGATTTTCAATTTCAAACTATGGATGTGGGACACGAAGGAGGTTTAAACCATGCGCATTCGCTTTTGGTCGTCAGTTGAAGGGACTGCATTTATGCAGGGGCTCATGCGTGAGCTTACGGCTCTACGTTGCGACGCCGGCACAAGACGTGAAGCAGGTCGCGTAAAAGACTTCGTCTCACGCGATTACACTGCTGTGGGCTTTGACGCACGGCAGTGCTATCAGATCTCTGAGGCAAGCTATCGGTCGGCGAAGTCCGCCCCTGCGCGGCTGTTTCTGCGGTTCCAGCAATACGTTGCCTACCCAGTGCAGCTGATCGCTGCGCTGGGTTGGCAACGGATTGCTGGAGTGATGCGGCCTTCGGCCAGTGAGGCTGCGCCTAGTGAGCCGCCTTCGGCGAGTGGTAGTGGTAGTGGGGCAGTGAGGAAGCGTTCAACAATCAACGATCAACCATCAACTACCAACCACGACGTCTGCGTCGTGAGCACCAACACCTTCTACGCACCCTTACTCGCGACGTATCTGCATCCGAATGTGGTGCATCTGGTGTATGATCTGTTTCCGGAGGCGATGATTCATTCAGGGAAATGGATGGAGGGGACGTTCAAGGTGCGTATCGTTCGTTGGATCACCAAACAGACGCTCAAGCGCGCAAAGACGAACGTCTTCCTCGGCCAGCGCCTGAAGGATTACGTGGTGTCGATTCATGGGCCGGTGGCGAATGCCGCGATCATCCCGATCGGAGCCGACCAAGCGCTCTTTTCGGCGTCGCCGAAAGAGCGCCTGGGGAATTCGGAAACTTTGAAAGTTGAAAATCTAAAATCGGAGACTGATGCACGCAGAGATAGTGATTCGCTCGAAATTCTCACTCCTCATTCGGCTCCGACGATTCTCTACTGCGGAAATTTCGGCAATATGCATGATTCAGCAACGTTGTTCCAGTATTGGAAGAACACTGCTGGAGGTGGAGCGAGGGAGGTAGAATGTGGAAATGGGGATGAAATTTTGAAGATCAGTGCTCCGAATATTTCTGCTTTTCCAACATTCCACTTTTATTGCAGCGGGCCTAAGCAGGCGGAGTTGGAAGCGGTCTTGTCTTTATTCCCTGTAGACTTAAAAAAGCAGATTCAGCTGGGCGGTGGCCTCGATCAGGCAGCATGGATTGCGGCGATGGAATCTGCGGACGTGGGGCTCGTTACGATGGTGCCAGGCTCCGAGACGGTCGTCATGCCGAGCAAGACCTACTCCGCGATGATGGCGGGGCAGGCAATCCTAGCGATCGCACCCGAGGACTCCGACCTCATCGATTTGATCAAAGCTGCGGGCTGCGGCTGGTTCGTTGAGCCCGGCGACGTCGATGGGCTAGCTCGGGTGGTTGAGGCGATTTGCACGGATCCAGAGGGCTTGCTAGAAAAACGGCAAAATGCCTACCTTTATGCGCAGGCCCATTTGGGCCAGGATGCATTGGTGGACGACTGGATGCGCGTGTTGCGCGATACGGCCGCTGCATGCTTTAAGCCGTAATTACTGTCTGCTGACTACTGTTTTCGGTAAATACAAATCTCTTGGTCGCCGTAGTAGGCGATGAGGATGGCGTCTTCGCTGGCGACAGATTGAAAGAGCTTGAGCATCATCTCTTGTTCGCCTGGCCATGGGTAGACGAAGAAAACGTCTATTTCGTCTAGGCCGATGTCCATCCCATCGTAGCGGGGTGGTTCGACTTGGTGGCCAAAGCTGTCGTCGGGGACGATGTCGCTGCCGCCCACGTGGTCGTAGCTGATGTAGCCTTCGGGGATATAAGTGGTGGCGATGAATTCGGCACCTGTCTGATGCTTTTCGGCGAGCGATTCGGCGATCTCTATAAGGCCATCTTCGAGTTCAATACCAGTGGCTTCAAATCCTAGCTGCGCTGCGAGACTGGTGGCGACGCCGAATCCGCTGCCCCATTCGATGAAGCGCTCGCCGAGAGCGAGGCCT
>Ga0115001_10000681_pt1 | contig 25449 bp, 29 predicted proteins | sample ArcticOcean_MG_C_12_FD_89869 | JGI IMG/M metagenome (GOLD analysis project Ga0115001, IMG submission 89869) | Marine microbial communities from western Arctic Ocean - ArcticOcean_MG_CB8_130 | ecosystem: Environmental > Aquatic > Marine > Oceanic | place: Arctic Ocean: Canada Basin | collected... | reverse complement strand
GAGAATTGTTATTACACTGTAAAATTTTTTCGGCATTTAAAGCAGCTAGATCAAGCGGGAAACTTATGTGTTCAAATTTTACTTTTCCAACACTAATGTATTCCTTTCTTAACTTTTCATAAATTTTTCCATGAAAATCAGCGCAATGCGGACATGTGAGAGAAGAAAAGACCTTCACTTCCACCAAACTATTAGAATTATTCTTACTTTGCGAGGATGAGTCACAACTTAAAAATAGAAAAAAAATAGATAATAAAAAAAAATTCTTAATTATTTTTAGCATTATAAGCTTCGATTAGTTTGTTTAATGTTTTCTTAAGTTCTTCATTTTTAATATTCTCTAATTTATTACTATAATTCAATTTACTCTCATTTAATGGTAAATTTTTTTTAAATAACTTTTTTTCTTGAACAACTTTAAGTTTAACTTTCTTGATGCAATTAAAACCAAAAAAACTGTTAATTTTGTCCATTATTTCTTGTTTGGCATACTCCACTATAAGCTCATTACCGTGAATGACGTTTAAAACTAGGGTTCCATCGCTCATTTCTTTACCCATTTTTACTGTACTTGGATAGCATGCATTTGACAGGTCTCCACCGACCATTTTGGCCCAGTTGTCGACTATATTAGAAAAATTATAACTACCTTTTTTCAATAATCCTTTTAGCTCATGAGGTAATGACTTAGAAAAAGGTCTTAAACCTTGTATGAAAGTATTAGTTTTATTATTATTTTTTTTATTATGCATTTACCTCACAATTTATCAAAAAAAATTCTAGCTTGGTATGATAATAACAGCAGAAAATTACCTTGGCGTGTTAGTAAAAAATCACCAAAAAAGCTTTATTACAGACTTTTAAGTGAGTTTATGCTGCAGCAAACACAAGTTAAAACTGCCCTTCCTTACTTCAAAAATTTTTTACTTTACCACCCGACTTTAGAGTCGTTATCAAAATCTAGCGAAAAAAAAGTTTTAAAGCTATGGGAAGGTCTTGGATACTACAGAAGAGCAAGAAATCTTTTAGCGACCGCTAAAATATTAGTTAAAGATTATAATTCTAAACTACCAAATAAAATGATTGATATTAAAAAATTACCAGGAATAGGTGATTATACAGCAAATGCTCTACTAGCTTTTGTATATGAGAGACCTACAATTGCTATCGATGGTAATGTTAGAAGAGTATTTTCAAGAATACTTAACAAACGTGAAATTTCTATAGACTTAATTAAAATTATTGATGATAATAAAAAATCTCTTTTTGAGACAAAAAGACATTCAGATTTCGTTGAAGCTTTGATGGAGTTTGGTGCTTTAGTCTGCAAACCAAAAGAACCAGCATGTTTTAAATGTAACATTAAAAGTGCCTGCAAGTACTTTAAGTCTGCCAAAAAATTTAAAAAAATAAAAAAAAGACAGCTACTAAAAAAAAATTATGATATTTTTTGCTGCATCAACAAAGTAAAAAAAAAAATTGCTCTAACAAAAAACCACAATCTAGGATTTTTAGATAATTTTTTTTTGCCTCCTATTAAAGAAACAAAAACTAAAAATAAAATCAGAAGTTGGAATTTTCACTCAAATTTTAAAAATTCTATTTCTAATAAAAAATTAAATATAAATTTGTATTATAAATATTCATCAAAACTTCCAATTCAATCTCAATGGTTTTCTCTGAAAGCTAACGATGAGTTTATTCCTTCATTTACTAAAAAAATATTCAAACAACTTTCAAATTTTAATTAATGAAAAAAAAAATCGCAATTATAGGAGCTGGTATAGCTGGATTGACTTTAGGAAATTTTTTACAAAAAGATTTAAATTATGATTTTATTATTTATGAAAAAAGAGAAAGATTAAACCTAGACGAAGGTTTTGGTATTCAGCTTGCGGTTAATAGTGTTTCTATTTTAAATCAAATTGGATTTAAAGAATTAAATAAATCAGATTTTTTTAATCCAAAAACTTTAAATTTTTTTTCTAATCAAAGCGAAGTATGTAATTTAGATTTAACTCAATTTAATGTAGGTACAGAAAAATATACTACACTCAAAAGATCCTCTTTAATTAAGTTTTTAAAAGATAAATTATTTTCTAATGTATTAAGGTTTAATAAAACAATTGAAAAAATTGAACATAAAAAAGATAAAATACAGCTAAAGTTTACAGACGGAGATGTAAATGAAGTTGATTATCTCGTAGTTTCAGATGGAGTATTTTCAGCTACAAAAAAAGTTGTGGAGAATGAAAAAACTAAAATAAATTTTAAGGGAGCTTTTGCAGCGAGAACTACAATTAGTAAAAATAATTTCAAAACACCCAAAAAAGAAAACATCTCCTTGATAATGTGTTCAAACGCTCATTTAGTTTTATACCCAGTAAACGAGGATGAATATAACTTTGTCGCTATATTAAGGAATAAAGCTAATACTTCAGATGGTGAAAACAGAGAACTACTCAAAAAGGTTTTGGAACAAAATAATTTAAATTTCTTATTTAATAAAGATGTCTCCTTCTGGCCTATTTATATTTCTAATAAACCAACAATTTCTAAGTACAAAAATATTTTTTATTTAGGAGATGCTCTATATACTTTTCTGCCAACTATGGCTCAAGGTGCTTCTCAATCAATAGAGAGCGCAGATGTATTATTTAAGATATTAGAAAAAGATATTAATGATAAGCAGAACATTTATTTCGCAAATAGATTAGAAAGAATAAAAATAATAAACAAAAGATCTAAACTTAACTTTTTTGCCTTTCATTTATCTAATTCATTTTTCGTCTCAATAAGAAACTTTATTTTAAGGCAATTGATCTATAATAAGAAATTTATAGATAATTTTTTAGGAAGAGTTTTTAGAAAATAATTTCTGTCTTAGATTGTCAATTGGTAAAACAGATCCTTCAATATTATAGTGCCAGTAAGTCCAACCATTGCAGCTTTCTGCACCTAGTATTTTTGCTGCAACTTTATGAATTGATCCCTCATTGTCTTTGCACTTAATGCTTCCATCAGCCATTATTTTAGCATTATTTTTTTTTTTATAATCAAATAATGTCATACCAGGCTCTAAAATACCCATCTCAATTAAAGAACCAAATGGAATTCTGGGTTTTGATTTATTATTTTGAATCGTATCTAAGTAATTATCTTCAATTTCTACTACCTCTTCTATTCTTTTTTTTGCTGCGGAGAAGTATTTCTTATCCATTTCAATACCATAGTACTTTCTACCAAGTTTTTTAGCTACTACAGCAGTTGTGCCAGTACCTAGAAAAGGATCAAATATAGAATCTCCTTTATTAGTAGTTGATAAAATTACTCTATATAAAAGAGCCTCAGGCTTTTGTGTAGAGTGAACTTTCTGACCATTTTTTTTTAATCTTTCTTTTCCACTACAAATTGGCAACATCCAGTCAGATCTCATCTGGAGATCATCATTACAGCATTTAAGAGACTGGTAATTAAACTTATATTTAGACTTCTTACTTTTTGAAGCCCATATTAAAGTTTCATGGGCATTAGTAAACCTTGTGCCTTTAAAATTTGGCATAGGGTTGTTTTTTCTCCATATAACATCATTTAAAATCCAAAAATCTAAATTTTGAATATGGTATCCTAAACGAAAAATGTTGTGATAAGAACCAATAACCCAAATACTGCCGTTATCTTTTAAAATTCTTTTGCATTCTATTAACCAAGCCTTACAGAAATCATCATAGTGTTTAAAACTTTTAAATTGATCCCATTTATCATCAACTCCACTAACCTTACTGTCGTTTGGCCTTCTTAGTTTATCTCCAATCTGCATGTTGTAAGGAGGATCTGCAAAAACTAAATCAAAAGTTTTGTCAGGAATTTTTTTTAAAATCTCTAAAGAGTTACCGTTAACAATATTGTTATAAAAATTTTTCATTTTTGTAGATTCAACTTTAAATTGAATCTACGGTCAAACAGTTTTATGTGAAACTGTACGTTTCTTGTGTTTGAAATTTCTATCTTAACAACATGTTGTGTATCGGCTTAAATCCTTTTCTGTGATGAGAGGTGATGCCAAATTTTTTTAAACCCTCCATATGTGCTTTAGTTCCGTAGCCAAAATTTTTTTCCCATGCATAGTGAGTAAACTTTTCAGACAATTTAATCATAAGTAAGTCTCTATAAGTTTTCGCGATTATTGACGCGGCACTAATACATTTAATTTTTTCATCTCCTTTAATAATAGTTTTATAATTCTTCAAATTTTTTGGAGCAAAAGGACCATCAATTAAAACAAGCTCAGGTTTTTTAGACAGTTTGTCTATAGCTCTTTTCATTGAAAGAAGAGCTGCTTGAAGAATATTGATATTAAAAATTTCATCAACTGAAGCTACTCCTACCGCATAGCAAGAATTTTTCTTTATATATTCGGCAATTTTTAATCTATTTTTGAAATTAATTTTTTTTGAGTCTTTTATTAATTTTAAATCAGTTTCTTTATTAAGAATAACTGCAGCAGAGACTACAGGACCTGCTAAACAGCCCCTGCCAACTTCATCAACTCCAGCTGTAATAATTTTATTTTTCAATTTTTATTTTTAAATCTGATATTTTTTTTCTAATCAACTTCAGGTCAATCCAAGACATTGCTTTTTGATCGGGCTGTCTCATTAAAAAAGCTGGATGAAATGATACAATCACAGAAGTATTACATCCTCCGATTTTTTTATCAATCCATTTACCTCTAACTTCTGATATCTTTTGTTCATCGCCTATGACAGCATTTAAAGCTGAGCTACCTAATAAAATTAACATTTTAGGATCTATGATTTCTATATGTTTTGTCAAGTAGGGTAGATAGCGATCCACCTCTTCTTTTGTCGGACTTCTATTTTCGGGAGGTCTAAAATTAACTACATTTGTAATATAAACATTATCTCTGTTTAAATTTATAGACAGGAGCATTTTGTCTAAAAGCTCACCAGTTTTACCTATAAATGGTACCCCTTCCAAATCTTCATTTGCACCTGGGCCCTCCCCAACAATCATAATCTTTGAATTGGGATTGCCATCAGAGAAAACAATATTTGTAGAATTTTTTCTTAATTCACAATTTTTAAGATTTGCAATAGTCTGCTTGAGTTCTTGAAGTTTTTTGCCTTTAGATCCTTTGACAGATAAATTGTTATTAATTTTGTATCGATTTATAGCCTCATTCTCATATATTAGGTTATGATTAATTAGACTATAATATTTAATTAATTTTAAGAATTTGGTATTAATTTTTTTTACCATTTTGATACTTATGAAAGACCTAAAAACTCAATTCAAGTTATTAATATTTTTTTTAATTTTTTTTAATATTTTTAACTACCTTTCAGCTAAGAATATAGATAAATTTTCTAATTCAAAAGACTTATCTAATTACTTTTCAGGAATAATTGCTATTAAAGATAATCAATACCAAACTTCTTATAATTACTTAAAATCATTAAATAATCTTGAAGAAAGCCACTATTCTTATTCTCAATATTATCTTTATTCACTAGTAACACTTAAAAAATTTAAAGATGCCGCCAACTACTCTAAAAACCTAGAAAGAAAAAAGCTTGATAATTTTGAAAGCAATTTAGTAAGCGCCATATACTATTTAGAAAATAAAGATTTTGCCCAAGCTAAAATTTATTTTCAAAAATTAAGGAAACAAAGTCAACCTGGCACTATTCAAAATCTTATTTCTTCTTCATTAAATACCTGGTCTAGTTTAAACGATATTAACTCTACTTTAGTGGGTTTAAAATCTTTACCAACGAGATTCGAAGGTATAAAAAATATACAAGAAGTATTTGCACATTGTTATTTCGACTCTGGGCGAGTAGGTAAAGTTTTTGAAAAATTGACTACCAACCCTAGCATTAACTATTCAAGATATTTTTTTTTTCATGCAAACTATTTAATATCCAAAGGTAAAGAAAAAAAAGCAAAAACAATTTTACAAACTTCTCTAAATCTTTATCCAAAAACTTTAATTTTAAATCAATTACAAACAGACTTAAGTCAAAAACAAAAAATTAGTAATCAATTTAATTGTAAAAATATTAATCATGTGATTGCAGAGATACTTTATATTGTTGCAAATGGGCTTTCTGCACAAGATAATTATACCGCTTCCATTTTTTATTTAAATTTAGCAAAGTATTTAAATCCAAATTTTTTATCGTTCGATACACTTTATGCTGAAAATCTTACAAAGTCAGAACGATATCTAGAAACAATCAAAATATATGAAAAAATAAAAAAAATAGGTTCGGATTATAGTTGGTATGCATCAAAACAAATTGCACTCATCCTAAATAGGCAAGAAAAGAAAGTTGTGGCAATTAATTATATAAAAAATTCTTTTTCAAAAATTAAAAACCCTAAGATTTATGAAATATTTGATTATGCTGAATTTCTAAAAAATAATGATCAGTACAAAGATTCAATTAAATATTATTCTAAATTAATTTTATTAATAGATAAAAAACATAATCTTTACGGCCAAATATTGGATGGCAGAGGTGTGGCTTATGAAAGAACAGATCAGTGGGACAAAGCTGAAATTGATTTACTCAATTCACTAAGTGTATCTCCAGAAGATGCTTATGTAATTAATTACTTGGCATATTCATGGATTGAAAAAGGAATAAATATTGAGAAATCATTAGAGATGTTAAAAAAAGCTAACCAGTTAAAACCAAACGATGGTTACATCACCGATTCTTTAGGGTGGGCTTTGTTTAAATTAAAAAAACACGAAGAAGCAAAAAAATATATGCAATTAGCCGTGATGTTGATGGCGTCAGATCCGGTTATCAACGACCATTTCGCCGATGTATTATGGATGAATGATAATTTATTGCAAGCCAGATACTATTGGAACTATGTTTTAAAATTAGAAAAAACAGAAGAAAAATTAAAAAAAGAAATTGAATATAAATTATTATTTGGACTAAAGAGCTAGAATACCTAATGATAAAATCTTACTCTAAAATTAATTTATTTATTAAGGTTCTTAAAAAAAATACTAATGGATTACACGATATACAATCAAGTGTGATGCTACTAGATCTTCATGATCAAATAAGAATAAAAAATATAAGTAAAAAAAAAGATGAAGTAAAGTTTATTGGTAAATTTAAAAAAAATATTAATAATACAAAAAATTCAATAACAAAGTCTTTGCGTATTTTAAGAAAATATAATTTATTAAATAAAAAAAACAGATATAAAATTATTATAAATAAAAAAGTACCAGTATTTGCAGGTCTAGGAGGAGGGACTAGTAATGCTGCTTTTTTAATCAAATATTTTTTAAAAAAAAAAGTTAATGAAAAAATATTGCAAATTTTTGAAAAAGAAATAGGTTCAGATTTTCGGTTGTTTTTTCACAGGCACTCTTTTCAAAAAAAACTCAAAAAAATTCAAGGATTTAAGAAAAAGTACAATTTTTACTTTGTTTTAATTTATCCAAATATAAATTGCTCTACAAAAAAGATATATTCAAAGGTTAAGAAATTTAATATATCAATAAAAAATGACATATCAAAAATTCAGTCTAAAAGTAAATACTTGCAGTTTTTACAAAAGGAAAAAAATGATTTACAGAGTGTAGTTGAAGAAAAACACCCCAAGATAAAAAAAATTTTACACTTAATAAAAATACAAAAAAACACTCTTTTTTCAAGAATGACAGGTTCTGGCTCGGTTTGTTTTGGAATGTTTCTTGATAAAAAATCAGCAAAGCTTAGCTTAAGATTAATTCAGAAAAAACTTCCTAATTACTGGTCCATAGTTGCAAAATCTATTTAATTATTTGTTTTTATGATATATCAAATCGATAATAGTGGGGCATAGCCAAGCGGTAAGGCAGCGGTTTTTGATACCGTCATCCTAGGTTCGAATCCTAGTGCCCCAGCCAATAAAATGAACAACTTATCAAAAAATATAAGCATTTATCAAAAAATAAAAAAAATATTTTTCCCCTTTTACAAATCACAAGATGTTAGAAATTTATTTAGAATACTTGAAAAAGGTAAAATAAAAAATACGCAGGTAGCAATGTTTGTTGGGGGTTGTGTTAGAAAATTTATAAATAATGAAAAGATTGACGATATTGATATAGCAACTATTTTTTCTCCAGAAGAAATAAAAGCAAAATTTAAAGACACCAACTTTAAAATTATTGATACCGGGATTAACCATGGCTCAATTACAGCTATAATCAACTCTAATAAATTTGAAATTACAACTTTACGACAAGATATAAAAACATTTGGTAGGCATGCTGAAATATCATTTACAGAAAATTGGAGACAAGATTCAGATAGAAGGGATTTTACTATTAATGCAATTTACATGGATTGTAGAGGTAAGATTTATGATCCAAAGAATGGTATAGAAGATTTAAAAAATAATAAAATTAATTTTATAGGAGATCCTTCCGTAAGAATTGAGGAGGATTATTTGAGAATTATTCGATATATAAGATTTTGTGTACAGTATGACATTAAATACTCTGACCCTAAAATAATTAACGCCATTAAACTCAATTTAAACGGAATTAAAAATCTTTCAAAAGAACGTGTTCTTGGCGAACTCTACAAAATATTTAATTTAAAAAATATCAATGTTCTCTTAGAGAACGAAGAAATTAAGAATATTTTCCTGTTAATTTTTCCAGAATTTAAATACCTAAGAAGACTAAAAAAATATAATTTTTTTCAAGATCCTGAATTAATTTTTTCAATATTATTAGTCGATGAAAAAGACAATTATGAGTATTTTTGTCATAAATATAAAGTCTCTAACAAATTAAAAAAAGATTTAGGCTTGATTGCTAGTAACTATATTAGATTTAAAGAAGAAAGAAATTTTTTAAAAAAAGAGCTTAGAAAAAATATTTACAACTATGGAAAAAATAATATTCAATTGCTAATCAAATTTATTTTTTGTGCAGAGTTAAAGTTTTCATCACAGTTATTAAATAGTTTAATTGATGAAGTTGATAAAATAGAAATTCCAATTTTTCCATTTAACGGACAATACCTTAAGGAACAAGGTTTGATAGAAGGAAAAGAAATTGGTTTTGTTTTAAAGAAATTAGAAAAAGAATGGCTTGAGAAAGATTTTAATTTAAAAGCTAATGAAGCTATTTCTATTGTTGCCAAGATAAAGAAATCAAATGTATTGAACATTTAAGATCTCAAAATTTTTTTCTCCTGAAGGAGTTTCTACTGTCACCATATCTTCTACCCTTTTACCAATTAATGCCTTACCAATTGGTGATTTAAAATAGATTAAGTTTTTTGAAATATCAGCCTCATCTTTCCCAACAATTTTGTAAGTCTTTTTTTTATTAATTTCTAGATCTTGAACAGTAACAGTTGTGCCAAAAATTACATTTCCAGTATTTTCCATTTTAGTAACATCAATTACATTAGCTCTAGCTATAATGTCATTTATTTCAATGACTCTACTCTCCATTTGGGCTTGCTGCTCTTTGGCCGCGTGATATTCAGCATTTTCTTTTAGATCCCCATGAGATCTTGCTTCAGCAATAGCTGCAACGATTTGAGGTCGCTTAGTATTTTTTAGTTGATCTAGTTCTGTTTTAAGTTTTTCCAACCCTTCAACTGTTATTGGTTCTTTATCCATTTATTTCCACTTTGCCAAAGGAGGTAAAGACATTAAAATTGAGTCAACATTACCACCTGAATTTAATCCAAACTTTGTACCTCTATCATATAAAAGATTAAATTCAACATACCTTCCTCTTTTATACAACTGTTGTTCCTTATCTTTTTCATTCCATTTTAATTTACTTTTATTCAAAATTATTTTTTTTGTTATATTGCTAAATTCAATTCCAAGATCTTGTACAAATTTAAAATTCTTTTCCCAATCTTTAGTTTCATAATCAAAAAATATTCCACCAATTCCTCTCCGCTCATTTCTGTGAGGCAGATAAAAATATCTGTCACACCATTTTTTATATTTGTTATAATTTTTATTATTTAACACACATAGCTTTTTTAATTTTTGATGAATAAAATTTTTTTCTTTTTTATCATTAAAAGATGGTGTTGCATCCATTCCACCACCGAACCATGACTTTGAAGTTACAATAAATCTCGTATTGAAATGTAAAGCTGGAATTTTAGGATTTTTCATATGTGCAACCACTGAAATACCCGAAGCCCAATACTTGCCATTTTTTTTTGCACCTAAAATTTTAGACCTAAAAGCTTTTTTAAACTGCCCAGATACAGTTGATTGATTAATTCCAATTTTGTCAAAAATTTCTCCTCCACTTAAAAGGTAAGATGTGCCACCTCCTTCCTTTTTATTTTTTTTTCCCCACTTTCGCTTGAAAAAATATTTAGTTTTTTTCTTATTTTTTTTACTTACTTCACTTTCAATTAATTGAAACTGATTTATCATTTTTTTCTGTAAAAATTTAAACCAATCACTTGTAGATTTTTTTCTTATTTCAATTAATTTTTTCATTTAAAAAAAGTTGTTTTGCTTAAGGGCTTCTGAAGCTACAATAGATACTGTCATTGCTACATTAAGAGATCGTGCTTTTCCGCTCAAGGGTACTTTTAATCTATCTTTTATTTTTTTATGGATTTCATTTGGAACGCCCGCACTTTCTCTTCCAAAAAGAAGAAAATCATTTTTTTTAAATTTAAAATGGTGATAAAATTTTTTTGATTTAGTAGTCATTAAAATTGTCCTAGACTTTATATTCTTAAGTTCAAAAGTTTCAAAATCAGGATATCGAATTATTTGACCAAGATTAATGTAGTCCATAGCAACTCTTTTAAATCTTGAGTCGTTTAGATTGAACCCACAAGGCTCAATGATATGCATTTTAAGATTCAAACAAGCAGATAACCTAACAATTGCAGCGGTATTTTGAGGTATATCTGGTTTGTAAAGTACTATATTTATCATTAAAAGTTTATTTATGTGTCATTCTGAACCCTAGAAAAGCGTCAGAATAAGTTTTAATTAAACGTTCTTAATAATAAATAATTAATTATGAGCAAACAAGAAGATAAAAAAGAAAGACGAGATTTTCTTTTTACAGCAACATACACTATTGGGGCAGTAGGTCTGGGAGCTACAATTTGGCCTTTTATTCATCAAATGAATCCAGATGAGTCTGTTAAAGCTTTAGCGACAACAGAGGTTGATATCAGCCAGGTTGTTCCAGGAAATTCTATTACGGTTTTATGGAGAGGAAAGCCAGTTTTTGTAAAAAGAAGGACACCAGAGGAAATACAAGAAGCCAAAGCTGTAGATTTAAAAGATTTACCCGATCCACAAAAAGATGAGGATAGAGTTAAAGAAGGCAAAGATGAGTGGTTAGTTATGCTAGGTGTTTGTACTCATCTAGGGTGTGTACCACTTAAGGACAAAGGAGACTTTAATGGTTGGTTCTGTCCATGCCACGGTTCTCATTATGATATTTCAGGAAGAGTTAGAAAAGGACCAGCGCCAAAAAATATGGAAATACCAAAGTACGAATTCGTTAACAACAACACAATAAAAATTGGATAATTAATATGAGTGATCACGAATATGTACCCACATCAAAAGCTGGAAAGTGGTTTAACGATAGACTACCTCTTTTATCGTTAGGTGCACATTTAAGCGACTATCCGACTCCAAAAAACTTAAATTATTGGTGGACTTTTGGAGGAATATTAACTTTTTGTTTAATTACGCAAATAGTTACAGGAATAGTTTTGGCCATGCATTATGTGGCTCATGCTGATCTTGCTTTTGAAAGTGTCGAAAAAATAATGCGAGATGTAAATTATGGATGGCTAATTAGATATATTCATAGCAATGGTGCCTCAATGTTTTTTTTAGCAGTTTACATACATATTTTCAGATCTTTATTTTATGGATCATATAAATCCCCTAGAGAATTAATTTGGATTATTGGAATGTTAATTTATATCTTAATGATGGCCGCAGCTTTCATGGGCTATGTATTGCCATGGGGTCAAATGAGTTTTTGGGGCGCAACTGTAATCACTAATTTATTTAGTGCCATACCCTTAGTTGGAGAAAGTATTGTTATATGGTTATGGGGCGGCTACTCTGTTGACAACCCAACTCTTACTCGTTTTTTTAGTCTTCACTATTTAATTCCATTTTTAATTTTGGGCTTAGTTGTTTTACATATCTGGGCTTTGCATATTCCCGGGAATAATAACCCAATAGGTATAGACATAAAGAAACCTTCAAAAGATACAGTGCCTTTTCATCCTTACATTACCATCAAAGATATTTTTGCCTTGTTGATGTTCATGATTATTTTTGCAGGATTTGTATTTTTTACCCCAAATGTTTTAGGACATGCAGATAACTATATTCCAGCCAACCCTCTTGTAACGCCAGCGCATATAGTTCCAGAGTGGTACTTGCTTCCTTTTTATGCAATTTTAAGATCAGTCCCGGATAAATTAGGTGGAGTATTATTAATGTTTGGAGCTTTGTTTGTCTTAATTATTTTACCTTGGCTAGACACAAGCAAAGTAAGATCAGCAATATTTAGACCAATATATAGACAATTTTTTTGGATACTAGTAATTGATGTTTTAGCCCTTGGTTATTTAGGAGCTATGCCCGCAGAAGGTGTTTACTTATTTTTAGCTAGAGTAACCACTATTTACTATTTTCTTCATTTTATTGTTATTTTACCAGTTCTAAGCTTCTTTGAAAAAACGGATCCCTTACCGGTTAGCATTTCTGAACCAGTCTTAACTGGTGGATTTAGTAGTGCGATGGCTAAAACGGATAAAATAATTAATGAAAAAAAGTAAAATTCTTAAATTACTAATAATTTTCTTTTTAGCATTCTTCTTCTGTGGAAAAGCATATTCTGCTAGCAAAGAATTATTAAAAGTTGATTGGAGTTTTACTGGGCTTACAGGTAAGTTTGACAGAGCTTCTTTGCAAAGAGGCTATCAAGTTTATAAAGAAGTATGTTCCTCATGCCATTCAATGAAATACTTAAGCTATAGAAACTTAGGTCAAAAGGGCGGTCCAGAATTCTCTTTAGCAGAAGTTAAAGCAATTGCAGCTAGCTATGAAATCGATGATGGGCCTAATAGTGAGGGAGATATGTTTACAAGGCCCGGAAGACCTTCGGATCATTTCAAGAATCCTTATCCAAATGATAAAGCTTCTATTGCTGCTAATGGAGGTGCATATCCACCAGATATGTCCGTTCTTGTTAAGGCAAGACCAGGAGGGGCCAATTATATCTATTCAGTACTGATGGGTTATGAGGAAAAACCTGTAGATTTGATTTTAGAAGAAGGTGTTTATTACAATAAGTATATGGATGGAAATAAAATAAAAATGATGAATCCGTTATCTAATGATTTAATAGAGTATTCAGATGGAACTAGCGCATCTGTAGATCAAATGGCAAAAGATGTAACAACTTTTCTCACTTGGGCCGCAGAACCTCATTTAGAAGCCAGACACAAAACAGGAACTAAAGTTATGATTTATTTAATTATATTAGCTACACTTGTATATTTCAGCATGAAGAGGCTATGGTCAAGGATTGACTCGGAAAAATAGTACATCTCCATCTTTTACAATATAATCTTTTCCTTCAATTCTTAATTTTCCGTTTTCTCTACACTTCTCAGAACTTCCATATGTTATAAAATCCTCACAAGAAACAGCTTCAGCTCTTATAAAATTTTTTTCAAAATCTGTATGAATTACAGCAGCAGCTCTGGGCGCTACTGTATTTTTTTTAACTGTCCATGCTCTGCTTTCCTCTGGGCCTGAAGTAAAATAAGTATCAAGATTTAACAAGTCATAACCCTCTCTAATTAATTTGTTCAAACCTGTCTTATTCAAACCAATGTCTTTCATAAAAGTTTCTCTTTCTTCTGGATCTAGACCCATAATTTGATCTTCTATATCAGCGCAAATAATTACTACTTTTTCGCTAGGAAACTTATTATTTACCATCTCAGTATATTTGTTACCTGTGGAAAGACTTTCCTCATCCACATTACAAACTATTATTTTAGGCTTAATACTTAATAGACCTAACTGGTCTAGAATTCTTGATTCCTCTTCGTTTAAAAAGTCTACGTGTTCTTCACCCTTATTCAACGATTCTCGTTTCTTTTCTAAGACTTGAATTTCTTTAAGACTTAATAATTTTTTTTTACCTTTTTCTAATTTTTTTTGAATTATATCTATGTCCGATAAAAGTATCTCTGTTTTTATAGTTTCCAAATCATTTAAAGGGTTAATTTCTGAATTCACATGTGTAATTTTTGATGAATCAAAACATCTCACCAAATGAATTATTGCATCAACTTCTCTTATGTGTGAAAGAAATTTGTTACCTAAGCCCTCTCCTTTTGAGGCTCCTTTTACTAAGCCTGCAATGTCTACAAAAGTTATATTAGTTAATATTTTTTTCTTAGAATTAGAAAGCTTGGAAAGCTTATCAAGTCTATCATCTGGAACATCCACAATACCAATATTTGGGTCAATTGTGCAGAAAGGAAAATTTGCTGCCTGTGCATTTTTAGAAGCAGTTAAAGCATTAAATAAAGTTGATTTACCCACATTTGGCAAACCTACTATTCCGCATTTAAATCCCATTCAAACTATGATTTACTTTACTTGAGAATAAATCTATTTTTTTTTCTAAAAGCGTGGGAAGAAGTTTGACTATATTATCTGCAATATCTTTAATTTGATCTTCTTCATCTTCTTTGAAGTCTTCAAGAACATGATTATTAACTTTTTTTTTACTTTTTGGATGACTAATACCAATTCTAACACGAGAGTAATCTTTACCAATAAATTTATCGATTGACTCAATACCATGATGTCCCGCACTGCTTCCACCAAATTTTACTTTTATTTTTCCAAATTCTATATCTAAATCATCATGAAAAACTATTACATCTTTTGCATCAATCTTAAAATAATCTATTAGCTCTTTTATTGCTGTGCCTGAATTATTCATAAAAGTTAAAGGTTTAATTGCATAGACTTTTTGTTCACTAATAATTCCCGTCGTTAAAAGTCCTTTAAATTTTGGTTTCTGTTTAGATAGCTTAAAATAAGAATTTACAGAATCAATAATTCTAAAACCTATGTTATGACGGTTATTTATATCTTTAGGACCCGGATTTCCCAAACCAACGAGTAGCAACATATTTAATTATTTTTTTTCAGGCTGTTTTTTTTCTGTAGCTTGATCTTTACCTTTTGCTTTATCATCTTTTTTAGCAGCATCAGTTTCTTTGCTAGCCACTGTTTCAGGCGTAGCACCATCATCAGTCCCTGCTGTTGCAGCAGCCTCAGCATCACCTTCGGCCACTTCGCCCTCAGCTGGTTTTTCAGGTTCCTTTAAGACTGTAGGAGCAGCTACTGTAGCGATAACAAAATCTCTATCAACGATAGTTGGGGAAACATTTTCTGGAAGATTAACAGAAGATATTTTAATACTAGTGCCAATTTCTAAATCTGTTAAGTCGACTATAATTTCTTCAGGAATATTATCTGCTGGACATTTTAATACTACTTTTCGTCTTACAATGTTTAATACCCCCCCAACTTTTAAGCCTGGACAACTTTCGTGTTTAATAAACTTAACTGGAATTTCTAAAATAATTTTTGTTCCCGAAACAATTCTCATAAAATCAACATGAATAGGTTCATCAGAAATTACGTTATAAGCAACATCTCGTGGAATTACTTTTAATTTTGTACCATCAAGATCAAGCTCAATTACTGCAGACAAAAAAGAGCCTGAATTCAAAAAATTTTTAATATTTCTTTTCTCAATAGAAATCTTAGCGTTAGGATCTTTACCACCATAAAGTATGGCAGGAATAAATCCACTTTCTCTTAGCTTGTTCAGTTGCCCAGCTGTAGCAGTTTCTCTTTTTGTAGCTTTTAAATTATTCATGTTATGTTTGGATGTGCTATTTAACTTAAGTTAGTGAATAAAACAAGTTTTAATTGAATAAATCTGATACCGAAGTAGAGTTTGAAATTCTATTAATTGCTTCAGCCATTAAAGATGCAATAGAAATTACCTCAATTTTACTATTATTTTTTATCTTAAAAGAATTGTCTATTGTATCCGTAATAATTAATTTTTTTATTCTAGACTTTTGAATTTTTTTTGCTGCATCGCCACTCAAAACAGCATGAGTAATAAAAACATAAACATCAATTGCACCTGCCTTTTTCAATGCCTCGATTGCATTAACAATTGTTCCACCGCTATCAATTATATCGTCAACAATAATGCAGTTCTTTCCCTTAACTTCTCCTATTATATTCATTACTTGAGATTTGCCTGGTGCAGGTCTTCTTTTATCTATAATTGCTAGATCAGCTTTTATTTTGGTTGCTAATCCTCTGGTTCTCTGAACACCACCGACATCAGGAGAAACACAAACTAAATTTTTAATTTTAAATTTTTTCTTAATATATCTAGCAAACAAAGGAGTAGTAAATAAATTATCTACTGGAATATCAAAGAAACCCTGAATTTGTCCTGCATGTAAATCTACAGTTACTATTCTGTTTGCGCCAGCATTTGTAATTAAATTTGAAACAACTTTTGCAGATATAGATGTTCTTGGTGCAACTTTTCTATCTTGTCTTGCGTACCCAAAATAAGGAATCACAGCAGTAATATTTTTAGCTGAAGATCTTCTGAGCGCATCAATGCACAGGAGTAGTTCCATAATATTATCATTAGCCGGGTTTGATGTTGATTGAATCACAAAAACACTGTTGCCTCTAATATTTTCATTAATTTCAATATAGATCTCTCCATCTGCAAATCTTTTTATATTTGTATTAACAAGCTTAAGTTTGAGTTTTTTAGAAATTTCTTTACTTAATCTGGGATTACTAGTTCCGGATAAAATTTTCATGAAGATGATTTGTTATACATTTAATTATTTCTGTTTTCAAATGAATTAAATATCAACAAGTCCAATAGTAGAAATACATCTACCATAGTCTTTTTCCTTAAGTTTTCTCGATCTGCGAAAGCTAAAAAATTTCTCTTTCTCTGCGTATGTGTCTAAATCTATATTTTCAAGGTTTTTTATATCAAATTTATTAATTTTAAAGTTAACATATTTTCTTAGGTCAAAAAAAATTTTATTATCTTTATTTAAAGAAAAAAATTTTTTATTTTTTATGTTTTCTCGAATAAACGAATTATAAAATTCTTTACCTACTTCATAATTTTTTAAGCCTATACAAGGACCAACAGCCACGTAGAAATTATTATCTTTATTCATTCTTATTATATGATCAAAGGTATTTTCTATAATGCCATTTATTGCTCCCCTCCATCCAGCGTGAACACATGCTACGGTATGATTTATTTTTTCATAAATTAAAACTGGAACACAATCTGCCGTAAGAACAGAAATAGTGATATTTTTAATGTTTGTAATTAACGCATCAGCATTAACCCTTTTCGAGTTTTGGTTACTGTCATCGATTATCACAACTTTATTGCTGTGCGTTTGATTCATTGTAAATAAATTGTCTTTATCAATTCCTATTTTTTTAGAAACAATAGATAAATTGTTTAAAACACTTTCTTTATCATCACCAGAACCCAAGCCACAATTAAGACTGTTATAAACATCTTTGGAGACACCTCCACTTTTAGAAAAAAAACAATGTTTAACATTAGCAAAGTTATTAAGATTTTTAGAAAAGTACATTAATTAAATCCTAGTGAAAATTTCTTTTTTAGCTTGGATGCAAATAAAAACTTAAATAATTCACCCATTTGTTTTGGGTTTATTAATCTTTGTATTCTAAAATATAGATCTGATTTTTCTTTAAAGTTCATTCTTCTAGCCACAGCTTCTGCTCTATTCATAATCCCCATTTTTTTTAGAAAAAAACCTTGTGTTACAATGTTACCAACTCTTAATTTCTTTTTTATTAAATATTTTTTAATTAAAGTAAAATTTACAAGTGAAGTAATATCTGCATCTCCAATATTCTTGAATAAGACATTTAATTTGTGATTTTTTACAGATTGTAAGGTATTTTTATTTTTCTGTTTTAAAAAACCATAATCAATTAAAAGCAAACCTCCATTTTGTTTTTTAATTTTATTGGCAATTAAGTCTAATTCAGCCAATCCTTGCTTTGGGTATTCTATAAAGGATTGATTTTTTAAAAGATTATATTTTTTTAATTGGACAATAGTTCTCGAGTTAGCTTTTTTAAAACAAGTTTTAATTTTTGAGTTACTTACTAATTTTACATATTGTTCATATAAAATCTTATTAATTTTTTTAAATTGTTTAATTGGCATGGCGTCAAAAAATTCATTCCCAATAAATATTACAGGTCCTTTTTTGACTTTTTTAAAATTTTTTATCCATTTTATTTTTTTATCGTTTAGATTATCTTTTTGTAAATCTTCTAAAATTTTACTTTTTTCATATAAAAAAATATTAGCTGAATTAAAAAAGATAGGAAATTTCTTAAATACTCTAAGCAACGTTTTACACATTTGACCGTTACCAGGACCAAGTTCTACAATATTAAATATTTTTGGTTTGTTCATATGCTCCCAGAGAGAAATAACCCATAAAGCAACAAGTTCACTAAATAACGAAGTTATTCCAGGCGAGGTAATAAAATCACCATTCTTTCCAAATGGATTTTTTTTAAAATAATAACCATAATCTTTATTATAAAGAGCGTTGTAGATAAATTTATCTATTGGAATTTTTTTTGAATCAGGAAAATATTTATTTAACGAGTTCATTACTCTTTACCTTCTTTAAAATGAGCAGACCTATTAGAATCATGAAAAAACTTAAAATAGATCCCATGCTAAAAAAATGAAATAAATATCCTATTTGTGGATCGGGCTCTCTAAATTGTTCAGATATCACTCTAAACAAACCGTATAAAATCATAAATAAAGCTGAGACAACACCTGTTTTTGTAGTTTTCTTATAAATTACGTTTAACAAAATTAAAAAAAGAATGAGACCCTCTAAAGTAGCTTCATATAATTGTGAAGGGTGCCTGGGTATTTTATCTATTTTTGGAAAAATGACCGACCAAAATAAATCTGTTGGCCTGCCATATAGTTCTCCATTTATAAAATTTGCAATTCTACCAAAAAAAATACCTATAGGGGCAACGCTCGCAATAGCATCTAAAAAAATAAATGAGTTAACTTTTACTTTATTTGAAAAAATATAAGTCCCTAATATTATTCCTATCAAGGCACCATGAAAAGACATACCACCTTGCCAAATTTTAAAAACATCAAAAGGGTTGTTTAAATAATAAGATGAGTTGTAAAAAATTATATATCCGAGTCTGCCACCAATTATCATTGAAATAATAATATAACCAATTAAGTCATCAAAAATTTTATTGTCTAATACAATAATTTTATTTTGAACTTTAAAATCAATTATCTTTTTTGCAACCCACCATCCAATTAAAATCCCAAAAATATAAGCAAGTGAATACCAGCGAATTTCAAAGAAGCCAAAATTAATTAAAATCGGGTTTAAATCATGGATATACATGGTAAATTTATAGCATATTTGATATTAGTTTTCCTATCAATTAAGATCAATTATGAACAGTTCAGAAAAATTTTTAAAGCTTATATCTAATTTTGTAGAAACAGGAATTTTAACTTCACAAGATGCTAAAAAAGAATTGATTAATAATCTAAAGTTTAAGCGAGATGACTTGGTCAATAAACTTCAACTAGTATCTAGAGAGGAATATAATATTTTAAAAAAAATAATTGAAAAACAACAAAAACAAATCAATCAATTAAGAAAAAAAAAAACTACAAAGGCAAAGAAATCCTAACCTGCAATCCTTTATATTTACTTTTACTTAATTCAATGTTTCCACCGTGAGACCTTATAATATCTTCAGCTATCGACATACCTAGTCCAACACCTATGTGATTTAAATTTCTACTTTGATCTAATCTAAAAAAAGGTTTAAAAACATTTTTATACTGATTTAATGGAATACCCGGGCCATCATCACTTATAAAAATATTTAAATTATTTTTAGATTTCGACATATTAACGTAAACGTTTCTTGCATAACTTAAACCATTTTCAATAATATTATTAAAACATCGTTTTAATGCATTTTTTCTTGCAACAAGAACTATTTCAATTTGTAAATCTAAATATAGATTTTTTGTATTTTTTTCATAAGCAATCTCATTAAAAAGTTTATTAATATTAGTAGCCATAGTTTCTTCTTGGACTTGTGATTTTGCAAATTGTAAATACGAATTAAGCATACCTTCCATCTCGTCAATATCTTTTGACATTTTACCTGAAAGTTCTTTTTGATTTAACATTGCCAACTGAAGCTTTAATCTTGTTAATGGCGTTCTTAGATCGTGACTTATCCCTGAAAGCATCTCTGATCTTTGTTTCAAATGTTTATCAATTCTCTTTGCCATTCTGTCAAACTCATAAGCAGCCTTTCTTATTTCGGATGCTCCTGACGGCCTTATTCCACTTACAAAATCTCCTTTACCAAACCTTTCTGCTGCTTTTGCAAGATTAACAATTGGTTTAGTTTGATTTTTTAAAAAAATTATAGCAATAGAAATAAGTAATATGGACGGTAGTGTAATCCAAAAAATAAATAACCTCACGGATGATGGAGCGACTCTTTCTCGAGGAAACAGGACTTGAATAGTTCTGTCATTAGACCTCACTCTAATCTCAACCACATCCTCATATTTAACAGTGTTAAACCAATAATTTGAATTTCCAAAAACACTCTTTAGTTCACGACGCAAAGACCTGTCCATTGGACTATATTTTCTTTCTTTGCTAACAGTCGGTAGTTCTTCATCAGAAATATTGATCACAAAATCAAAATTATATTTAAATTGCTCGGTAAGATAATCTATCTGACTAAGATCATCTCCAGTATAAATATCAGATAAAGTTTTTAATTCTCCAATCAAAGATCTGGTTAAACCTTTATTTGCCTTTATCCAAATACTATCAAAAAAAACTACTGTTGTTATAATCTGTAAAATAATAGTTGGGGTAGCAACTATTATTAATGACCTATAAAATAAACTAGTAGGTAAATATTTTTTTAAAAAATTATTCAATCCAAAGGACATAGCCAGCACCTCTTATAGTCTGTAAGTATTTAGGATTTTTGGGATTTACTTCAATTTTTTGTCTCAATCTTGTAATCATTACATCAATAGATCTTTCTTGACGTATATTTGAAATTTCCCCTATTTGTATTCTTGAATAAGTCTTTCCAGGATTGGCTAACATTTCAACTAAAACTTTTTTCTCGACATTGTTAATTTTGTTGATTTTATTTTTTAGCTTAATAGACATCTTATTTAAGTCAATTTGAGCGTTTCCAATTTTATTAATTCTATTAAGATTAATTTTTACACTCTTTTTAATAATATTTTTTATTCTTAGCAATAACTCTTTTGGCTCAAACGGTTTACCTAAATAGTCGTCAGCTCCCAGTTCTAGTCCTTCAATTCTATTTTCAACCTCACCTTTAGCCGTTAAAAGAATAATCGGCACGGTAGAGTTTTTTTTTATTTCTCTTGTAAGCTCAAATCCATTTTGTCCTGGCATCATCACATCGAGTATTATTAAATCGAACTTAAAGTAACCTAGTTTAATTTTTGCTTCCTCAGCACTATTTGCTGTCGAAACAACAAATTTATTTTCTTTTAAATATTCTTTGACGAGCTCCCTTATTCTATCATCGTCATCAACAACTAAAATATGGTATTTAATTTTTTGCATTTATAATTTTATTTAATACCTCTTTAAATTTTAATACAGAGTCAGGTTCAGAGTTTTTTAAAGCATTAAATATTCGTTTTTTTTGTGAATTATATATCTTATCAAAAAAAATTTTTCCTTCTTTATCTAAAAACAAGTTTTTTTTTCTAGTATCTTCTTCATCTTTAATTTGTTTTATCATTTTTGTTTCTATTAAATCTCTTAATACTCGATTTAAACTTTGTTTAGTAATTTTAAGCTGAAACATTAACTCACCAAGATTTGTTCCGGGGTTTCTTTCAATTAGATTTAGAGCCCTTAAGTGCGCAGGCCCAAATGAATTTTCTGCAAGTATTTTTTTAGGATCTGAAAAAGTTTCTCGATAGGCATAAAAAAGCAATTGAATGAAATCCTTAATTTGTTCGTCTTTAAGATAAAGCAGTTCTTTCATAATTGGTAAGTTATATTGACTTATTGTAATAAGAAATATGCTTTTTTGTAAGTAAAAAATGGTTATATTGTTTTTTTTATGGAAAACATCCCTTACGACAAAAGATCAGGAAAGATTTGGTTTAATGGCGAAAATGTTGACTGGTCGAAAGCCCAAGTCCATGTCTTAAATCATGGGCTTCATTACGCAAGTTGTGTTTTTGAAGGTATAAGAGTTTACGATGGAAAAATTTTTAAACTATCAGAACATACGGAAAGATTATTTTACTCTGCCAAAAAAATGGGCATGGAAGTTCCATACAGTGAAGATGAGATAAATAAATCAACTACACAAATTGTTGAAACTCAAAAAACTCAAAACGGTTATGTGAGACCAATTATTTGGCGTGGTAGCGAAATGATGGCTATCTCTGCTCAAAAAAATAAAATAAATGTCGCAATTGCTACTTGGGAATGGGGATCTTATTTTGATCCAAAACTTAAGCTAGAAGGTATTAGACTAAATATTTCTTCATGGCGTAGACCTTCCCCAGACTCAATTCCTTGGGATACAAAAGCCTCTGGTCTTTACATGATTTGTACACTTTCAAAACATGAGGCGGAAGCAAAAGGATATGTAGACTCTTTAATGTTAGATCACGAAGGGAATGTAGCGGAAGCAACAGGTGCAAATATTTTTTTTAAAAGCAGTTCTGGTGAACTTCACACGCCTACACCTGATTCTTTTTTAGATGGAATAACTAGAAGATGCATTATTGAGATTGCAAAATCAAAAAAAATTAAGGTTATAGAGCGAAAAATTAAACCTGAAGAAATATCGAATTTTGTAGGTTGTTTTTTAACTGGAACAGCAGCGGAAGTGACACCGGTAGCATGTATTGATAAGTATAATTTTAAAGTATGCAATACGATTACTGATCTTGCTGATAGCTACCAGGGGCTTGTTAGAAAAAAGAAAAATGCTGCTTAATTTTTTTTTGCAATTACTAAAACTGACCAAGCAAACTTTTTAAAGTATTTAATTTTAAAAAAATAATGATCTAGTTTTGAAGTTACTCTAAAAATAAATGATTTTTCAGGTTTATTATAAAATAGAAAAAAAACCAAAGTAAAAAAACCATAATAATTAATTTTTACATCATTAAATAATGATCGAATTAAATCAAAATCTTTTTCTATAAATGGATGCTCATCAATAGATCTAGAGCGAGGAGTTAACTTTCTATAAAAATTTATCAGAGGGTTAGTTCCTAAAGGTTCTAAAAAAACCATTTCACCATCATTTTTAAGAATTCTATTAATTTCTTTGACTCCTTTTTTGATATTTAGATGATGCAATATACCACTGCCAAAAACTAGGTCGAAAGTGTTTTCTTTTAATTTTAAATTCTCACAATTATCTACTGAATATTCAATTTGTAAGTTTAAGTTTTTTGCATTTTCAATAGCTTTATTTATTGAAACTTCAGATATATCTATTCCAACTAATTTTTCTGGATTAAACTTAGCAATCTTTTCTGTAATACTTCCAACACCACAACCATAATCAAGGACAGTTTTTTTGTTAGCTTTTTTTAATATGAGCGAATTGAAATCTTCATACATATTATAAAGAGCTTTATAAAATATATTTTCAAATCTTCCTTTTTTTTTAGACTGAAGTTTATTATGAAACTCTTTTTCTCTTATATTAATTTTCGTTAAACTCATTTAATTATTTATTTTTATTATCTTCGGAAATTGCATGGTCAATACCTTTTACAAGATAACCATAGCCCGTATAAAGCGTTAAGAAGGCTGAGACCCACAACAGTATTATCCCTATAGTTTGTGCATTGTAGTCCTCAAAGTTAACTATTTTGTTTCCAACTTGACCAGATAATAAAATTGAAATTGAGAACATCTGTAAAAATGTTTTAAATTTTGCAAGATTTGTCACTGGCATAGGAACACTTATTTTAGCTAAAAACTCCCTTAAGCTAGAAATTAGTATTTCTCTAATTAAAATAATAATAGCAGCTACCACTTCATAATTTTTAATTGTTTCATTCATGACAAGCAAAACTAGAGCGGCACAAACTAAAATTTTGTCTGCGATTGGATCTAGTAATTCTCCAAGTTTTGACTCCGCTTTAAGAATTCTAGCTAACAAGCCATCTAAAAAATCAGTAAAACTAGCAGTAATAAATAAAAAAAATGGTATTAAATCTCCATACATACCGGGTAAAAAAAAAGTTATAACAAATATTGGAACTATAATAATTCTCCCAATCGTTAAAATATTTGGTATTTTTAATTTCATATAATTTTATTCGTGAAAATAATTATATATTTTTTTAGCTATATTGTCCTCAATACCTTCAACTGATTTTAGATCATCAAGACTAGCGGATTCGACAGATCTCGCTGATCCAAAATGATTTAATAATGCTCTCTTTCTTTGCTTACCTATCCCATTTATTTGATCCAACAGAGACTTGCTTAGGTTTTTTTTTCTTTTTGCTCTGTGTGAGCTAATTGCAAATCGATGTGCTTCATCTCTTAATCTTTGAATAAAAAATAATAAAGGGTCATTTTTTTCAAATTTAAATTCCTGATTCTCAAAATATATTTTTTCCTCACCTGCATTTCTATTTTTACCCTTGGCTATTGCTATAATTGGCAAATCGTGAAGGCCTAATTCATTTAAAACTTCTCTGCTTACAGAATATTGACCTTTTCCTCCATCGACCATTATCAAATCAGGCAAAGATAAAAATCCAGATTTCTCTTTCACAGCTTTAGAAAATCTTCTAAACAAAACTTCTTTCAACATTCCGTAATCATCACCTTTTATTGAGTTATTTTTTATATTAAATTTTCGGTATTTTTTTTTTACGAAACCTTCATGACTAAAAGATATTAAAGCGCCAATACAATCCGTGCCTTGAATATGGCTGTTATCGTACACTTCCAAGAGATTAATATTATTGTTAAGGTTAAATTTTTTAACCAATCCATCAACTAAGTTATTATTGCTTTGTGTCTCATAAATTTTTTGTGTCAAAGCTTGTTTTGCATTTTTTTCTGCCAAACTAGCAAGATTTTTTTCTTCTTTTGACTTTGCTTCTCTTAATATTATTTCTTT
>Ga0115001_10000679_pt1 | contig 25504 bp, 24 predicted proteins | sample ArcticOcean_MG_C_12_FD_89869 | JGI IMG/M metagenome (GOLD analysis project Ga0115001, IMG submission 89869) | Marine microbial communities from western Arctic Ocean - ArcticOcean_MG_CB8_130 | ecosystem: Environmental > Aquatic > Marine > Oceanic | place: Arctic Ocean: Canada Basin | collected... | reverse complement strand
TTATCTCTGTATTCACATTTACAGCTTGTTCTGATGATGATGATGACCACGATCATGATAGTGAAGAAGAATTAATTACAACTGTAAAGTATACGTTAACAAACGGTAGTGATGTAGTTATTTTAAAATTCAGTGATCCTGATGGAGAAGATGGAAATGATGGTACATATTCTCCATCAGAACCTTTAACAGCGAACACCACCTATACAGGTGTCGTTCAGTTATTAAATGAAACAGAATCTCCAGCAGAAGATATTACTAAAGAAGTAAAAGAAGAAGGAGATGAACATGAGTTTTTCTATACTTCTAATGTATCTGGATTAGCGATTATTAAAACTGATTTAGATGATAATAATAATCCTTTAGGTATAGAGACTTCAGTTACCACTGGAGAAGCTGGTTCAGGAACATTAACTATTGTCCTAAAGCATGAACCTATAAAGCCAAATGATGGATCGTCTAGCAGTGCTGCAGGAAGTACAGATGTAGATGTAACTTTTAATATTGTTATTGAATAAAAAAGTTCCTATTTGTAAATTAAAAAGGCAAAGTATCCCATAGGATACCTTGCCTTTTTTTATTTTATAAATCTCATTAAAGTCTATTCTTGGGATATAAATTTAGAGAATTGTAAAAAAAAGTATCACTTTATTGCAATGCTTTTTTTACTTTTACAGCAAACTAAAATATGCTGTTTTATATCTTTTTAAAAGTGATAAAAATGCTCACCACTAAAAGTATTTATGTCTAAATTACCAAAAGAACACCAATTTATTGACCTATCAGATTACGGAAGACCAGTTGCGAGAGTAATTGCAAATTCGTTAAAATCAACAAGATTTACACCAGTAGACGTTACCATAGCATTTGTTATTTCTGGTTTAATTGGGGTATATTGTATTCTTGAAGCATCTTATTGGTTGGCTGCATTTTTCTTAATTTTAAAATCTATTTTAGACGCTGCAGATGGTGAACTGGCAAGAGTAAAAGAAACACCTTCGTATACTGGTAGATTTTTAGACTCCGTTTCAGACATCATTTTAAACTTTATTATTTTAAGTGCTGTTGGTTACTTAACTGACACTCATTTTGGCTTTATATTTCTAGCCTTTTTCGGAATTCAGTTACAAGGAACTTTATACAATTACTATTATGTGATTCTTAGAAATCGCTTTGCAGGCGACACTACAAGTAGGGTTTTTGAAGATAAAACTCCCACGGCATTGCCAGGAGAAAAACAAAAAAATGTAACTATCTTATTTTTTATATACAAAGCTTTGTATGGCATTTTCGACGAAATAATTTACGCATTAGATAAAAATGCACCCGAAGGAAAACCGTTTCCTAATTGGTTAATGACCTTAATTTCTACTTTTGGTTTAGGTTTTCAATTACTAATTATTAGTGTGCTCTTAGTTTTAAATTTAAAAGAATTTATCATTCCTTTTTTTATTGGGTATTCGCTATTTATTTTTATATTTATCTTTATTCGAAGAGTCTTTTATTAATGCACGTGTTCTGTGCTTTTTAAATTGCTTAAAACAACTAATGAAGCAATAAAGAATAGTCCCAAAGAAAGTACACTCCATTGCATAGAACCAGTTAAATAAATTAAAAATCCAAATACAAAAGTACCCAAAACAATCGCAATCTTCTCCGTAACATCATAAAAACTAAAGTACGTAGTATTGTCTTCTGTTTCGGGTAATAATTTAGAATACGTAGACCGCGTTAAAGATTGTATTGCTCCTAAAACCAATCCTAAAAGCGCACCTAAAGCATAGAAATAGTTTTCTACATTTGCCATTTCTTTTTCTAACATAAAAGCAGCCAAACAAACAACAATCCAAATAACCAAAGTAATTTTTAAGGCTTTAAAGTTTCCGTATTTTTTTGAAATTTTAGAAAAAACATACGCTCCTATAATTGCCACAAATTGAATTAATAATACGGTAACAATTAAATTAATAGTTCCTAAGCCTAATTCAGAAGATCCAAAAATAGTTGCCAATAATATAATTGTCTGTACACCCACACTTAATAAAAAGAACGCAAGTAAAAAGTTTTTTAGTGTAGGGTACTGCTTCAATTCAAACCAGACTTTTTGCAACTCTTTAAACCCTTTCCAAATAAAATCTTTTGCGGGTTTTCTATTGTGAATTTTATTCGGTAATTTTTTAAAAGTAATTTGTGCAAAACCAATCCACCACAAACCAACCAGTATAAAAGAAATTCTCATCGCTTTTAAAGAAGCGCTATTTTTAGCAGTTTCTCGAGCTTTTTCAATTACACCTTCATTGCCATTTACAAGAATTTCTTGCGAAATACTCAAATCAAAACCAAACATTCCTGGAGCTAAAATCATTGCTAAGCAAAATATTAATAAGATAATAGACCCAGTATAGCCATAAATAAAACCTTTTGCACTAATGGCATCTTGCTCTTCAGGATGTGCCACCTCCGGTAAATAGGAATTGTAAAAAACAACACTAGACCAAAATCCGATACTTGCTAGAATAGTACAAATAATTCCTATCCAAGCAGTATTTAAATCTTTAAAGAAGTACATGGTTATTACAGACAGCCCTCCCAACCAACAAAAAAACTTCATAAATTTTAATTTATTCCCCGTATAGTCCGCAATTGCTGATAGAATTGGCGACATAAAAGCCACTATTAAAAAGGAAAATGACAAGGCATAACTATATAAAGTATCTGCATATTCCCATTTCATCCCTAAAAAGTAAACAGTCTTTCCTTCCGTAATTGCACTGTAAAATAATGGGAAAACTGCAGTGCTTATTACTAACGAATAGACTGAATTTGCCCAATCATAAAATGCCCAAGCACCTATTAATTTTTTATCTCCAATTTTTAACATTGTATCCTATTTAATTTTTGAAACTAATTTCTATTTTTTTCTCTAAATTCTTCTGAAAAAAGAGAAGCATTCAACCGACTGTTTTAAACGCTTATTTGATGAATTTTAAAAGAAAGCTTTATTATTATTTTTTAACGGCACACAATATAGTAAAAGTTTTTATTACTTTTTTAAGATGGCTTACAGCGCTTGGTTAAATTTGGAGGCAAGTTTATTTGCTTTTGGCAAATAGCTTCTTAAATCTTTAATTCTAGCAGCATTTGAGGGGTGTGTACTTAATATTTCTGGTTGAGAACTCCCTTTTGATTTTTCGCTCATCCGCACCCAAACAGCAGCTGCCTCCTTTCCGTCATATCCTGCCATGATCATAAAAATTAAACCTAAACGATCTGCTTCTTGCTCGTGTATTCTGCTAAATTTTAAAACTCCCAAACCTGAACTTACGCCATATACCGTATTCCATATTTTTTGAGAGTCAGAACTTTTAGTATCCGTTCCCAGAGCAATCAGTAACTGCCCTGCTTGCTGACCATAGGAAGTTGTCATTCTTTCTTGACCGTGCTTTGCAAATGCATGCGCAACTTCATGCCCCATAACTGCGGCAACGCCATTATCATTCGCACAGATTGGCATGATGCCCGTATAGAAAACAACTTTGCCTCCCGGCATACACCAAGCATTCAGCATTTCATCTTCAATTAAATTAAATTCCCATTTATAAGAAGCTGCTTCTGACAGCATTTTATTTGCACGCATAAACCGATCTACAGCTGCAGAAACATTAGTCCCAATTGTTTTAATTTGACGTGTCATTTCGACGTCTGTAGATAATTTATGTTCAGTTAAAAACTCTTTATACTGCCCAAAACTAGCTGGCAAAACTTGGGAGTCAGCAACTAAATTCACACGTGTCCGTCCAGTTATAGGGACCTTGCTGCAGGAATATAAAAGAAATGAGACGACAAATACTATGATTATTTTTTTCATTTTATTTTTTATTGTTCAATTCAAATTTAAGGTAATTATATACAAATAATATGCAATGTCTTTATAATTAGATAGAAATAAGAGCTACAAGAATATTAAATTGAAAACATTAAGTTTTCTTTTTAAAAAAGGATGGTTATCTTTGTAAAAGGTTTAAAATTTTAGTTAAAACTCTTTTAAAAATCCTTAATTCATAAACATACACTACCAATGAACAAACTGTTTTCTTTTTTACTACTCGTTTTTTTAGTAAGTTGTGTAGGTAAAGCACAAGACAGTTCTCAGAAAAATAAAAAATATAAAATTACGAAGACAGCTGCACAATGGAAAAAAGAATTGACTTCACAACAGTATTATGTCCTTCGTCAAGCGGGTACAGAAAGACCTTTTTCAAGTCCATTGAACAAAAATAAGAGTACCGGCACCTTTGTTTGTGCTGCTTGCAAAACGCCACTATATGCCTCTAAACATAAATTTGATTCTGGAACAGGATGGCCTTCATTTGATCGCGCAATTAAAGAAAATGTTACATTGGATACAGATTATAAAATGGGCTACGCCAGAACAGAATTAAAATGCAGTGCTTGCGGTGGTCATTTAGGACATGCTTTTAATGATGGTCCTAAAAAAACAACAGGGAAACGGCATTGTATAAATGGAATTGCTTTGACCTTCTCCCCAACCAATGAATAATTAACTACGCCAACATCATCGTAAAGTTTTAAATATTTTTTACGGAATCATTATTCCTAAACGATTCCAAGAAAAAAGAAGAAAATAACTTTCTTAAAATACTTGTTAATTTATTATATTTGTATTTCAAAAAAGAGACACAAATTATGTTTAATAATTTAAGCGATAAACTAGATAAAGCCTTACATACTCTAAAAGGACACGGTAAGATTACAGAGGTAAACGTTGCAGAAACTTTGAAAGAAGTAAGGCGTGCTTTGTTAGATGCTGATGTAAACTTTAAAATTGCCAAAGAATTTACTAAAAAAGTACAAACCCAAGCATTGGGTCAGGATGTTTTAACTACGTTGAATCCTGGACAATTAATGATTAAGTTAGTCAAAGATGAACTCACCTTATTAATGGGGGGAGAGACCGTTGGCATTAATTTGGCAGGATCCCCAACTATTATTCTGATGTCTGGCTTACAGGGTTCTGGTAAAACTACTTTTTCTGGAAAACTAGCAAATTTTTTAAAAACAAAGAAATCTAAAGAAGTGCTTTTAGTGGGTTGTGATGTATACAGACCTGCCGCAATTAATCAATTGCAAGTTGTTGGAGCACAAATTGATGTAGAAGTATATGCTGAAGTTGGTAATAATAATCCTGTAGAAATTTCTAAAAATGCCGTTAAGTATGCGAAAGCAAACGGGAAAAACGTGGTTATTATTGATACTGCTGGTCGTTTGGCTGTAGATGAAGAAATGATGACGGAGATTTCTAACATTCATAAAACCATTCAACCGCAAGAAACTTTATTTGTAGTAGATGCGATGACTGGTCAAGACGCCGTAAATACAGCGAAAGCTTTTAATGATATTTTAAATTTTGACGGTGTCGTACTGACAAAATTAGATGGTGACACGCGCGGTGGGGCTGCTTTGTCTATTAAATCTGTTGTCAATAAACCTATTAAGTTTATTGGTACTGGAGAAAAAATGGATGCACTTGATATTTTTCATCCAGATAGAATGGCAGACAGGATTCTTGGAATGGGAGATGTTATTTCACTTGTAGAAAGAGCACAGGACCAATATGATGAAGAAGAAGCTCGGAAATTACAAAAGAAAATTGCTAAAAACCAGTTTGGCTTTGATGACTTCTTAACGCAAATACAGCAGATTAAAAAAATGGGAAGTATGAAAGACCTTATGGGTATGATTCCTGGGGCTGGAAAAGTAATGAAAGATGTGGATATTGATGATGACGCTTTTAAAGGGATCGAAGCTATAATTCACTCGATGACTCCGTCAGAAAGAACAACACCTAATAGTATAAATGCAATTAGGAAAAAGAGAATTGCCCAAGGTTCTGGAACTTCTATTCAAGAAATAAACCAATTGATGAAGCAATTCCATCAGATGAGTAAAATGATGAAGATGATGCAAGGCGGCGGCGGCAAAAAGATGATGCAGATGATGCAAGGAATGAAATAAATTCTAGCTGTCGGCCAAAATTAAAAATTTAAAAGTATCAATGCAAAAAAATCTAGAGTTATCAATTGTTGTTTTATGCTATAGATCTGAATATAACATTGTTCCATTTATAGAAAAAGTAAAAACTATAGTTAAAAAACTTACGGATAGTTTTGAGATCATTCTTGTTGCCAACTACATAGAAAATTCTGACGATAAAACAGCAGCAATCGTAAAAGAAATAGCAAAAAATGATGCTGTTTACAAAACAATTTGTAAACCAAAAAAAGGAATGATGGGCTGGGATATGAAAGAAGGGCTAGCACTTTGTAAAGGAGATTACCTTTGTGTAATTGATGGAGATGGCCAATTTCCAATAGAGAATATAACCCAATGCTACAGAGAGATCCTAAAAGGAAAATACAGTCTTGTAAAAACACATAGAATTAAAAGAGGAGATGGTTTTTACAGAAAAACTATTTCTAAAGTATACAATTTCATTTTTTCTGTTTTATTTACTTCTATAAACTCAAAAGACATTAATTCAAAACCAAAAATATTTACGCGAGAAGTCTATAATAAGATGAATTTAACTTCAGATGACTGGTTTATTGATGCAGAAATAATGTTAGAAGCGAAAAGGCTTGGGGTTTTATTTTATGAATTCCCTACCGAATTTCATGCACTCAGTGGGAGGCAATCCTTTGTTAAGTTTTCTGCTATTTTTGAATTTATACGAAACCTTATTTTATTTAAATTAAAAAGGGGTAGATGATAAAGGAGAAAATTTTTATTACAGGAATTTCTTCATCCATCATGCAGCGACTAATTGCTATAATCAATCCTGCAGAATATGAAATAATTGGTCTGTCTAGAAAACCTTTACCACAAAATTCAGAAAATATAAAAATCATTCAGGCAGATATTACCAATATCAACATTTATGAAGATCATTTAAAAAACTGCAGTCTTATAATTCATGCGGCAGCAGTGACACACTCTTTTAATGAAAAAAGCTATTTTGACATCAACTACAACATCACAAAAAAACTAGTAGAAAAAGCCAAAGAATTTAACGTTACTTCTTTTGTTTACTTAAGTTCTAATACCGCAAACTCAGAGAATGGTGCTTATGCCAATTCAAAACAATTAGCTGAAAAACACCTACAGAAAACTTTAAATAATTGGCAAATTTTTAGAATTTCTGAAATTTTTGGAGGTCCTAAAAATGAAGGAATTGAAAAATTAATAAAAACTGTTTTAAAAAATAAATACACGTTTTATCCAAAAGATATCCCTTCTAATTTCTCACCAATTTATTTAAACGATGTCGCTAAAATACTTCATGAAAATATTTTCGTAAATCTAGAAAAAAACAATATTGTTCCTGTTAATGGAAATGAACATTTTACATTTAAAGAAATACTAATTCTCATAAAAAAAATAAAAGGAAGGTCGTTGCGTATTATTGGCATACCTAAGAGTATCATGTTTCTTTTAATGACACTGTCATCAAAAATTCCATTTTTTATAGGGGTTATTCCCGATCAAATAAAACGATTATATGGTTTAAAAACCTATGGGAATATAAATGATAAGTTTATCACCATAAAACTAGATGAATATATTAGGCAAATTTTAAATAAAAACTAATATGGGAATAAAAGACATACTTGCTCGCATATTATTATTTATTGATGCTTTTTTTGAAACTCATAGAAATAAATACTTGTTTTTCACGCTACTAAGTGGTACTATCTTCCTTTTTTCATTTAACCTTGGCATGTTTTGGGACAATGTACTTTTCACTTCAAAAATTGGAAATCATTTATATAACAATAGTATTTTTAACTGGATGTTACCCAATAACCTTGATGCTGGACATCCTCCTACTCTTGGTTTCTTATTGGCTCTTTTCTGGAAAATATTTGGACATAAATTATGGGTGAGCCATTTATTAATGGTTCCATTTACCATTGGTTTTTTCTATCAACTATTTCAATTTATAAAGTTTTATACAAAATCTAATTTGTATACATTCTTTGCTTTTTTATTGATACTTGTAGATCCTACTTTATCTGCTCAATTTGTTATTGTAAACCCAGAAATTATTCAACTTTTTTTATTCTTTCTAGCAATTAATTCTATTTTACACAACAGAGTTCGGTTTAAAACAATTTCTCTTTTCTTTTTGAGTATTATTTCTTTGAGAAGTATGCTCTTATGTGGAGGTGTTTTTTTGTTTGAAATATTAAATAGATATTATTTTAACAAGAGAAAAGAATCGGTACTTAGTAAGAAATTAATCTTTAGTTATATAATTATAAGCATCCCTGCTATTACTTATTTGCTTGTTCATTACATTTCTAAAGGTTGGCTGGTTTCTCATGTAAACTCACCTTGGGCTAACCATCGTCAATTTATTTCTTTTGATGGCTTTATTAAAAACATCATAGTTCTGGGTCACAAATATTTAGATTTTGGCAGGTTTATTATTTGCATGCTAATCGTTTTCATTTTTATAAAACACAAAAAAAATGTATTTAACAAAAAAGTAATGCAATTATTGTTACTCTCTTTTAGTTCTGTACTGTTTGTAATAATCATAAGTTTACTTAGCGCTAATCCGTTTGGTCATCGGTATTTTATAGTTTCATACATTGTACTAAATTTATTGTCCTTCATTTTGCTAATCACTTTTATCAGAAAAAAAAGAGTCATTTATACACTAATTTTCATAACTTTAATAACTGGTAATTTATGGGTTTATCCAAAAAAAATTGCACAAGGTTGGGATGCAACTTTAGGGCACATACCATACCATTCGCTCAGAATCGAAGCAATTGATTATTTAAACAATCAAAAAATTGATATTGCTAATGTTGCGAGTTTTTTCCCGAATAACACCGCTCTAGACAATATTGATTTTAGAGATGATAAAAGGGCTTTTATCAGTTTCAATAAAAAAAACAAGTATGCCTTTTATTCTAATGTGTATAATCTATCGGACGAAAATTTAGATATTTTAGAAACAAATTACAGCATTTTAAAACAATTCAAAAAGAATAATATAATTGTCATAATTTATATACTCAACGAAAAATGATTTTACTAGACGGAAAAAAGGTAGCCTCCGACATCAAAGCAGAAATTGCAATAGAAGTCAGACACTTAAAAGACAAAGGAACAAAAACACCGCACTTAGCTGCTATTATTGTAGGAGATAACGGTGCAAGTATAACCTACGTAAATGCAAAGGTAAAAGCTTGTGAACGTGTAGGCTTTGAATCCACTTTGGTCCGTTTACCAGAAGGAATTTCAGAAAGCGAATTACTGAACGAAATTGCAATTTTAAATATTGACAATACTATTGATGGCTTTATCGTGCAACTTCCATTGCCAAAACATATCGACGAACAAAAGGTATTGATGGCCGTAGATCCAAATAAAGATGTCGATGGTTTCCATCCTACAAACGTTGGTAAAATGGCATTAAATCTACCTACTTTTATATCTGCTACGCCCTTTGGAATCCTGGAACTATTAGAAAGATATCAAGTAGAAACTTCTGGAAAACATGTAGTGGTTCTGGGAAGAAGCCATATTGTTGGAAGCCCTATGAGTATTTTATTATCACAAAAAAGAAAAGTTGGAAATGCTACAGTCACCATGTGTCACAGTAGAACAAAAAACCTAAAAGAACTTACATTACAGGCCGATATTATTATAGCTGCTATTGGAATTCCTGAGTTTTTAAAAGCAGATATGGTAAAAGATAATGTTACGGTCATAGACGTTGGGATTACACGTTTAGCAGACTCTTCTAAAAAAAATGGTTTTAGATTAGTAGGAGATGTTGCCTTTGCTGAAGTGGCTAAAAAATCTGAATTTATTACTCCTGTACCTGGTGGTGTTGGCCCCATGACCATTGCCATGTTACTAAAAAACACCTTACTAGCTTGCAAAAGAAATGCTTAATTCTGCGATACAAGGGAACTTTGTTAATTGCTTATAAGTATTAATTTAATATATTGTGGGAGATAAACGCTCAGAAGTACTTCTGAGGACTTTTTTACCTGTCTCATTTATCTTAATATTCATGGAGTTTTTTTTAGAAGAAAACAGTACCTTTAAAGCCTTTTCAATACAACACTTTTGGGTTGTTATTTTATGTATTTGCTTCGGTACTTTTCTTATTTTGTTCACCAAGAAGCAACATAAAAAGTTCCAAAGTATTATTGGAAATATTTTTGCTTTTTCAATTGCTCTTGCAGTCGTTCTCGGGACCCTCATTAAAATATATAAAGGTAATTTTAATTTTCAAGAGGATTTGCCCCTGCACCTGTGTAGTTTTTTGGCACTTGCTATTCCTGTATTATCTGTGACTAAAAATTTTGTAGTTTATGAAGTGTTTTTCTTTTTAATATTTGCGGGAACCTTGCAGTCTATAATTACCCCTGACGAACACAATTATTTAAATTTTCCTTTTTTCAGGTATTGGTTTGTACATGCAGGACTTGTAATTTTTATGCTATTTGCTACTTTTGTCTATAATATGAGACCAACTATTAAAAGTGTTGGAAAATCCTTCTTGGGAATGCAAATCTATATGATTCTGATGTTTGCTGTTAATTATTTTTTAGGGTCCAATTACTTCTATACCAACAGAAAACCAAACGCTACAACCGCATTAGATCTTTTTGGAGATTGGCCTCAGTATGTCTTTATCGTAGAGCTTCTTGTAATTCCTTATTTCTTGTTGATTTATCTGCCCTTTTACCTTAGCAGAAAAAAAAATTAATCTACTTCTCTGTGCACCAATTCATAAGAAAATGCAGGCGTACAAACTGAAATATAATCACAGGGCTCATCAAAAGGATTAGAATACTGAACTCTTGTGTTTTTTTCAATTTTAATAGACTCTCCAGCTTTTAAAATCAAAGTCTCTCCAGCAATAATGAACTGTTTTTTTCCTTTGATAATATAAGTATATTCCTCAAATTCTGGTGTCTGAAAAGGTTCACTCCAATTCGGTGGTGCCACCATGTGTGCAATACTTAACTGCTCTCCTCCGTTGGTAGCTTTTCCAAAATGTTCTTCTATTACTTTTCCATCTTTTGTTGGGACAACAAAAGGAAATTTCTGAAGGATATATTTTTTCATCTGTTTAATTAAACCAAACAATAAATGCTTTCATCTTTGCTAAATCTGGAATTTGTTCTAAAGTTACTTTCTGAGTCGTAAAATCCTTAAGTCCAAGTTCTTCTTTGTCAATGGCAATCGTTGCGTTTAAATCGTCAATAAACAAAGTAGCTGTAAAGAAAGTGGACTCTATTCTGTTAATATTGTTATTAGCATTCACCTCAGAGAAGCTAGAGTTTTTATTGATTCCTGTTTCTGTCACGTATCGAATGTCATGAACTTCTATACTTTTAATTGTAGAACTAGAATCTAATTGTTCTTTTGGTATGATCGTTAAAATATGCTTGCCTCCTTTTTCAAAGATGAGGTATTCATCATCATCTTGAAAGTAATTATCTCCTAAAGCGCCTTCACTTAGATTTTTAACAATGGAGTCTTTTTCAAAAATTGTAGCCAACTCGTGCATGGTCGTTTTTGTTGTTAAATGGCCAACTTTTCCTTTTTGAATATTAAATTTACCTCCATCTCCACAACTTAAAATCAAGAGTACAGATGCTAATATTAAAACGGATAGGTTCTTTCTTTGAATCATTTTTAACTATTTATGGTTATTATACGGTCTCTATTGTACTCGCTTACTTTAAAAAATTTTTATAAAAATACTCAAAGTTTAGTAGTTCAGAACTAATTTAAAGAGTTTGTTCAAAATAATATTTAAAAGTATCTGATTCTTTAGGAATTGTTTTTCAAAGTCTCTTTTAAAAAAGCTCTTTTATAATAATGAAACAGGGTTATACCTATATTTATTCTTTGCGAGCAAAAAATAATCTTAGGCTTCAGTTAAAATTCAATTGATAGCAAACAATAGATCTTTTTTAATTATTTTTAAAAGAAACATGCTTAGTTTTTTGGAGTAGTGCATTTCCCAAAGTAAATAAAAACCCTCAAATATTTTAATAAAGCTTCGAAACAATTCTATTTCGTTGTGCCTTTCAAAAATAGATTTTTTGTGGTACCCATTCTAAAATATACGCTACAACTGAATTTTGAAAGCGAATTATGCTTGTAATTTTAAACGATGTATTCCTGAAATTATCAAAAAGAGAATATTTGGTACTTATTTTAATTAATTTATAACTCAAACTACAATTTTGTTTAAATTTGATAAAACTAAAAAAAAACAGTGCACTTCTAAGGCTACTTTTTAAAAAAAAATATACTTTAGCCACATGTTTACTACAAGAAAAAATATTCTAACTATCATAAATAGGCCCAGTTTGCGCTTGCGCAATCGCCGTCGCTAATAATTGTTACTAGCAACAAACTGTCTTATAAGGTATTTAACTTTTTATTTTTTCAATATGATTCTTTCAAAAAACACACACTCGCACATACAGAATACTACTATTTTTAAAAATAATAGTATTCGCCGCTATTCTTATATCCGCCCTTTGGGGTACTAGCTATATATAGAATTTAGGTGTGTCCAGTTCTACCTTCAAAATAAAAACAAACAACAATTAGTATTCTTATAAAAAAAATCAATGCAATGGAAATTGTAATTGCAAACAAATCACATAGTGTATACGCAGACATTATCTGTAAAACAATCGAGGAAGCGGCGCAGGTTAGAGGAACTGGTATTGCTAAACGAAAACCCGAATACATTCTAACCAAGTTGGAAAATGGAAATGCAGTCATTGCCTTGAATGGTGACGAGTTCGCTGGATTCTGTTATATAGAAGCTTGGGGTCATGGGAAGTTTGTGGCCAATTCAGGATTAATTGTACGACCTGATTATAGGAACCTTGGACTGGCAAAACAAATTAAAGAAGTAACCTTCAAGCACTCTAGAACCAAGTTCCCTGATGCTAAAATTTTCAGCATCACAACTGGTTTAGCGGTGATGAAGTTAAATAGTAATTTAGGTTACAAACCTGTTACATTTTCTGAACTCACAGATGATCCAAGTTTTTGGGATGGTTGCCAAACCTGCAAAAACTACGATATATTGACAAGGACTGAAAGAAAAATGTGCATGTGTACAGGAATGTTATTTGACCCAAAAAATAATAACAAAACCGCTTCTAAGGAAGTAAAGGAAAGCGTCTTTAGAAAATTAAAAAACATCAAAGAAAATTTATTTCTTAAAAAAAGTAAAATATGAAAAAATTAGTAATTGCATATAGTGGCGGTTTAGACACCTCTTATTGTGCCGTAAGTTTGTCAAAAGAATATGAAGTTCATGCTGTAAGCGTGAACACTGGCGGGTTTTCAAACCAAGAAATCAAACAGATAGAAAGCAATGCGTATAAAATGGGAGTTGCTGCCTATAAAAATATTGATGCCGTCGCCACCTTCTATCAGAAGGTAGTAAAATATTTAATTTTCGGAAATGTATTAAAAAACAATAGCTATCCCCTCTCCGTAAGTGCAGAAAGGATTATACAAGCCATTGAAATTGTTGAATATGCCAAAAGTATTGGTGCAGCATATATCGCGCATGGAAGCACAGGCGCGGGAAATGACCAGGTACGCTTTGATATGATTTTTCAAACTTTAGCCCCAGCTATTAAAATTATTACACCCATAAGAGATCAGCAATTAACAAGACAAGAGGAAATTGAATATTTAAAATCTGAAGGCATTGATATGTCTTGGGAAAAATCAAAATACTCCGTGAATAAAGGATTGTGGGGAACGAGTGTTGGAGGAGTAGAAACTTTAAAATCAGAGAAACCGCTACCAAGCGAAGCCTATCCTTCTCAACTAAAAAAAGAGGGAGCGGAAAAGGTAACACTTACTTTTAAAAATGGAGAATTTATTGCTTTCAACGGCACAAAAAATTTACCTGAAGTTAATATTGAGAAACTAAATGATGTTGCCGCAGGCTATGCAATCGGAAGGGACCTTCATGTGGGTGATACTATTGTTGGAACAAAAGGAAGGGTTGGGTTTGAGGCTGCAGCTGCACTAATCATCATAAAAGCCCACCATCTGTTAGAGAAACATACTTTGACAAAATGGCAATTGCAGCACAAAGAGTACCTCTCTAGTTTCTATGGGATGCATTTGCATGAAGGTCAATATTTAGATCCTGTAATGAGAGATACAGAAGCATTCTTACAAAATTCACAAAAGATGGTTTCTGGAAATGTTACGGTGAGTTTAAAGCCGTACCACTTTTCTTTAGATGGAATTATTTCTGACCATGATTTAATGTCTAGCAATTTCAGTACTTATGGGGAAGAAAATAAAGCATGGACCGCTGAGGAAGCCAAGGGTTTTATAAAAATTCTAGGAAATCAGAACAAAATATATCAACAAGTAAACTCTTAAATATGTTAACAGTAGGAATTATAGGTGGTGCAGGATATACAGCTGGAGAATTGATACGGTTGTTACTAAACCACTCAAAAACAAATATCGACTTTGTATACAGTACCTCTAATGCCGGTAATAAAATATATCAAATACATCAAGATTTAATTGGCAGTACAGAAATGAACTTTACCAATGAAATTAATGCAACTGTAGATGTCTTATTTTTATGTTTAGGACACGGAAATTCAACTACATTTCTTCAGAAGAATACCTTTTCTAAAAATACAAAAATCATCGATTTAAGCAATGATTTTAGATTGGCTGCAGATAAAAATTTCGAAGGGAAAGAGTTTGTGTATGGTTTGCCAGAATTACAAAAAGAAAAAATAAAAGAAGCAAGCTATATTGCAAATCCTGGTTGTTTTGCAACTGCCTTGCAGTTGGCAATTTTACCACTAGCGGCTAACGAATTGTTATATGATGATGTACATATAAATGCGGTTACCGGTGCTACCGGCGCAGGGACTTCTTTATCTAAGACTACACACTTTACTTGGAGAGATAATAATTTTACACACTATAAAGCTTTTAATCATCAACATTTAGGCGAAATAGATCAAACGGTAGAGCAGCTCCAATCAAATTTTAATGCGGAAATAAACTTTATGCCAAACAGAGGTAATTTTTCTAGAGGAATCTTCGCTACTACCTACACGAAGTTTGAGGGAAGCCTTGAAATGGCAATTAAAATATACCAAAATTATTATAAAGATGCAGCGTTTACCTTTATTTCAGAAAATGATGTACATATGAAACAGGTAGTAAATACTAATAAATGTATCCTTCACTTGGCGAAACACGGAAATAAACTACTAATTACAAGTACTCTTGATAATCTTTTGAAAGGCGCTTCTGGACAGGCAATTCAGAACATGAATTTAATGTTCGGCTTTGAGGAAACCTTAGGACTGAATTTAAAAGCAAATTATTTTTAAAACCAAAACTAGTATGAAAGCAGCAATTATTGGAGCCGGAAGTTTAGGACAATCCATCGCAAAAGGATTGTTAAAAAATCAGGTCGTTAGCACATTGTATTTGACGAAACGAAACACAAATACACTTCAAAGTTTTAGCGATTGCAATGACGTTATTTTGACTTCTGACAACCAGGAAGCCATTAAGAATTCTGATATTTTAATTTTTGCAGTGCAACCGAAGCACTTGGAAAAAATCTTAATAACGCTGCAACCTATGTTGCATAATAAGCATGTGTTAATCTCTGTAATAACAGGTTTTTCCATTGCCAAAATAGAGAGTATTGTGGGAAGTAATACCGCTATTGTTCGGGCAATGCCAAACACTGCTGCTGCCGTTGGGCAATCTATGACTTGTATTTCTACAAATACCAATGGAAAAGAAAAAGTAGCATTGGCTAAAACTATTTTTAATAGTTTAGGAAATACCTTAGAAATTCCTGAAGAACAATTGCAAGCAGCTACGGTTATCTGTGCAAGTGGCATTGCTTTTTGGATGCGATTGATTAGAGCGACTACCCAAGGAGCCATTCAGTTGGGCTTTGAGGCACACGAAGCACATGAATTAGCAATGCAAACTTGTTTTGGTGCTGCTAGCCTGTTAAAGGAGTCAGGAAATCATCCAGAGGCCGAAATAGACCGGGTAACCACCCCCGGAGGTTGCACAATTGAAGGTTTGAATGAAATGGAACACCAAGGTTTAAGTTCCTCCTTAATCAAAGGAATTACGACTTCTTTTAATAAAATTAACCAAATAAAAAACTAATACATGTCTCTATTTAACGTCTATCCTTTGTATGAAGTTACCCCTGTATCCGCAAAAGGAATTTATGTGTATGACAAAAACGGTGCAGAATATTTAGATTTGTATGGCGGTCATGCAGTGATATCTATAGGACACTCACATCCAAAATATGTCGAAGCAATTACCCATCAAGTTGCAAAATTAGGGTTCTATTCTAATGCTGTTCAAAACCCTTTGCAGGAGGAATTAGCCGCTAAAATTGAAGCTCTTTCAGGATGCAAAGACTACGAGCTATTTTTATGCAATTCTGGCGCTGAAGCAAATGAAAATGCCTTGAAACTAGCTTCTTTTAAAACGAATAAATCAAGAGTAATTGCGTTTAAAAATGGATTTCATGGCAGAACCTCTGCTGCAGTAGCGGCAACTGATAATGCGGCTATTATTGCTCCTATAAACGCACAACAAGAAGTGACCATTTTAGAATTAAATGATATCGCCAGTGTTCAAATAGAACTTGAAAAAGGAGATGTCTGTGCTGTAATTGTTGAGTTTATTCAAGGTGTTGGAGGGTTGGACCAAGCCAATGCAGCATTTTTTGAACAATTGGATGTTCTTTGTAAAAAAAATAATACAATGTTTATAGCAGATGAGGTACAGTCGGGCTACGGACGTTCAGGAAAATTCTTCGCATTTCAATATTACAAGCTTACTCCAGATATTATTTCAATTGCAAAAGGAATGGGAAATGGATTTCCAATTGGTGGAATTTTAATCCATCCTTCGATTGAAGCTAAATACGGAATGTTAGGAACCACTTTTGGTGGAAATCACCTCGCTTGCGTAGCAGGCTTGTCTGTTTTAAATGCCATTGAAGAAGAACATCTCATGGAGAATGTTACTGAGATGTCGGCATACTTTGTTAAAATCGCAAATACCATTCCACAAGTAAAGAAGACGAAAGGAAAAGGATTGATGCTTGGTTTAGAATTTGATTTTGAAGTTGCTGATTTAAGAAAAAAATTAATTTATGAACATCATATTTTTACAGGAGGTGCTTCTAATAAAAAAGTACTGCGAATTTTACCCCCATTAAATATAAATAAAGGACACATTAATCAATTCTTTGAAGCGCTGGTCGCTGCGCTTGATGGTATGTTTCCAAAAATGGTCAAATAATATAATATGCAGAAAAAGAAACGTATTTTATTAAAAGTAGGTTCAAATACACTTACAAAGGAAACGGACAATATCTCTCGAGGAAAAATTGAGGACATTGCTAATCAAATTGCAAAACTCAAAGACTCCTGTGAATTTATTATTGTGAGTTCTGGCGCCATTGCTGTAGCAAAACAATTTGTCAAATTAGAAAGTAAACAATCAGAGGTTTTTGTAAAACAAGCATTGGCATCTATCGGGCAGCCACATTTGATGCGGATTTATCAAGAAATTTTTAGAGAATATGGCTTGCTAAGTTCTCAGTGTCTCCTCTCCTATTCAGATTTTAAAAAATCAGAAAGTAAAACGAATATTGTAAACACTATAAATGTTTTGGTCCACAATAATTACATTCCGATTATCAATGAAAATGACACCGTAGCTACCGATGAAATTCAATTTGGAGACAATGATAAATTAGCAGCTTTAACCGCTATTTTATTAAAAGTTGACCTCTTAATAATCGCCACTAATACAAATGGAATTTACACCAAAGAATCGTTCCAAAATAAGCATCCTAAAACAATTTTAGAAGTGGCTAATTTTGATACTTTAAAAAATGAAGTTGTACCTTCTAAATCCTCCCATGGAAGCGGCGGAATGAAATCTAAAATTGAAGCCGTTTCTTTAAGTAAAAATGCCAATATAGAAACATGGATTGTAAATGGGTTGGAAGATGATTTTATCACAAATGCCTTTGAAAACAAAGTTCCGTTTACTAAAATAAAATAAATAATAATGAAAAAATATACTTCAATAAACGATATTGACAACATGACCTCCTGGATTGAAGAAGTCAAAGAAATAAAAGGAAGTCCTTTAAAACACCGCAAACTCGGGAAAAATAAAACATTGGGGATGCTCTTTTTTAACGCAAGCCTAAGGACACGTTTAAGTACCCAAAAAGCAGCTTTAAATTTGGGAATGGATCCTATTGTGATGAATGTTTCTGGTGATGCTTGGGGAATTGAATTTGGAGATAGAACCATAATGAATGGCAACACTGCAGAACATATAAAAGAGGCTGCCGCTGTAGTTTCCCAATATTGTGATATTATTGCTGTACGCGCTTTTCCTTCTTTAAACGATAAAGAACAGGACGAAGCAGAACAGGTTTTACAATCTTTCATTCAATTTGCTTCCGTACCCGTTATTAGCATGGAAAGCGCAACAGAGCACCCCTTACAAGGCTTAACAGATGCCATTACTATTTCTGAAAACAGTACTAAAAAAAGACCAAAAGTAGTATTAAGTTGGGCCCCACATGTGAAAGCATTGCCACATGCAGTAGCTAATAGTTTTGTCCAAGCAATGCAGAAGATGGACGTAGAGTTTATAATAACCAACCCTGAAGGTTATAATTTAAACACCAAGATCACCAAGGAGACACCTATTTATCATAATCAGATAGCCGCTTTTAAAGATGCTGATTTTATCTATACCAAAAACTGGAGTTCCTATGAGACCTATGGAGAAATATTAAATACCGATTCTAATTGGATGCTCACAAAAGAAAAGTTAGGAAATGCTAAATTTATGCATTGCTTGCCTGTAAGAAGAAATGTGGTGGTGGAAGACGCTGTATTAGATAGTTCTTGTTCTTTAGTTATTGAACAAGCAAATAACAGAACCTATGCCGCTCAATTGGTTTTAAAAAAGGTTTTAGAAAGTTTATAATGCATTTGCAAGCAACAAAGCAATTTTTTTTTATTAAAAAGATTTTAGCAGCATTATTGCTCATAAATAAGAAGATACGTAAAATGGAGAAATTATCAATCGTAAAAATTGGAGGAAACATTATTAAAGATGAAAGTTCTTTATATGCGTTTCTTAAATTGTTTTCTGATTTAAAAGGAAAAAAAATATTAGTCCATGGAGGTGGAAAACGAGCTACACAATTAGCTTCACAACTAGGAATTGTATCTAAAATAGTGGCAGGAAGACGCATTACAGATGCTTCAACTTTAGAAATTATTACGATGGTGTATGGAGGATTGGTCAATAAAAATATCGTTGCTAAACTACAAGCCTTACAAATTGACGCCATCGGATTAACCGGTGCAGATGCCAATAGCATACACGCTGAGAAAAGACCTGTTACCAAGATAGATTACGGTTTTGTGGGCGATGTAAAAGAAGTGAATTCCAATGCTATTGACACGTTAATTACAGCTGAGTTTACACCTGTATTCTGCGCCATTACACATGATGGAAATGGGCAACTCTTAAATACAAATGCAGATACAGTAGCTAGTCAAATTGCAATTGGAATGAGTAAACGCTATGACACTGCACTTTATTATTGTTTTGAATTGGACGGTGTCTTAAGAGATTTTAATGACAAAGCATCTGTAGTACAACAACTCGACACTAAGACCTATCAAAAACTACGAACAGACGGCATTATTGCTGATGGAATGTTACCAAAACTAGAGAACTGTTTTGATGCGTTAAAATCAGGTGTTTCTCAAGTGTATATAGGAAATACTGGGATGCTTTCAAAAGAAAATGATAATTTCACAACCATTACCTTATAAAATGAATATCCAAAAACTCACAGAAAACGCAATTTCTCTTTTAAAGAACTTAATTGAAACTCCTTCATTTTCGCAAGAAGAAGAAAACACAGCACTGCTTATTGCAGGATGGTTTCTTGATAATAATATTCCCTTTCAACGAACGAAAAATAATATTTGGGCAACCAATAAACATTTTGACGAAAGCAAACCAACCTTACTATTAAATTCACATCACGATACCGTTAAACCAAATTCTGCCTATACTAAGGACCCATTTGAAGCCCACGTTAAAGACGGAAAATTATTTGGATTAGGAAGCAATGATGCGGGTGGATGTCTGGTCTCATTGATTGCCACTTTTACCCATTTTTACGATGCGAAAAACCTTTGCTATAACATTGTCATAGTGGCCTCGGCTGAAGAAGAAAATAGCGGGAAGAACGGATTAAATAGTATGTTACCTACTATTCCGCATATCGATGTAGCGATTGTTGGCGAACCGACCTTAATGAACTTGGCTGTTGCAGAAAAAGGGTTGGTTGTATTTGATGCAGTTGTCTCAGGAACACCAAGTCACGCAGCACATCCAAATAATAACAATGCAATCTATAATACCATTGAAGTATTGCAATGGTTTAAAGATTTTAAATTTGAAAAAACTTCTGAAGCATTAGGTGATGTAAAAATGACTGTGACTCAAATTACTGCTGGGAAACAGCATAATGTAGTTCCTGCTCATGTAGATTTGGTAATTGATGTTCGTGTAAATGATGCCTATTCTAACCAAGAAATTGCCGATATATTAAAAGACAAATCACCTTGTACAGAAATTACTCCAAGAAGTTTGCGTTTGAATTCGTCTGCTATTTCTTCGAATCATGATTTAGTAAAAGCAGGAATTGCCATAGGAAGAGAAACATATGGCTCTCCTACCTTATCAGATCAAGCATCTTTAAGTTGTCAATCTTTAAAATTAGGTCCTGGAGATAGTACTCGTTCACATTCTGCCAATGAATTTATTTATGTCACTGAAATTGAAGAAGGAATACAAATTTATATTGAATTACTCAATAAGGTAATTGTTTAAACACACACAAATTAAATAGATCCTGGCCTGTACAGGACAAAACACTAAAAAATTATGAAACTTTGGGACAAAGGATTTTCAATAGACCAACAAATAGAAAAATTTACGGTTGGAAATGATCGAGAAATTGATATGCATATTGCAAAATATGACGTACAGGCTTCTTTAGCACATGCTGTTATGCTTGCATCTATCGGAATTATTACGGACAATGAATTGAAAGATCTGAAAAAAGGTCTCCATGAATTAGCGGATGATATTGAAAATGGGACTTTCCATATTGAAGCTTCTTTTGAAGATGTACACTCTAAAATTGAGTGGGAGCTTACAGATAAATTAGGAGCAGTTGGTAAGAAAATTCACACTGCTCGTTCTAGAAACGATCAAGTTTTAGTGGCACTTCATCTGTACTACAAAGAAAATTTAGCAGTTATCAGCGATAAAACAAAAACACTTTTTGACACACTTTTAAAGCTCGCCGATACGCACAAAAAAAATTTACTACCTGGTTATACACATTTACAAGTAGCCATGCCTTCTTCTTTTGGCCTCTGGTTTTCTGCCTATGCAGAGTTACTTATCGATGATGTGTATATGCTGCATGCTGTTGCTAAAGTGGTAGACCAAAACCCACTTGGATCTGCCGCTGGTTATGGGAGTTCCTTTCCTATTGACAGAGAGCTAACTACCAAAGAATTAAACTTTGCCACTTTAAAATACAATGTGGTTGCTGCCCAATTAAGCAGAGGGAAAAGTGAACGCTCTATTGCTGCTGCCTTGGGTGGATTGTGCAATACCATGGCACGTTTTTCAATGGACGTCTGCTTGTATATGAGTCAGAATTTTAATTTCATCTCTTTTCCTGACGAACTCACGACTGGAAGCAGCATCATGCCCCACAAGAAAAACCCAGATGTATTTGAATTGATCCGAGGAAAATGCAATAAAATTCAGGCCTTACAAACAGAAATGCTGCTGATTACGAATAACTTACCAACAGGTTATCACAGAGATTTTCAACTATTAAAAGAAAACATTATTAATGCTTTTGAAGACGTAAAAGATATTTTAGATATCTTTAATTATGCCATTCAGCAAGTAATTGTAAAGGATATTGATTTGAACGACGAAAAATATCAGTATTTATTTACCGTAGATAGCATTAACAACCTGGTCGTATCAGGGATGCCCTTTCGGGAAGCCTACCAAAAAATAGGCGAGCAAGTACAAGCAGGAACCTACACCCCTGACCTTGGCAAAAAGCACTCTCATATCGGAAGTATCCATAATTTATCATTGGATAAAATAAAAGAAAAATACCCTCAATAATACCTGTAAAAAACAGTTATTTTTCAGTAATTGTTTTTTACCTCTTATTTTAAAATAAATACGCTTTGATTTTTTCAAACTATTTAAAAGATACAAACAACATTCAAAAATACTGGATGCATTTATTCTGTTGTTTTTGTGGAGAACCTATGTACTTTTCGCAGCGCCTTTAAATCCCTGTTATTCATCTTTTTAAAACATGAATAGCGCTGATAAATCAACAGCTTATGTACTAAGAAATAGATGATTTCAAACACGAAGGTCTCCAAATTAAATTACGCTAAATACGAAAGTATTGGGGCTGAGTTCAATTAAAAAAACCAGCTGTTTTGAATTACAAATATTACAAAAAAAGCATTATTATTTTCGAACTACTTGTCTTTTGGTAAGTGATGAGTATTCAGCAATAAACAACCGAAAAAAGAAAAATAGTTTGCAACCTATTTATGAGAACACTAGTTGATACCCTATCATATAAAAAAAACAGTAATACTTAAATTAGCATCCCTTATTTTATATCATTTTCAACTTGTATTTTACATAACTTCGTGCCAATAAATTTAATTTCATTGGATCTGAGATACGTATGCGCGTATCCATAATTTTCTCTGAAGGGACACTGTCTAATTTTGTAAGTAATCTCCTGTAATATCTATACGCCATATACACCCCAAACTTTGCCTCTACAGGTAATTTTAAAATCCCATTGGTAAATGCAAAATCGAAGTCAGCTTTAATTTCATCAATAATTAACTGCTTTGAAGCTGTATTTAATTTTCCAAGATCAATGTTTGGAAAATAAGAACGGTTTAAAACTTCATAATCATCTTTTAAATCTCTTAGAAAATTTACTTTTTGAAAAGCAGAACCCAATCGCATTGCGGCGTCCTTTAATACCTCAAATTTCGCATCATCACCATTTACAAAAACCTTTAAGCACATTAAACCAACAACATCTGCAGAACCATATATGTAGGCATCATATTCTTCTTTTGTTTCGTAGACTGTTTTATGCAAATCTGCTTTCATACTTTTTAAGAAAGCTTGTATCATTTCATCGGGAATGTTATACCTATTTACAGTTTGTTGAAAGGAGTTTAAGATCGGATTTAGACTTATGCCCATTTCTTTTCCCATGTAATAATCACGCTCAAAATGTGTCATCAAAAGCTCTTTATCATACTCGTGAAAAGTGTCTACAATTTCATCCGCAAAACGAACAAAACCATATATATTGTATATATCTGTTCTAATTTTTGGAGACAATGTATTCACAGCCATAGAAAAAGAGGTACTGTATTTTTCAGTAACTAGTTTACTACAATCGTTAGAAACAGTATCAAATAATTCTTTCATACTTAGAGACTATTTTTTTTTATTAATTCTGATGCAATTTTTCCAGAAATTAATGCTGGCGGGACTCCTGGACCGGGAACCGTTAATTGACCTGTAAAATACAAATTATTTACTTTACTACTTTTAATTTTTGGTCTTAAAAAAGCAGTTTGTAATAATGTATTTGCCATCCCATATGCATTACCTTTATAAGAATTATACTCTTCTTTAAAATCATTCACACAAAATGACCTTTTAAAGATAACGCTTTTTTTAACTTCTTGGTTTGTTAATTTCTCAAATCTATCTAAAATTTTATGAAAATACGCTTCTCTTAGCTCGGCTGTATCCGTTATCCCTGGTGCTAAAGGAATCAAGAAAAAACCAGCTTCTTTACCCTCTGGGGCAGAAGTTTCATCTGTCATAGAAGTAAAATTAGCATAGAATAATGGATCTGTTGGCCATTTAGGATTGTCATAAATTTCTTCTGCATGCAAATCAAAATCTGTATCAAAAAACAGCGTATGGTGACTTGCATTTTTAATTTTTTTATCAAAACCTACATAAAACAACAAAGAGGATGGGGCAAATGTTTTTTTGTCCCAATATTTTTCTGAATACTGCCTTAAATTCTCATCTAATAAAGTTTCTGTATGATGATAATCCGCACCACTTAAAACCAAAGTAGTATCAATAGTTTTACCATTAACCAGCAAGCCAGAAACATTATTTTTTGAATCTGTTAAAATTTTCTCTACGTTCGCATTTACCTGAAAGCTTACACCTAAAGAAGTTGCTAAAGAAACCATACCTTCGATAACTTTATACATTCCTCCTCTTGGATGCCAAGTTCCTAAACCAAAATCCGCATAATTCATAAAATTATAAAAAGCGGGTGTATTACTCGGTTTTGCTCCTAAAAACAATACTGGAAACTCTAAAATTTTAATTAGTTTACTACTTTTGATATTTTTTCTTACTTCTTTTCTAATGTTAGAAAAAAACTGAGTAACTCTAGCCACAGTTTTGGTTGTAACTAATTCTAGTGGAGAAATACCCGGTTTATAGACGATATCTAAAACGGCTATTTCATAATTTGCCTTAGCAGAATCCAAGAAAGATTTTAAGTGCTTTGCACTTCCTTTCTCTTCTGACTCAAACATCTTGTAAATATCCTCTAGATTTTCAGAAATTTTTAGTGAAGAATTTTCACCGAAATACACCTCATACCCCGGACTTAATTTATCTAATATATAGTAATCTGAAGGTTTCTTACCAAAATCTGCAAAAAAACGTTCAAAAACATCTGGCATCCAGTACCAAGAAGGCCCTAAATCAAAAGTAAACCCTTCTTTTTTATACTGTCTTGCTCTTCCTCCCAAAGTATCATTTTTCTCGAACACAGACACATCATACCCTTCTTTGGCTAAATAGCACGCCGATGATAATGCAGAAAATCCGGATCCAATAATATGAATTTCTTTTTTCATTTTTTATTATTTGTTTAACAAAGATACCGCAAAATTAAACAATATATTTAGCAGAAAAAAAATTATAAAACTTTTAACACCTCCAACATAGAAGCATAAAAAGAAACATCAAAATTATGTTCTTTATCTTTTACAAGCTCCGTTTTTCTGCCGATGGCTAACAGTTGATGCTCCGTGTTTTTTAAACCATTCTCAATTTGTTTAAAATATGCATCAATCTTGTCATCGTAAGGTTGTATGGTTAAAGAGGTTACAAAACATATTTTTTT
>Ga0115001_10000676_pt1 | contig 25549 bp, 24 predicted proteins | sample ArcticOcean_MG_C_12_FD_89869 | JGI IMG/M metagenome (GOLD analysis project Ga0115001, IMG submission 89869) | Marine microbial communities from western Arctic Ocean - ArcticOcean_MG_CB8_130 | ecosystem: Environmental > Aquatic > Marine > Oceanic | place: Arctic Ocean: Canada Basin | collected... | reverse complement strand
GGAAAGGGCAGATTAAGAAGCCCACTGATAAATATTACTTGCAGTACCTCAGGCTTATAATAACTTCCCAGAACACCACCTGAGACCGATGATAACCTAACCTTGCCTACCCACTAAAGTACTGTCCAAAAATTCCAAAACTGGTGCAAGAAGGACATTAGAGGAATGTTAAAAACAAGGCGCCCAAAAGAGAATAACCATAATTTTCTGCTTGGTAAGTGGTGACACAAAACTTGCACTGACTTGAGCGGTTATTTTCTGCGTCGCAGAAAGTCTATGTTTCAAGATTGTTCAGGACCCTTGACCCTAACTGGCGCACCGTGGAATGGTTACGACTAGAGACAATGAACGCCGACCTAAGTTTCCACAGTATCAGGCATTCGTTCCGCGGAGTGGTAGCTCTAATCAAATCACTTACAACCCACAGAAACTGATAGCACGCTCGCCATTGCAATTCGGGAAACCCGAAGAAATCGAGTGATATGTACCAATTAGTTATCCTTCACGATATTTTATATATAAATAGGTCTCAATACTATTGACGTTTGCGACTGATTTGCATTAACAGATAATGAATGATTATACAGGAGGTCCAAATGCTATTCCCAGTCTTTAGATCGATATCTACCGCTGCTGTTATTACACTCTTTGCGACTGGCGGTTGTGCCAATGACAAAATGAAGGTTGTCACTACATTTACAGTCCTTGCAGATATGGCGATGAATGTTGCGGGTGATGCTGCAGACGTGGTCTCCATCACAAAGCCCGGGGCTGAGATTCATGGCTATCAGCCAACCCCACAAGATATAGTACGTGCCTCCGATGCCGATCTAATTTTGTGGAATGGCATGAATTTAGAACTTTGGTTTGAACAGTTTTTCAGCAACATGGAAGATATACCATCAGCTATACTGACCAATGGAATTATCCCTATCTCAATCTCAGCGGGCAGCTACGAAGGCAAGCCTAACCCCCATGCTTGGATGGGACTAAATAACGCAATAATTTACATTGATAACATTGTTACGGCATTTTCCAATCAAGACCCAGACAATGCAGTTGTCTATATGGCAAACGCTGACGCATATAAACAGGAGCTTCGCGCAACTATCGAACCACTTCGCGCAGCTATTGCGAGAATTCCGGAAGATCGTCGTTGGTTGGTTACTTGCGAAGGCGCGTTCAGCTACCTAGCTCGTGATTTTGGTATGAAAGAGCTATATCTGTGGCCGATGAATGCCGATCAGATGGGCACACCACAACAGGTGCGTAAAGTGATTGACGGTGTGAGGGATAATAATATTCCTGTTGTCTTCTGCGAAAGTACGGTTAATGCTTCCCCCGCCAAACAGGTGTCGCGCGAAACCGGCGCTGCTTACGGTGGGGTTCTTTATGTTGATAGTCTAAGCGAAGCTGACGGCGAAGTGCCGACGTACCTAGATCTGTTGCGTGTGACATCCCAAACAATAGCTGCCGGACTGACGTCGGCTTCAAACTAAGGCGTCAACAAGATGAAGAAGCACCCTGCGATACGAAGTTCGTAGGGTACTTCTATTAAAACGGAAAAGTGATATCGCAAGGGAAAAAAATGCGCGAAGAGCAGACTTCACCAGACTGTAAAAGTACTCAGGCTACTGTTGGAATTTCCGCACACGATGTAACCGTGACGTACCGGAATGGTCATACAGCCCTTTGGAATGCTAACTTTGAATTACCCCGCGGTACAGTAACAGCCCTCGTGGGTGTCAACGGAGCTGGTAAATCAACCTTATTCAAAGCAATCATGGGGTTCGTTCCTGCTGCCAAAGGTACCATTAAAATCCTCGGTTTGGGTGTCAAAGAGGCGTTATCAAAGAACCTTGTTGCGTATGTTCCACAATCTGAAGAAGTCGACTGGGCCTTTCCAGTTTTGGTCGAAGATGTCGTAATGATGGGCCGCTACGGCCATATGGGATTTCTGCGTCTTCCCAAAAAAGCTGACCATGATGCGGTCGACGAGGCGTTGCACCGCGTAAGCATGCAGGACTTCCGAACTCGCCAAATTGGCGAATTGTCAGGTGGCCAACGCAAACGTGTCTTCCTTGCAAGATCATTGGCACAGGATGGGCAAGTAATTTTGCTAGATGAGCCCTTCACAGGAGTAGATGTAAAAACAGAAGAGCAGATCATCGATCTGCTGCGGGAACTTCGCGATGAGGGGCGTGTGATGCTAGTATCGACCCATAATCTTGGCTCAGTTCCCGAGTTTTGTGATCGTACGGTATTGGTCAAAGGCACAGTGCTCGCCCATGGGCCAACAGAAACCACATTTACCCGTGAAAACCTTGAAGATGCTTTTGGCGGTGTGTTACGGCATTTTACGCTGGGTGGCGAAGCACTGCATGATGATGGAGACGCGCGATCAGTCACAATCTTTACCGATGATGAACGCCCACTCGTACAATATGGCAACAAAACCCAGCGGACAGACCGAAGCACATAATGGACTACCTATTAGAACCATTCACATACGGTTATATGACTAACGCTATGTGGGTCTCAGCCCTTGTCGGCGGTGTATGTGCATTTCTGTCTGCCTATCTCATGCTTAAAGGCTGGTCGTTGATAGGAGACGCGTTGTCTCACTCCGTAGTGCCAGGTGTCGCCGGAGCTTACATCCTCGGACTACCATTTGCGTTGGGGGCGTTCATCGCAGGAGGGCTTGCTGCTGGAGCGATGCTGTTCCTATCGGAACGATCAGGATTAAAAGTTGACGTGATAATTGGATTGATTTTCACATCTTTCTTTGGACTGGGCCTGTTTATCGTATCGATCAATCCAATGTCTGTATCCATCCAGACTATCACTATGGGCAACATACTTGCAATCACGCCAGAAGATACGCTGCAACTGGTCATCATTGGGTTTGTTTCACTTGCGATCCTCCTTGCAAAATGGAAGGATCTTATGGTTACGTTTTTTGATGAAAACCATGCTCGCACCATCGGATTGCGCCCCAATCTGCTGAAAGCTATCTTCTTCATCCTGCTGTCTGCATCAGTCGTTGCTGCCATGCAGACCGTGGGTGCATTTCTGGTGGTTGCATTGGTAGTCACACCCGGAGCTACGGCATATTTACTATGCGACCGATTCCCACGCTTGATTGTAACCTCCGTCTTAATCGGTTCAGTTACCAGTTTTTTTGGGGCTTATATCAGCTACTTTTTAGATGGCGCGACAGGTGGCATCATTGTAACCTTACAAACAATAATTTTCCTGCTAGCCTTTGTTTTTGCGCCCAAACATGGTTTGTTAATTACGAAACGCAAAGCAAAACAAGCGCTACAGCGGGATTCTATCGACTTTGCAGCGGATTTTAAATAATGGATTTCGAAACACTCACACTACCATTTCAGTACTCCTTCATGCAGAATGCGTTTCTAATCTCAATGATCATATCAGTGCCAACTGCTTTACTGTCATGCTTTCTGGTGATGAAAGGCTGGGCGTTGATGGGCGATGCAGTAAGCCATGCTGTTCTACCAGGAGTTGTTCTAGCATACATTATTGGCATACCGCTAATTGTTGGAGCGTTCGCAGCGGGTATGACCTGTGCGCTTGCGACCGGCTATTTATCAGCGAACAGCCGGGTGAAACAGGATACTGTGATGGGGGTCGTTTTTTCTGGCATGTTTGGTCTTGGTATCGTGCTGTATGTATCAGTCGAGACGAATGCGCACCTAGATCACATTCTGTTCGGCAACATGCTGGGTGTTGAAACACACGAATTGTGGACTTCGGGGATGATATCGCTTGGCGTTGGTTTGATGCTCATGCTGAAATGGAAAGACTGGCTGCTACACAGCTTTGATCCTGCACAGGCGCGCGCGTCGGGCTTGTGGGTCAACTGGCTGCACTACGGATTGCTTGCTGCACTTTCGCTGACAATTGTAGCTACGCTGTCTGCAGCGGGCCTTATTCTTGCGATTGGTCTGCTGATCGCACCCGGCGCAATCGCATTCTTGACCGTGCGCAAATTCTCCACAATGCTATGGGTGTCAGTTATCGTGTGTATGGCGTCAATGCTGCTGGGCACTTATGCTAGTTTTTTTCTCGACAGTGCGCCCGCGCCAACGATAATCCTGATTATGACGGCGCTGTTTATTGCCGCCTTCATAAGACGCCAAATAGTTACGCGTCGCACTTCTTCGCTGCGCGTTGAGGATGCAGTGAGTTAATGGCGCGGCATGTAACTGTAGCAACTCACCCTTGGTCTTGCTGTCATTCTTGATCTGAATTCTTGTCGTGTGTTTGGCTAGGCTTTTAGAAATCGTATGAAGCGGGACCTGATAATCCATACATTGGAGGTGGCCAGCCTTACGCAAGCCACACGCTCAAACTGAAGGCAGGTGAAATGGTTGTGTTTGATAACCGACGCATTCTGCATGGACGCAATTCATTTGATCCGTCTACCAGCTTTAGACATCTGCACGGGTGTTATGTGGATTGTGGCAAATTTACATCGCGTTTGCGCTTACTGGCGCGCACCGTGAACATTAAATCATAAAGCATAAGCCCCACAGTGGCCCGGCAGTGCTCTAGCCGTTTTAGTTCGCCGAGAACCTAATGCCCAACCTACACCGCTGCACTAGACCTCATGGATCTAGGAAAGTTGAACCAGTACGGCTTGTATCAGTCACTGGATAATCGCACGTTCCCACTCCTGAATGAACGTTTGACGTTTTAACCTGTCAAGATAAGTCATCAATGCCGGGCCTAAACTGATTGCTGGTTTCCCGTTTGGATCGAGCGGAGGTAACGGAAAATTTTCAGCCTTTGCACTATCAGCCTGAATATTTACTAAATGTTGAACGAACGCTTGAGCGGCATCAGGCAAATTCGTTTTACGCGACACAAAAGCGCTTCGCATCATTGTAGTAGGAAAATTAGATGGTAAAATAACTTCGATCAAAGATTGGACATTTTCTTGCGCTGCCGCGTAACTTCCCAAGACATTATAAGCGACCGCAATTTTACCACTTACCAGATCATCAATCATATCTCCGGAGCAACAGTAAAGTCGAGCGTCTAGGCTCCCAATTACTTCAGTTAACCGCCAGTAGGTTTCCGACACTCGCGCATCCTGAGTAGCAAAGAAGTAGCCCAAACCGGATTGACGTACGTCATAAGTGCCAACCCGGCCATGGAAAAATTTAGGGTGAGCCCGAAGCACCTCTATCAGATCCTGCCGTGACCTGGGTATAGGGGTTCCTTTAAAGGCAGCACGATTAATCACGATTGCAGCAGGCTCTGTACTAAATGCGAAAAGGCTTTGACGCCATTGCGCCCACTTTGGATGCCTAAGGTCACCCAAAGCCAAAGCATAGCCATCATTGGTCAGCTTGAATTGCAAGTCCATCGCGCTGGAAATTACAACATCAAATTTTTCAGGAGATGTACGAAAGATATCATAAAGCTCAGCTGAGCTAGTCACCAAATAGTCGACACTTACTGATTGTTGCGTAGAGAGGAAGTTTTCAATAATTGGAGCAAAGAACTTTGTATCTGTGTTCGACAGGATGCGCAGCGTATGGCTAGCTACGCCATCCGTGAATAACCGTTGATCTTCCCATTTCTGAGCCAAAATTGGTTGTGCCCATAGAGCCGATATCAGAACGAAAATATAACGCATGCGCCCCCCTGAGGATTATTGCTGAGTGATAAGCTGCCATCATGAGCTTCAGCCACTTCCCGAGCGATGGTCAGCCCCAATCCTGACCCAATAATGGCTTTAGAGTTGCTACCACGGACAAAGCGGTCTGCTAGACCGTTTATTTCTCCAACTGGAAACCCATGACCTTCGTCAATAATAGAAATTAGTGGCCTGGGCGAAGCAGCAACTACAATCTTAACAACACTTTCGCGGGGTGCATATTTTAGGGCGTTATCAACCAAGTTCCTTACTGCATTTTGCAAAAGGATCATATCACCCTTTACCGGTACTGATACGCTTGCATCTAGTTTCAATTCCACATCACGCATTTCTGCAATAGGCATCAAACCCAATACTAAATCATCGGCCAGATCAACTAAGTCAATGTCCTGTCGATCCAGATCATCTATCCGAAAAGTAATCATTGCATGATCAAGTAATTGTCCTGCCGCACGGCTACTTTCATCAATTGCACGGATCATTGACCGCAAAGCTTGACGATTTTCTTCACGATCCACTCGCCGTAACGTAGCCTCGGCGTGGGAACGAACCGTGGCTAGCGGCGTACGTACGCGATGTGCAGCTTCTACTATAAAATCTTCACTCCGACTGAGGGACTGATCAAGGCGGGCCATGAGTTTATTTAAAGACTGCACCAGTGGCACCATTTCTCGTGGCACCGGACTAGCAACAGATCTCAGGTCTTGGGGGCCCCGGCGGGCGACTGAAGTCGTAAGCTGAGCTAACGGCCCAATTGCTGAAGAGGTTGCCCAGAACGCTAAAATTACAACAAGTAAAAAAAAGCCAGCGCCAAAAATAGCTACGTTGCGCCCAATACGATTAAGTGTCCCCGACAAACCATCTAGCGTTTGGGAAACGGTTACAGTGAGTCGGGCACGCAAATTTTCTCCGACTAGCATTCGTGATGCAGAAGCAAGTCTAACCGATGTCCCCTGAAATGTTGTATTTCCGTAGGCACTTCCCATACCCACCTGAGGAGAGATCCGAGCTAAGCCACCATAGCCTGATAATAAATTGTCATCTTGATAAATCGCGTAAAAAATTCGATCTTGAGAAGCTGTGTCCAGCATTGAAAAAGAAGCATAAGGAAAATCTATTTCGATTATACCGTTACTGACGTTAGCAGCGTCTAAAATAGAAGTTACAGAGGCATTCAAAATATTATCTTGTCCCTGTTGGGCGATCTGAATAGCGTATGTTCTCACTGTGAAATACATCAGCACAGCAAGCAGGGCCGCCCCCCCAATTAGCGTTGCAGTTAATCGGTTCCGTAAAGAACCAGAGACTTGTACCACTTCAACCATGATCTAACCTGTAGCCTAACCCACGATGAGTGGAGATGCTGAGAGGAGAACCTTCCAGATGCTTTCGTAAACGACCAATATAAACTTCTATGGCATTCTCAGATACATCGTCATCATAAGAAAATAGTCGGTCAACAAGTTTCTGTTTTGGAAAAATTTGGCCTGGTGCATTAATAAGCAATTCAAGCAGGCGCAGTTCTTTGTTCCTAAGATTAATAACCACATCCCCGATCGTCAATGAACCAGCAACAGGGTTAAATGCTACATTACCCAGCCGGGTCACAGGCTGAGCTGTTCCTAAGTTTCGCCGAAGTACAGCTCGGCAACGCGCTTCCAGCTCAGCATGATCGAACGGCTTGGTTACATAATCATCAGCACCCAAATCAAGCAGGCTGATTCGGTCAGAAATCTGACTACGAGCAGTCAAAACAATTATAGGCGTAGTCTGCTTGTTAGCCCTATGATGCCGTAAAAAGTCTCGGCCATCACCATCTGGCAGCATAACGTCGAGTAAAATTAAATCGTATTCACCCACCTGAGAAAATTCTATAGCATCACTAATTCTATCAGCATGATCAATTACATGGCCATCGCTTCTTACCCGTGCGCATATTGCACTGGCCAAGTCATAGTTATCTTCTATCAGCAGAAATTTCATTAAAAATAAACCTAATAATCACGTGACAGGTCTGTGACAGGTTATCGTGATTTACTATGACAATTGATCCGCACTGCGGGTAGTTGTCAATTGGGAGAAAATCATGACGACATTAAAATTGGGCCGACGGGCCTTGATGAGTGTGGCTATTGCCGCAATTACAATCAGTACATCCGCTGCATTTGCAGATGGTCATAAGGTTGTTGATAGTATCCACTTCATCATTCCAGGTGGCGCTGGTGGTGGCTGGGACGGTACGGCGCGCGGTACAGGCGAAGCGCTCACTAATGCGGGTCTTGTAGGTTCTGCATCTTACGAAAACATGTCTGGCGGCGGCGGCGGCAAAGCTATTGCGTACATGATCGAAAATGCTGATAGCAACCATGGCACATTGATGGTCAATTCGACCCCAATTGTGATCCGATCCCTCACTGGGGTGTTTCCACAAAGCTTCCGCGATCTTACCTTAGTTGCCGGTACTATCGGGGATTACGCAGCAATGGTCGTAAGTAAAAACAGCCCACTTAACTCAATGGCTGATTTGGTTGCAGCATATGATTCCAACTCATCGGCTACTGCCATCGGTGGCGGATCAGTTCCAGGTGGAATGGATCACCTTGTCGCAGCAATGACTATGGAAGCTGCAGGCAAGGATGCGCTTGACGTAAAATACATTCCTTACGATGCAGGTGGCAAAGCTATGGCAGCCCTATTGTCGGGCGAAATTGCAGCCCTTTCAACTGGATTTTCAGAAGCAGTGGAATTGGCCAATGCAGGTGAGGTAAAAATTATCGGTGTAACCTCATCTGAGCGTATTGCTGCAGCGCCGAACGCAATGACAATGGTAGAACAAGGGATCAACACAACATTCGTAAACTGGAGGGGTTTCTTTGCGGCACCAGGTCTCCCAATGGATAAATTGGCGCAGTATCAGACTGCCTTAGCAAAGATGTACGAAACTCCAGAGTGGGAAGCAGTGCGTGCTCGTAATGGTTGGGTCAACATTCATAACAGTGGAGATGACTTCCGCACATTCCTGGAAGCACAAGAAAAAGTAATTGGTGATCTGATGACGAAGCTTGGTTTCCTCTAAAAGATCTAACATTTACTAATTAGGGTAGCGCAAAAGTTGTGCTGCCCTTCTGTTTTACTTTACTGCGGGAGTACGGGCCATGGCCCTTGATCGTTGGATCGCACTTATTTTTGTGGGCATATGCTTGGTCTATGGCTATATTGCCTGGTTCAATATGGATTCAGGGCTTGCTCCATTCATGCAGCGCAACCCGATTTGGCCCAGCACTTTCCCAAAACTTTTATCCTTACTGGGGCTAGTTACCAGCATGATTGTTTTATTTGGCTTAGAGAAGTCTGAGTTTCAAATAGGTGAAATCGATTATCGTCGTTTGCATGAATACAAACTGTTTCAAGCTATTGGGCTTTTAGCTCTGATGGCCATATATGCGCTGACCCTGCGATCATTAGGTTTCCTAATATCAACCGCGAGTTTCTTAATATTGGGGTCCTATATTTTGGGAGAACGCAAATGGACAGTAATGATACCAGTTGGCTTAATAGCAGCATTTAGCGTTTGGTACCTAGTGTCAGAAGTCCTTGAGATATACATGCGTCCACTGCCACACTTTCTTAAGTTGGGAAACTGATCTGATGCTTGAAGGGATACTAATTGGCCTCCAAACGGCCCTCTCCATCAAAATGTTGATTGTCGTTGTTGGTGGCTGCTTAATCGGAACATTCATCGGAATGTTACCTGGGTTAGGTCCAATGTCGATTATCGCTATAATGATCCCCGTGGCTATTTCCATGGGAGATCCTGCCGCAGCGCTGATCTTGCTTGCAGGTGTATATTACGGAGCAATTTTTGGTGGATCGACCTCTTCTATCCTGTTGAACGCCCCTGGTGTGGCAGGCACTGTAGCAACAAGCTTTGACGGCTACCCAATGACAAAGCAAGGAAAAGCAGGGAAAGCTCTTACGATTGCCGCCATCGCCAGCTTCTGCGGTGGTACTGTCGGTGCTATTTTATTAATGATTTTTGCGCCGATGCTGTCGTCTGTAGCCCTGCTGTTTCATTCAGCTGAATATTTTGCATTGATGGTTGTAGGCCTATCAGCAATTGCAGCGTTCGCAGGTAAGGGCCAGGTCAGTAAAGCTGTGCTGATGACAACGATTGGTTTAATGATGGCCACCGTGGGCGAAGGAGCTTTATTCAATATGCCACGTTTCACTATGGGCATTATGGATTTACAATCTGGCTTTGGGTTCATCACTTTGGCAATGGCAATGTTCGCACTGCCAGAAGCGTTATTTCTGGTTCTAAGACCAAGAACTATCTCCGAAGGCAGTAGTAACGACATTAAAGACCTTAGAATTTCCCGTTCAGAAGCTCGTGCCATTGCACCTGTGATAGCAAGACAGTCGATCCAAGGTTTCTTTATTGGTGTGCTTCCGGGAGCAGGAGCCACTATAGCCAGTTTTTTAGGCTATGCAGTTGAGCGCAATATCGCAACTAAAGAAGAGCAAGAGCAATTTGGAAAAGGCTCCATTAAAGGTCTGGCAGCGCCAGAGACTGCTAATAACGCAGCCTGTACAGGGTCTTTCGTACCATTATTAACATTGGGCATTCCTGGTTCAGGTACCACCGCTATTTTACTTGGCGCATTGATAGCTCTTAACGTCAGCCCTGGCCCACGCTTGATGATTGATGAACCTCAGATCTTCTGGTCAGTTATTATTTCAATGTATATCGGAAATCTTGTTCTGCTTGTGCTCAACCTTCCACTGATCCCATATATCGCAAAAGTTTTATCAGCCCCACGAAACTACTTAATTCCTTTTATTTTATTTTTTACTTTGATGGGCGCCTACATTGGACAGAATAATGCTACGGAACTCCTACTACTTGTTGGCTTTGGCATTTGTGCGACCGCATTAAAGTTTGCAAATTACCCACTGGCGCCACTATTAATAGGGTTTATTTTAGGTGGGATGCTAGAAGACAATTTTTCCCGGTCAATGCAACTTTACGATGGGGTCGCTTTTATCTGGGAGCGGCCAATGACGCTAGGTCTGCTAGTAATCGCAGCGATCCTGATTTCATTACCAATCTGGCGCACATATCTGGCAAAAGGTAGCCGTAATAGGGTTGCAGACTGAGACTGACTTGTCTTCCGAGGCAGTTGAATGAAGGCCTAATGCTGACTTTCTGTTGACGGCTAAGGATGTAGCTGAAGCAGAGCCAAAGCGGCTAGAGCACAGATGCCGTGGTCGGGCAGTACCCATTATTTACCCAGCGCTCCGAACTCGACCACTTTAAAAATTAGATAAGCTATTAAGTAATTCTATTTATTTTCTTTTACAGCTAGATCGGCCATCTTCATGATAGCTTCACGTGAACTGGCAACTGCAATGAAACGAGCGTTGTGGCAAAATAAAGCGCCTTTGACCCCACTGGCATCCTCTAGTGCGGTACCGGTCATTCCCGCCCAACCAGCAGGTAGGTCGGCGCGCTGCTCAAAGGTATCATTTGATAACTTGATGCCGTTCAGCGTCCAATCATCGCCGCGCGGATTGACGACGAATAGTATATGTGCCGCATCTGCTTCATCCAGTGCAGAGTGGTAAGGCATGCCCATTGGTAATTCTAGAATAGGTGACGGGCCTGCTTTTACTACAGCCTCAAAAACGATGCTTTGCGCGCGGGCCCTCGCCGCAAGATTGCCGATTGCAGCCTCGATAAAGCTGCAGGCAATTGGTAAGGCTGCGAAAAACGCGTCATTATCAGCTGTTGGTGATGTATCATCAAATACAGGTTTTAAGCTTCCTAAGAGCGCGGGCAAAGTTAGGGTCGACAGTTGACCAGCAACTGATGGTTCAATCGCGCCATTGTCTAAAAGATCAATAGGTAGCACAAACTTTGAATCAAACTGTGTATGAATTTCTTCGATATCGTGCACGGGCACGTTTATCACAGTTAGATATGCGCGCCCATAATGCTTCCAAATCAAACCAAAAGAACTGAATGGCTGATCATCTTCGCGTAGCGGGCTAGGCTGCTGGTGATGGTCAAAAACCTGCGCATCGGCATTATATTTGCCCCCCACATCATATATGATCTTCTCGGCCGAGGGCAAAAGCCATCGGGGATCACGCGTCCGACTTAGTTCGGCATGCGGGAAAAGGCGGGAAAGTATCACAGAAGACAGTAACTCGTCCGCATGAAAGCCACCAGAATGAGTTATAAGATGAGTGATATTCATAGATGAGTTCCGTCGAGTCTATTAAATTACAATAGCAGCCAAAGCGGCCACTTGTGAATAATGTTATGGCACGCCTTCGTAACAAATAAATACGAAATCAACAGCCCTTTTTCTGTCTTCTTAAACATGCGAGCGGATGAGACCCAGAAACATCTAAATTCGTCTCGAATTGAAAGGCAAATATTATTCGCTGTAAACCTGTCAAAAGTGAAGACGCAGTATATATTAGGCTGAGTAAGGAGTGAGCTATGCTGCTGAGATTTGAAGAGGTTCGAAAATCCTTTCGCGATGGCGATAGTGTAGTGCCGGTTCTGCAGGACGTAAGCTTTGAATTAGAAGCAGGTCAGACACTGGCACTACGCGGTGAATCGGGCAGTGGGAAAAGTACACTTCTTCATATCGCCGGCGCATTAGAGGCCCCAGATGCAGGCCACGTGTGGGTATCTGGGCAGGACTTGACACGGCTTAACGACAATCGGCGGGCTCGCCTGCGCCGAACAGAGATCGCACTGGTTTTTCAACAATTTAATCTGATCCCATCCTTGACCGTTGAAGCGAATATATCGTTTCATGCGGCCCTTTCAGGACATGTGGATTTGCTCCACATCGAACAGATTTCTGCAGCTTTGGGTTTGTTGGGTCAGATGAAAAAATACCCAGAAGCATTGTCTGGCGGCCAACAACAACGCGTGGCTATTGCGAGAGCGATTGCGGCCAAACCTAAGCTAATGCTGGCAGACGAACCAACAGGTAACCTTGATGAAGCAACGGCTCAGGACGTTCTGGAGCAGATGTTAAAGTTAGTTGTGCAGATGGGTACAGCACTGATGGTCGTGACCCATTCCCCAAACATTGCAGCCCGCATGGACCGTCAATTGCATTTGCGAAGTGGTCAGTTGGCATGATCAGGTCGTGTCTTTCGGCGTTACTGTCACATTGGCGCCGCAACCCGGTGCAATTATTCGCCTATATTGCAGGCCTTGCCTTAGCCACAGCACTCTGGTCCGGCGTGCAAGCAATCAATTCCGAGGCACGTGCAAGTTATCAAGCAGCGGCGGCAACGCTAGGTGAAGGGCAGAATGATCTGTTGTTCCCAAAGCATGGTGATCACATTCCACAGGAAACTTATGTTTTACTCAGGCGTTCAGGGTGGCTTGTCTCGCCCATCGTCAGTGGGCGTTTAAACGATGTGCGGCTAATCGGCATTGATCTGGTGACGTCCGCAACAGGGTTGGCTTCTGGAGGGGAGGCGTTAGAATCAACTTTTATTGGGTCTGATCGCTTGCTTGCAAATGAAGAGACAGCATTAAGACTTGGATCAAGTCTGGACATCACTGTGGATGCAAGCATTGCATCGGGGATAGCGATTGGGGACATCGGCTTTGTGCAACAACTGTTAGGGCGTGATTATTTATCTCACCTAGTGTTGTTGCCAGACCAACCCATTGGCCAACCAGCTCTGGATACGATTGCACCTAATCTGCGGCTTCAATCTGCGCTGACGGCAACAAATGTTACGGAGCTAACTAATAGTTTTCATTTAAACCTGACCGCCTTTGGTCTGCTCAGTTTTGCCGTTGGTCTGTTCATCGTGCATAGTACGATTGGTCTGGCGTTTGAGCAAAGGCGTGGCATGATCCGGACGCTTCGTTCGCTAGGTGTACCACTTCATACTCTAGTTATACTTATCACTATTGAAATGATGATGTTGGCAACTATTGGTGCTGGGTTCGGTATCGTTCTAGGTTATCTGATTGCCGCGTTTTTACTGCCAGATGTAGCAGCTACCTTGCGTGGGCTTTACGGCGCACAAATTTCTGGCACGCTTGAGCTGCGGGCCTCTTGGTGGGTGTCTGGTTTGTTGCTTGGACTGGTAGGGACAGCCGCAGCCCTTTCAAGCCAGATCTGGCGAATTGCGGCAATGCCAATTTTGGTAAGTGTTAAGCCACGGGCATGGCTGGTCGCTACCACGTCACGGTTTCGCTTACATTCTATCGCTGCGGCGGTTTTGCTATGCGCGACTGTTCCATTGGCTTTATTCTGCGATGGATTGCTGGCTGGTTTCGTATTGCTAGGATGTCTGTTGATTGGTGCGGCGCTGGCCCTACCAGCAATAACAGCTTACATTTTGACCCTGCTTCAAAAACATACGGTCGCACCGGTCTGGGCTTGGTTTTGGGCTGATACCAGACAACAATTGCCTGGTCTTAGCCTTGCACTCATGGCCCTATTGCTTGCAGTGTCAGCCAATATTGGTGTTTCAACAATGGTATCAAGTTTCCGGCTGACCTTCGTATCTTTTCTTGACCAACGCCTTGCGCCAGAGCTGTTCGTTGAGGTAAATTCTGCGGACCAAAGTGTCGCGTTAGAAACGTTTTTAGGCAGCCGCAAGATAGAAATTTTGCCACTCCTCACAACCCAAGTCACAATGCTTGAACAGACTGTTGCGCTGTATGGCGTGCGGGTTGGTCAAACCTATCGGGATCATTGGGTTTTCTTGGATGAAACACCTGCCGCTTGGGACTTGGTTGAGACAAACAATGCTGTTGTAGTTAATGAACAACTGGCACGTCGCGCTGATCTCTGGGTTGGTGATTTGGTTCAAATCACCACTGATTTGGCATTACCGATTGCTGCTGTTGTCGGTGATTATGGTAATCCACAGGCCCAAATCATCATGTCCGAGAACACTTTTCAGGGCCTGCACCCTGAGATACATCCGTTGCGCTTTGGCATACGCACCCAAGCCGCTGCTAAACTTCGGCTTCAAATAATTGAGTTAGTTGGTATCGACGACAGTGCAATCATCGATCAAGCTGCTATCAAGGCATTATCACTGAACGTGTTTGAGCGAACGTTTGTCGTTACGTCAGCTCTAAATGTTCTAACGCTGGGCGTAGCCAGCTTTTCCATCCTAATGAGCCTTTTGACACTGGCAGATTTACGTGTGCCTCAGCTTGCACCCGTTTGGGCCTTGGGCCTAACCCGCCGACATTTAGGATGGCTAGAATTGTTGCGCTCCGTCATACTGGCCACGATCGTCTTCGTCTGTGCGTTACCATTGGGTCTTGCTCTTGCGTGGGTATTGCTAACAATTATCAACGTTGAGGCGTTTGGTTGGCAATTGCCAATATACCTATTTCCAGTCAATTATTTACAGTTGGGTGGCTACGCTTTGGTAGCAGCTTTCTTGGCAGCCACATGGCCTGCTGTTCGTCTAATAAGTACCTCAACATCTACTTTACTAGGGATATTTGCAAGTGAGCGTTAGATTGCTAGTCTTTTTACTTCTCTGGCCCTTCGGCGTAATGGCGCAGGGTTTTTCAGGCCTTGGTGCTGGTGCCGAAGGGTTTGATAAGCCTGCGCCTAATTTAGTTTTCAACTTTCCTACCGATCACGGTGCGCATCCAAAATACCGGATTGAATGGTGGTACCTTACCGCAAACCTAAACGGTCCTGATGGGACATCTTATGGGTTGCAATGGACCCTTTTTAGAACAGCCTTTGCACCCGGTGAGGCGGAGGGCTGGCAGTCCCCACAAATCTGGTTTGCACACGCCGCCGTAACAACCCCAGACCTACACTTTGCCACTGAACGCTTTGCGCGGGGCGGCATTGGCCAGGCAGGGGTGGATATAAATCCGTTTAGGGCGTGGATCGACGAGTGGGCGCTTGACGGCGTAGACCTTGACACTTTGACACTTACGGCAAATGGGTCTGACTTTGGCTATAATATGTCGCTTCAGGCGGAGGGGCCGCTGATCTTTCACGGGGACAATGGGTACTCGATCAAGGCAGCAGGAGGCCAGGCAAGTTATTATTACTCCCAACCGTTCTTCCAGATTGAGGGAATTTTGAAGCTGCCTACTGGAGATATTGCAGTGACAGGTAGCGCGTGGCTTGATCACGAATGGTCGTCGCAGCCACTGTCAGACGATCAATCCGGCTGGGACTGGTTCTCATTATCATTATTGGGTGGCGCTAAGTTAATGGGGTTTCAGTTACGCCAGGTAGATGGATCACTCTACAATTCGGCCACTTGGATCGCGCCCGACGGGGCAACGACATCCTACGGTGATGGTAACTTCTCGGCCACCTCACTTCTCATCAGCGATGTCGCAGATCAAGAGCTGCCGACGCAATGGCGTATCAAGTTGCCAGACAGAGGGGTTGATGTTGTCGTGACAGCCTTAAACCCTGATGCGTGGATGGGGCTTTCGATCCCATATTGGGAAGGCCCAGTAAAAGTATCAGGCAGCCACACAGGACAAGGATATTTAGAAATGACAGGTTATGAGTGATCATAACAATCTAGAGACTTTTCTAGATGAGGCTTGGCGGCATTTAAATCGTGGCGCCGCAGATAGCCGTTCCCCCGCGCGGTACCCTACATTTGCAACAGTTTCACCTGAGGGAAAACCACAGGCGCGCACTGTGGCGTTGCGCAGGGCCTCCCGCCCCAATTCAATCCTTGAGGTACACACTGACATAGCGACTGATAAGGTAACCGCTCTTGAACACACCCCAATTGCTGCCTTTCACATCTGGCTGCCTCGTGCAGATCTACAAATTCGGCTAAGTGCTTCAGTCGCGATACTAACGGGTGATTGTGTTGATGCGCAGTGGGCGAAAGTGCCACCCCTCTCGCGGGTTTCTTACGGGACCTTACCTGTACCAGGCCACCCCATTGTGGATGCATATGCCTACGAAAAACCCAGTGATCAAGACCGTTTCGCCGTGCTAAAGTGTACCGTGAAAGAAATTGATTTAGTGCATCTTGGTAAACGTCATCGGCGCGCTTTATTTATTGCTGAAGATAATTGGGTTGGTAGGTGGCTGGCACCCTAACCCAGCCAACTAACTTAGGCTTGCCCGTGTACTCTTGAGACAGTCACAACTATTTAGTGTGTCTCTGCAAAGTAGGCTCAGAATATTAGTTTACATTCGTTTTCCCAAAAAATATCAAACAAAAAAATTATAGGAACACTAAAATGAAGTATACTATTAATACTAAACAGAAGGTTCTTGTGACAGGCGCTACAGGATTTGTAGCTGGTTGGATAATAAAACAATTAGTAGAAGCAGGAGTATGTGTCCATGCTCCGGTGCGTGATCCTGACAGCGAAGCGAAAGTATCGCACTTAAAACAGTTATCTCAAAAAGGCCCAGGTTCTGTAGTGCTCTTTAAGGCTGACCTTACTGAAGCTGGTAGTTACGACAAAGCAATGAAGGGATGTGCCACAGTATTCCATACCGCATCACCATTTATATTGAAGTTTAATGATGCCCAGAAAGATTTAATCGAGCCAGCACTTGCTGGGACTGAAAATGTGCTTTCGAGTGTAAACGCTACTAAATCTGTAAAGCGGGTCGTTTTGACCAGTTCAATCGGAGCTATCGGTGGCGATACAATTGAATGCGAGAACACCCCAAATGGCAAATTCGATGAACATAATTGGAACACCACATCATCTGCAATACACCAACCTTATTTTTACTCAAAGACCCTTGCAGAGCGTGCAGCATGGAAGATCGCAGAGGATCAAGATAAATGGACTTTAGTCGTTATAAACCCTGCACTTGTAATCGGGCCGACCCTTTCGGGCAAATCTACGTCTGGAACTCATGACATACTTCGCCAATTGGGCGACGGCAAAATGAAAGCTGGTGCTCCGCCTTTTGAATTTGGGATGGTAGATGTACGAGATGTTGCCAATGCGCATATTCGTGCGGCATACATTAAGAAAGCAGCAGGGCGGCACTTGATCTTTAATGAATCCCAATCACTACTCGGATTAGCTAATTTACTAAAAGAAAAATACGGGGCGGCTTATCCACTTCCTAGTAAAGAGTTGCCTAAATGGCTATTGTGGCTAGTTGGGCCAATCGTGGATAAAACCTTTTCTCGTAAAGTGATATCATTAAATATGGGTCACAAATGGGTTGGTGATAACTCCAAGAGTATTGAGAAGCTTGGTATCAATTATGGCTCATTAAAAGCATCGGCCGAAGATATGTTTCAGCAGATGATTGACCAAGGTGAGTTTCATAAAAAATAGAACTTAATTCTAACTATCTCAATAAGACAATATCTTAGTTGGATAGCTTGGATCTTGAAATGTTCATGGAGTTCCAATCCATGGTTCCCTAAAGCTTGGCCAGCCCCATAAAAAGGGTTGGCCACTTTATGAAGCACTGTAGTTTGCTTAGGCCTACCCACTGAGGAAGCTATACCAAAATTTCTTTTATCAATAATCTGAAAAGTGTTCTGGCCCTTTACGCCCCAGTCCGAGACCTGATCAATGCACCAAAAGCCAGGCTGAAGCCCAGTTTAGATCTTTTTCTGTCATCAAAAAATTTATTTATCTTAAACTATGCTGGAAATAAAACAGAAAGGCTTCCTCTGGGAGAGAAAGGAAGCCTCAAGTATTATACTGCTCTGCCTGACGATGTTTTGTCTCGTCTTGACACTAACATATGACAGTATGATAATTTTTCCTAGGCTTTTTTAATAATATAAATATTGATTTATATCAATTATTTACTTTAAAAATACCTAAAAATTTAGGTATTAGCTTCCCACATATACCATAATCCATGGCCTATGCGGGGCAGCTATATTCAGGTAAGACCCCAAGCAATATTATGTTTTGATTGGTACAGGAAGCCACAATATGGGCCACCAGATTTAGTTTTATTTAAAACTAAAGTGAAAGATCTATTACTTCTCGTAATCGGTACTTAAGCATCTAGGGAAAACTACAATATAAAACGACCAAAAAGTACACTGGTCTATCACCCACCACATTCTAGGTTCATTATGTCGATAGGTCCAAGGTCAATAATGCACTAAAATTCAACTTGGAGCTGGCCCCTTTCGAGATAACCATAAAACAATTTAATTCCTTAAGACTGTACGCAAAAATTCCTGTGTTCGGGCGACCTTTGGCTTATTAAACAGCTCCTCTGGGGGGCCCTGCTCCACAATCATGCCGCCATCAATAAAACATACACGATCTGCTACCTCACGAGCAAAACCCATCTCATGAGTGGCCAGAAGCATAGTCATACCCTCAGCGCGTAGTTCGCGTAAAACGTCTAGCACCTCACCCACAAGTTCTGGATCAAGGGCTGAAGTAATTTCGTCAAACAGCATTATCTCTGGACGCATTACAAGTGCGCGGATAACCGCAACTCGTTGCTGTTGCCCACCTGACAATTGATCAGGATATTTATCCTTATGCTGAGCCAGACCAAACCGTGCAAACTCTTCCTCAGCCCTTAAACGTAGCCCTTGAACTTCCTCATTCAGTACTCGGCGCGGCGCCAGTAGCACGTTATCCATAGCGGTCATGTGCGGAAATAGATTAAACGACTGGAATACAATGCCAATACGTCGTCGAATGGGGCCTAAGTCTAGGCCCGGCGCAGAAATATCCAATTCATCTAGCCAGACATTACCATCGTCAACCGGCTCAAGCTGATTAATGCATCGCAATAGTGTCGATTTTCCGGAGCCAGACGCACCAATCAGGCAAATCATTTCACCCTCAGCAACATCTAAATCTATGCCCCGTAGGATAGCTTGTTTGCCAAATGATTTTTTTACGCCACAAAGGCTTAACTTAGCTTCTGGCATTACGATCTCTATTCATAAGATAATCAGCATACCGAGTGGCCGGCACAGTCACGCACAAAAAAATTAATGCAGCAGCTACATATGGAGTAAAGTTTGCTAGCAGGCTTTTAAAAATGCCAGCTTGGCGTAAAATTTCAACAGGACCAATAAAGCTCAGCAATGCAACGTCCTTTTGTAAGGCTACGAGCATGTTCATATTAGCAGGGATGACGCGGCGAATAGCTTGGGGCAAAATAACATAACGCATAGTATCACGTTCAGATAGGCCTAGGCATATGGCTGCTGCACGTTGGCTAGCATGAATGCTCTCAATGCCACCGCGCAAAACTTCAGCGATATATGCCGAATAGGTCAGGACCAGAGCGACAGTGCCCCAAATATAGGGGCTGTTCCATGGACGTGGGAGGCCCAGGCCAGGAACACCAAAGCCAACCAAGTAGATTACCAAAACCACAGGGACGCCACGAAAAATATCAACGTAAGCTGCCCCAAATATCCGCAGTGGAAACAATGCTGGGGAGCGGACTGCACGGGCTAGAGCAATGGCCAGGCCAAGAGCAAATATTAGCGGCACTGACCATGCAAATATAGCTACATCCCAAAGAAAGGCTTTCAGCAATTTTGGCAATGTCTTGGCAAAAACCTCCCCGTTAAAAAAACTAGTTTTAACGCCCTCCCACCCTGGCGCCAACGGCACAAGCAACACAATACTAAGTACAACAATTGCAGTGCTCACGCCAGCCACCACCATAGATCTTTGGCGTAACCTAGCTTCGTATTTTAGACGTTTGTTCACTGTTATTTGATCAGTGGAACGCCCGTCGTTTCCTGTAGCCAAGTAGCCTCAATACTACCCAAAGTACCGTCAGCCTTCATCATAGCAAGTGCAGCATCTACACATTCTTTCAGCAGGCTACCCTCGGCCATGATCATACCAAAATGATCTAACTCTGTCGCTTCATCTGCTGGGAATTGACCCAACACTTGGCCCCCATCGAGTACAACGGCAGAAAGGTACAATGCAGTTGGAAGATCAAACAATGCCGCATCAATCTGACCCGCCTTCATCGCCTCAACAATATTTGCATTATCGTCATAAATAAGAGTGCTTGCAACTGGAGCAATGGTATCTGTAATCATCGGCAAGCCAGTCGTTGATGCAGCGGCACCCCAAACCAACCCTTTGAGCTGCTCCATAGTTGGCTCAAGATTGTCGGCACTACGCACCAACACAGCCATCGGCGCAGTATAATATGAGGCCGAGAAATCAACGATCTTGTCACGATCTTCTGTGATCGAAAATTGTTGTATATTCAAATCAAAATCTTTTGTGCCAGGCTGAATCGCTTGGTCAAAAGATGTACGTGTCCACGAGACATTATTTGCTGCAAAACCCATCTTTTCAGCCAGCGCATAAGCTACAGCGGCCTCAAAACCATTTCCAGATTCTGGTGCGTCATCCATGACCCAAGGGTAATATGCTGGGTTCCCTGTCGCAATCGTTAGCGTACCATCAGTTAACGTTTTACCATCTGCACAAGACTGAGCGGCAACAGAGCTAGCTAAAAGCATAGCACCCAGGGTTACAAAAATTAGTTGAGGTTTCATGTTTTTCTCCAAAATTACAATTCACACCGCCACTGGGCAGCAACTTATCTTTAAATTTACATTAAGAGAGTTATTCATTGAGGCTATTAGATTCGCAAGGTCCGAGTGAACCAAGGGAAGCATAGGCCAAATTGTAATGGTGGATGCGGGCGCGAGGAAGTCTCGTCTATTCATAATTAGCCTCATGTTCGCAATGACAGGCTGGATGTCAGAACTGCAGTAGTCTTAAAGACCACCAGGGTTACTAGCTAATCGATATCGTGGGCGATGGTAACTCAATGGGAAGGATTACGGTTGACTTGAACCTTTTGTACTTGCTCTGGCCAAGTCGATTTAATGTAGGCTAAAATCTCCCAGATAGCTTGATCAGGAATCACTCCCTCAAAAGCTGGCATGCCACTGTTAAAATCGGTTATACTACGAGCAGCGAGTGCCCTCTTGCCCCCAAGTTTCGTATATTCAAAAAGGAGAGCGTTGTCATGGTGCCACGTGTGACCTGTGCTGTCATGAGGGGGAGCTGGAAGCACGCCATCTTTATTCGCAGACCGCCAGTTTGGTTGCCCTTCGAGGTTGGCACCGTGACATGAAGCACAGTTTCCGACATAAAGAATTCGCCCTACCATCAGATCGCGATTTTCTAATTCGTGATCCGCCATCGCACTTGTCGCTGTGACAATTAGAAAAGGGACGATGAACTTCACGCAACGTTTACCCAAGTACGCATTCCACCGGCTGCGTGGCTTAGCATATGGCAGTGCAGCAACCAACGCCCAGGGTTGTCAAACACGCAGATAATGTCACGGCTTTTGCCAGCATCTACCAATGTGGTGTCGCGCAAGTCTCCAAGAATGCCGTCACTGTTAACCTCAAAGAAATGATGTCCATGTAGGTGAATACCATGAGCGAACTTTGTGTCGTTCACCATAGTCATCTGCACCGTTTCACCACGCTTGAAGGATCCAAATGGGCCTGTGGGCAGGTCAGATACGTTGTTGAATGCCCAGATGTTATCTCCACCATGGCGGCTGCTCATGGCACCACCCATCATTGTCAACGTTAGGCGTTGTGTGGGTTCGTTTGGTATCGGTAAATCACAAGGCAAAAGGGCCATGATGGGGCTGGATTGTCTGCTTATATTGGCTCCCTCGACTGCAAGATCAGCAAGTCTATATGGTCCTTGTCGGCTGTTCATATCAAAGGCAACGGGGCCAGCAACATCAACAATCAGATCGATGCGTTGCGCTGGTGCTAGCACGAGATCCAAAAAAGGGCGCGGTTCAACCAAAGGCATACCATCAAGTGCTACAACCTGCCCGCTAACGCCACTTAATACTAATGGAAAAATACGATTTGTAGCCATATTGATTAGTCGTAACCTCACGCGGTCACCAATCTTTACCCGTGACTTAGACAGAAATGCGCGGGCAAAATTCCCCATGTACCCACTATGAGACGCGCTATGCATATTAGTATAATTATCAATTAAACTGCCATCTTCACGCATCTGCCAATCAGATAACAAAACTGTGATATCGTGATCTATATCCGGTGGTGTGTCGTCTTCGACAATCAGTGGCCCCATCATCCCCTGAGCAACTTGTTCGTGCGAAATATAATGGGAGTGATACCAATATGTGCCTGCATCTGGTGGAACAAAACTATAAGTATGGATTTCACCAGGGTTAATGATTTCTTGTGTCAACGTTGGTACGCCATCCATCTGATTATCTAACCTGATACCATGCCAATGAACTGCGGTGCCTTCTTCCAGCCCGTTTTCAACATCAATCACCACACGCTCACCGCGACGTATACGCAGCTCGGGCCCCGGCATTGATCCGTTGAAGCCCAGCATTGCTGTAGCACCATCACCATCTGGAAGAATTTGTTGTGTAACAGCCTCCGCGCGCAAACGCAGTGGCGCTTGTCCAGCCAAGGCAGTCAACGGTAAAGCCGTAGTAGCAGATGCGGATACGAGAAAGTCTCTTCTGTTCATAGCTGGCCTCATGTTGGCAATGTCAGATTAGATGTCAGAACGGCCGTAGTCCCAAGTACCGCGAGAATTACCAGCCATTCGACATAGATTGAGGTTATCAGGTGCGCAGAAGCTTTGGAGTCGCCTGCCCGGAGACGAGGGATGAACCGAAGCTTATTGGCTGTAGCCAGAGCAAGAAGGCCACACACCAAGACTACTTTTAATATCAGTGCTTGGCCATATCCCATGCTGATAAGTGTATTGACGGACCCAACAAGCTCATAGCCCATATAGCCACCCGCCGCTATCAAAAGTGGTACCATTACAGTTGCCAGAAGCCCAAACTTGTGACCAAGGCCTGCAGCATCGGACCAAGTTTTTGGTGATGATGCCAGCCGCTTGAGCGGTGTCAGAATGCCGATCCAAAAACTGGCAACAATTAGGTGTAAGATCAACGTCAGCTCAAGGAGGCTGGCTTCTCGGCCTGCAACATGCCCGATATGGGTAAACGACCAAATAGCTATCAAGCCACCAACAGCCGACACCCATAGCCCAATACGCCCAGCATAAAGGCCAATAACAAGCAGACCCAACCCAGTGATCCGGTGCAACAAAGCAGTGCCGACGGGGGTGCCCCAAAGTAGGCCGAGCATCTCAGGATCCGTCATACCACTGGCGTCACCTGTAAGATTTGCGCCACGCAGCAAGAATGCAGCAATCGCAGCAAGCAAACCAATCCCACTAAAAGTCAAACAAAGGCCGCGATAATGGCTTAGGCGAAACAGCAAAGCAGTAAACACCGTTCCTGCGGCAGTCAGCACTCCAAGATAGAGTAAAAATTTAGTGACAATAGCCAACAGCCCCCAGATGTCTGGCATATTATTCAACTGTAAAGCTAAATGTGCCGTTCAGGGCGTGCCCATCCGCACCGAGACCGCGCCAGTTAATGATATAAATACCAAGACCCATACTCTCAATTGGAATCACATAATCCTTGATAAAACCAACATGTCCACTGATATCCATCTTGACAGCATTATGATCAGCATGTGTCATACTCATGCGGGTTAGGCGGATATTGCCCTTGAAACCAAGAAATACCTCCGTCGGAACTTCAGAAATTATCGCATCATTAGCTGGAATTGTACTTTTAAGTGGCGAGTGCGCAATGGCCCCCGTCGCACAAATTATTATCATAGCTGCAAATAGTATATTCCGCACAGTTGTCCCCTTTATGGCAATCAGTTGATCCCGTTGGCGCGTTGTAATTCTCGAACATATGCTGTGATCATTTTTATATCACCACGTGTGATTCCTTCGATAATAGGCATATCACCAAACGGCCAGTGATGCGCTCGGACGCCCATTTCAACTGCGCGCTGAAACGCTTCATCTCCATGATGACCAGGTTCATAAATGATGTGAACCAAAGGTGGCGCTACACCGTCCTGACCTGCAGCATTGGTCCCATGGCACGAAGCGCATTTTACACCAAAAGCTAGTTTACCAATTTGAGCGTTCTGAGATAAATTTTCAGGCAGTGATACTGCGGCAAGCGCACCATCAGGTATTATTGCAGCGGATACTTCTGTGTGATCGTTGCCACCTAATGGCAATATTGCATATGCAATCACACCAGCAGCAGCAATTGCAATTATAACTATCACTCCACGCATCAATCGCTCTCATTTTTATTAAGTTAGAATGTAGATACCCCCTGGTACCCATAGAAGGTCAAGTAGATTTACATCACAATTTTGAGAGCATCCAAAATGCCATCCCGATCATCATCAGGTTTTCGGTCAAAGATACAAACCCAAGCGGGACCTTACTGTCACCACCAACGCATGCGCACTTTAACTCACGTTTATCGATATATACGGCCTTGAACACGCTAACGGCACCAATGCTCGCCACAAACAACGCAGCAGGTGCTGAAAGCCATGTTAAAATGCCCCCCATCATCAACAGACCCGCACCAGTTTCCACAAATGGATAGACGTATCCATAACGGATCCAGCGCTGCGCGAGCAGATCATAGTTGAGAAACATCGTAGCAAATCGTTCCACGTCTTGCAGCTTTTGCAAGCCTAGTAGAACCATGGAAATTGAAATGAACCATTCAACAGTACGGCCAGAAGAAAAATTTCCAAGCACCATCCAGCTAATTACACAAGCCATCAACGCTGCCACCCCAAACAGAGAGATCACAGGTTTATAAGTTGTTGCATTCTCTGGTGCAGGCGCTTTGCCAAAATGAACGCTCAAGTCGTCAAAGCCACCGACGCGCGCGCCATCAATAAATGCCTGTGGTGTCGATGTGACACCATACTCAACCTTGAACGCATCAATTTGCACGCGACTGGTCAGATGAT
>Ga0115001_10000674_pt1 | contig 25566 bp, 13 predicted proteins | sample ArcticOcean_MG_C_12_FD_89869 | JGI IMG/M metagenome (GOLD analysis project Ga0115001, IMG submission 89869) | Marine microbial communities from western Arctic Ocean - ArcticOcean_MG_CB8_130 | ecosystem: Environmental > Aquatic > Marine > Oceanic | place: Arctic Ocean: Canada Basin | collected... | reverse complement strand
ATCTTCTATTTGAGATGCTTCATTATCTTCTTTGTCATAGATATATTCGCCATCGTCTTTATTATCTTCGTTTATTTCCCCTGGAGTATAATCATAGCCTATTTCCATACTTTTTTTATATATAGTGCTTTTATATACCTTATATTTTTTATAATCGTTTTCATAATTAGGGTATATGGCTAAGCTTTCATTATTTATTAATAAATGTCTAACACGCATTAATTCTTTATTTACTCTATATTTATTTTTTCTATTTTTACCTTTAAAGGGTGATATTAATATGGACGTTCCAGTTTGTTTTATTATATGTAATATAGTTTTATTTTGATAACATTTCGCATACAACGCCTTTTCAAATAAATCTTTTCGTATCGATAACCACTCGTCTGCAATACGTATGTTGTATTTTTTGGTGTTTTTTTCAGACCCTTCTATATAGGCTTGTTTTCCTGAAATATGTGAATACATACCTTTATAGTTATCTGAAAAGGCAAATCTATCCGCAAATAATTGATAGTTTTTTCGGAGTATACTATCTACTATATCCGTTCTATTATTAAATTTAGAATACTGTAAATAATGTTCAATGGAATTAAAATATAAATTATCTAACATAAATATGGATCTGTATTCATTAGCTAATTGTGCGCGCCAATTACTATAGGTATTTAATTTACTAAATGAATCTATATCTTGTGAAGTAATATATTCCCTCGGAAGTGTACCAACGTCAATATTTTCTGCTGAATCAATATATATAACTAACATATTTTCATTTTCAATATATAATTCATTAACATATACACTTTGCCCATAATACATATTTTTGTTTTCATATATATCAATCTCATTCTCACCATATCGCGAAAGTGTATATTGATGTTCAATAGTATCATCGTCATATAATATAATTTCAGTATCATTATATAAGGCTTTTTTAGAAAACACTGATTTAAATGAATGGTACATTAAATGACTAATCATATCACTATGCTTAACTCCATTTATTGAGCTATCAAAATTACTTTTTTTTTCTAATGTATATACTACTTTAGAGGATGTCGTTATTTTTTTTATTTTTTCAACATTTAAAATATTATTTTTATTACTATAATCTTCTTGTAATAAATCAATATTGTTACCATATATAACGTCTAAATAATCACTATCATCTTCCGTTTGTTTATATAAAATAGAATGATATATCCCTTTTTTATAATAGTAATAAATATCGTACTTAATGGTAAGAATTGTTTTTATAAAATCTAAATACTCTTTATTATGTACATCTTGTGTTGTAGTATCTCTATATTGTCGATAAATTGTCTCTTTTAAAGTATCCAATGTAGTATACTCTGATTTAATTATATTAAATAATCGCTTATACGAATCTTTTACATCATCGAGTTCCTTTGTATCTATATCTAAAAAATTTAAAAGATTTATCTTATTTAATAATGATCTCAGTTTTATAGTTAATAATTTTTTTTGTAATATAGTATTTATTTTTTTTTTTGTTGTTGAGTAATAAGCACTTTTAGGAATACTTATTTGTTTAGAATATATTTTTTGATGGACCATATTGTTTTTTTCAGAGTGATTACATATATTATATATATCACATGTATAGGTTACTTTATTATCTTTAATCGTAGTATATACTTCTGGACTTAAATTAATAAAGGTTTTATTATCGAGTGTAAAACTAAATTTAGCCACATTTTGTTGTTTACTAATTCGATTTATATTTTTTTCTATAAAATTATTATATGATTGTTTTATGGTAAATAAGGCTTCAATACTGTCATAGGCCGAATCTAATGAAATAGTTTTTTTTTCTAATTCACCATATTGTTCAAGACTAAATCCCGAATGGTCGTTACGTTTAATAATTTTTTTATTAGCAGATTCATATTCTATACTTACTGTTGTTTCAGAATATTTATCAAGACATGTATATTTTCTAGCTCCTGCAGCATGGCGTAATGTTAATTTTGACGGTGATCGCCAATCATAGCCAACCGCCTTTTCACTCATAATATAAATATCGCCAGCATGTATAACAAATGTATAAGGTTCTCCAACAGGCTTGCTTTGTTTAAACCATTGCCAATTCATATTTGTTGATGCGCCAATACTAATAGCGATTACTTTTCTTCTTTCTTTATCACCATGATAGCCTATACCACATATATTTAAATCATAATATCTATTACCCTCACATATTAAGTTATCACCCTTATCGGTATTGGTCGAAGTATTAATTAATTCAACTATATTTTTTTTAATATTTTTAAATGTTTGTAAAGTATGTGTATCAACGATACGGCCTTTTTTATTAGGATAATCGGGCTCTTGTGTTATTCCATCCAAAATAACTACATTTGTTCGAGCTTTCTTATTTAAAACTTTTTTCCGACGTCGATCCCAAAACTTACTGTCCCAGTCAAATGAATTCATATCTTCCAAAAGACCCATATGTTCTTTATCACTTATATAATTTCTAATAATCAAAATCCCCGCATCTTCTCCATCTCTATTAAAAGAATGATATTCCGAAATAATATTTTGTTCTGTTAATTTTTCTTGTGCGCCGTGTAACTCCTCGGTTGTAAATCCTGATCCTATACTGCCCAATTTTCCTACCATTTGCATACCAACGTGATTTTCTCCAGCATCGCCGAACGTCAAAGCAATGCGATAAGGTTTTACCATTAAATTAAATTTAATGAATAATTCTTTATAGGTATCTACATTTATTTCGTCTATATGATTAGCTAAAAAAGTGTACATTAATCCTAAGATATTTTCACCTTTTAATTCAGCAGAGCCCTTTTTAGATCCACCCCAATACTTATCTCGTGTTGAATGATGTAATAATAAGTAAGAACCTTTTATTTTTTGTAATATAGTTTGAATATCTGATTGTTGTGCTATTTTATATACTAATCCTTTAAACATAACTTCATTGCGCAAAATATCCCAATTCGGATCCAATGTTACATGATTGATATCGGACTGTTTTCTACCTCCTTGTTTTTTTGATATTTTAGGGTCAGAAGCATACGGCCCTTCGTGTTGAAATTTAGATATATAACTCATATACACAGTATCTTTTTTATTATACATAAATTTACTGGCTTGAAACCACCCTTCCAAAGTTGTCCATGTCATGTCATCAATCGTAATGGGTTTGGGCACGTTTTCATTTGTTTCAGGATCTTTCTCTAACGATATATAAAAATTGGATAGGCGTTTTCGCCAATCGTTATAACCCGAACCAATATCATCATTGTCGGCTGATTTACTATAAAATTTCTTAACGGGTAAATTTTTAATTTTTTTCAATTGCTCTATATTGGAATCTAATGTATTAAATGTAACAGATTCGCCTTCCATTGATGTATCTTTTTTTGTTACCTCCTCGACTACTTCTTCAACATCTTCCACGGGTGTACCTTCGGTTAATGGTTCTTCTGTTTTTGTAGAAATATCTAACGGCGATAATACACTAGGATCAATATTAATATCACTATCACTATCACTATCATTATTGGCGAACGAACTTAATGTGCCTGTTACATCTTCAGATAACATATTTGATTTATTAATATATATGTATATATTTATATATTTATATTAAAAATTTATATTAATCATTTAATTATTATTATTTATATCAAATTATTATTTTTAAGCTAGATAGTTCCTACTGTAATAAATTTATAATATTATTTGCGAATTGTTTTGCTTGTTTATTGGGTCCACCTTTTATCCATTTTCCTATAATATCATTTTTTGAGTATCCTAAAATATTTCTACCCGAGTATATCGAACGGCCGCCAGATTGCTTTTTTGTTCCAATATGAAAATTAAACATTTTTCCGGATAATTTATATTGTTTAATAGATTTTTTTGTATATTTGGGATTATATGATGCGCCACCACCTTGAATGGTTAAATCATCATCATCTAAATTGTCTTCGTCGCTAATTGATTCTTCAGCATTACTATCCTCGTCATTTACAGATTCTTCGGTGTCTTCTTCTACTACTTCTTCTTCTTCCTCCTCTGCGTCTTCTGCTACGGCTTCTTCTGCGGATTCTTCCTCTGCGGATTCTTCCTCTGTGGATTCTTCCTCTGCGGCTTCTTCCTCTGCGGCTTCTTCCTCGGCGGCTTCAATTTCTTCATCAGTATCAGATTCTTCATCAGTATCAGATTCTTCATCATTATTTATAGTATCTATTACTTTTTTTGTATCATTATCGTTTTGTACACTTTTTGGTTTTATATCTTTTCCATCATCACTCGTATCACTATCCGATTCATAGACTTCGTCATCCGTTGTTTCGCTATCAAAATCTAACTCTAATTCTCCACTTTCGTCTTGACTGTCACCACTGTCTTCGTCTTGACTGTCCCTACTGTCGCCACTGTCTTCGTCTTGACTGTCGCCACTATCGCGAGCGTCTTCGTCTTGACTGTCGCGAGCATCTTCGCCTTGACTGTCGCGAGTGTCTTCGTTTTTGTTTTTTGTTATTTTATTTTTTTTAGAAATATATCCGAATATTTGTTTAGTGAAATCAGATAAAATATAATAAGAGTCATCATAATCTAATAATTTATTTTCGTCTATTAATGTGTCTATAATTTTTTTTATAATAAATTTATCATCTAATGTATCAATTGTATCAAGATCAGGATTAGAAAAATCATATATATTTTTATTTTTAAAAAATATATTTTTTTGAGTGATTTTCATATCTTCAAATGTAAATAATACGGGTTGATTATTTTCCATTGTAAAATAAATTTGCTCATCATACTCCAGCGCATCTTCGTCATCCATATCTGTATTTTCACTATCACTGTCATCTTCACTATCATCTATTGATTCATTTTTTATATAAAACTTATCACCTATTTCAATTAAATAAAAAAACACATCTTTAATAGCCTGCACTTGTTCAGTATCTTCGTCTTCTTCTTTCGCTACAGTAGATTCATCAGCCCCATCCTCTACATCGTCTGTATCCTCTGTATCTTCTTTCTCTACAGTAGATTCATCAGCCCCATCCTCATCCCCATCATCATCCTCATCCCCATCATCATCCTCATCCCCATCATCATCATCCTCATCCCCATCATCCTCATCCCCATCATCATCATCATCTTCTTTTTCAACTACATCTATGTTTTTTTTTAGCCCTTTGTCTACTTCTTTTTCTACGTGTAAATCATCATCTTTAATTGTTTCAGAATCAGAGCCGTGTGTTTGTAGCAATGCCTTTAATTTATCAGAATATTTTTTATTTTTTCGTGGTCCTGTCAATTCATTTTGTTGAATTAAAAATTTAGCCCGACTAATTTCCTTTACTAATACATCAATTACATTCGGCTTAATATTTAATTTTAACATTATGTCCCTATTTAAAAATATTATATCATTGTTATATAATTGAACCAGTTTTTTGTTTTTTTTACCATCTTTGTATGAAAATTTTTTAAATCCTAATATTGCATTGTTTAATATACTTAATGTACTATTTATCTCTTTATCTGTTAATACGTTATAGCTACGCAAACGATCGTATAATAATACACGTTTATTAAATTTATCCCAATATAAATTAATTAAATGTTTACTCGTCCTGGGGGAATTTTTTTTTTTTTTATTTGTTTTTCGTGTTTTTTTAGTATTTTCTACATATTTATCAGCGAAATTTACACTATACGTAGGTCCTTTTGATTCACCCTCATTATTGTTGAGACGTGGACCTCCAAGATCGTCCGGATCAGAAGGGTGGTGTTTAATCGTCGCTCCCTTTGAAACATGTGTTTCTACCTCATTCGTCATATCATTTTTTAGTGTAAATGTTGTGCCTTCTTCGAAGCCATCTACACCATCTAAATCATAATTTTTTACGCCTTCTTGAAATCTATATTTATATGACTCTTTCGAATTTGGTTCTAAACGTTTTTTATTTGTTTTTGTATATAATTTATCAAAAAATTTAGATCTATATTTAGATAAAGGTTTATTTTTGTGTTTGTTATTGTAATAAGCATTAAATATTTTTTCACCTTCGATAATACTAACTGGTTTTCGATTAGACATTATAATAAATATAATAAATATATTATATAGATATATTATATTTACATATTTTTTTATTAAATTATTATACGTTATAATTTATTAAAATTAATATATATTATATGTATAAATGAGTGAGTCCGTTGATACAAAAAAAACTAGTGATACTAGTGATACTAATGATACCAATGATACCAATGATACCAATGATACAAATACAAATTTATTAGATAATGTATTATCTTCAATTATTAAGAATATGGGTTCTATGGGTTCTATGGGTTCTATGGGTTCTATGGACTCTGGTGTAAACAGTGATGAGCCAACCCCGGCGAATACCTATGATGATTTAGATTTATACTTACTTGATGAAAAAGGAAATAATATTTGCGATCATATCGATACTGTTAATACTACATTAAATAAAATAAATGATAGTATTCAAGATTTAATTAGTGTATATAAGACCACTATACACACATAAATAGTTTTATTAAATCATTATATCAAACCATAATATAGTTTTTTCTTTATTATTAAAACGACCAGATAATTTATATGTAGTTGTTCCTTCTACTTTTTCATAAATATTTTCATATTTTTCTTCATACCCATATACATTTCCAATAAGATAAAAACCTTCTTTATTCTTAGTTTCACCGTCTTTTGTTATTGTAATGGTGTGTAATTCTTGATTAATATCGTCTGGATTATATGTATACGCTGTATTATCATCTGGTTTAGATTGATCGTCGGTATCTGCTTCTGCTTCTACGCCTGCTTCTACGCCTGCTTCTGCGTCTGCTTCTGCTTCTGCTTCTTCTTCTTCTACTTCTGCTTTTTCTACTTCTGCTTGTGCTTCTGTTTCTTCTACTTCTACTTCTTCTTCTTCTACTTCTGCTTTTTCTACTTCTGCTTGTGCTTCTGGTTGTGGTACTGCTGCTTCTACTACTGGTGGTGGTGCGACTTCTTCCGTCATTTCTGTTGCTGCTGTTGCTGCTGTTGCTGCTGCTGCTGCTGCTGTTGCTGTGGCGGTGGCTGTTGCTGTGGCTGTGGGTATTACTGCTTCCGTTGTTTCGGTCGATGTTGATGCTGCTGTGGGTACTATTTTTTTTTTAGGTTTTGGAATAAGTGCTAAACTCATTAAATCTGTATCGGGTATGGATTTATTTTTTTTATATTTAAATAATAAAATATCTACATCAATCGAACCTTGATCGTTTAATTTAATATATAAAAATGATAAGGGTTTAGTATTATCATAATTACTTTTATCTATGATTTCAATCCCTTCAGGGAATTTAAATATTATTTTTACATTTATATCATTTAGTTTATCAGAAATGTCTTTTAAAATATCCTTGAATATTCTTAAACGTTCCTCTTTATTTACATCTAGACTACTATATAGTTCTGGTTCAATTTTATTTTTAAATGTCAATATTTTTTCATATAGGTGTTTATGATCCGATGATATACTCGTTAGTATAGTATCTACATATGTATCTAAGTTAGTGTCATCTAATCCTGATAGTAGTCCTAAATATTTGTTTATAGTATATGGATATGTACGAGGATCAACAATTAATGTTAAAATGTCAGTAGGCTTATAATAGTCCCTTTTAGATTTAGAACCATAATAGGTATCTTTACATTGTTTTAATTTTGATGCTGCAATTTTACTTATCCTTGGTATGTTTGTAAATGTCAACTCATACTTGTTTTTAAACAATTGAATGTCGGGATGCACTTTTTTAGCCATTTATATATATATATAATAATATAATATATAAAAACTATGTAAATAAAATTTATTTTGAAAATAATTTAAAGAATATTATATATAAAAATATTGCTAAAAATATTAATATAATAGGATAGAAAAATATGGTTTCGTCATCATTTACACCAAGGTTTTTTATAGAACCATTAAAATTAAACATAATAGCTGGTTTAAATACCCAAATAATTAAACTAATTGCTATATAAAATACAATTGTTAATAATAAAATTTTATTCATTTATGTATAATAATATATAAATATAATTTTATTTTAATAATTTAATAATTTATTTAAATAAAATACATGTCAATATGTTTACTCCGGTATACTAATAAAATCATATACTATATAACTCCAATATAATCCACTAACTAACAAAATTACTTCGTACATAACTATTATATATATATATATTTATATATATTAAATAACTCCATATAGTATTTTTTTAAAAATAATAAAGATAGCTATTTTTATTCTACTCTATTCTTCGTCTTCATCCATAACATTTCCCATTCCAAATTCTTCCGCCGCTTCCATATCCGCTTGATTTTGCTCATAGTTTTCCATGTCGTCTGCCGTCGCAACAGCTTGTTCACCATCGTCTAGTGCTTGAGTCACAAACGCTGCCATGCCCCCAGCATCATTAACGGTGTACAATGCCTCATTTTGTTCATTGCGTTTTGTAAATATATCACCCATATTAATCGTTCTTGATATTAAATAAATAGATGCGTTTTCTCTATCATAATTTACCATACGTTCAAATTTAGTTTTTCTAGCATCATTTTGTATTTTCTGATATGCAATAATTTCATCCTGTATCATTTCATCTGTATTTTTTAATTGTATATGAATATTTGATATGTTCGAGACTATTAATTTTTTTAATGTATCACAGCTTGTTCGCTGAACACCGCTTAAATCATTACCAATTAACATAAATGAATATAATACTTTAACGAATATATATTTTATTAATATAACCACTATTTCTACATTATACAGTGACTTTATTTCCATTGTATTATGAACATCATATATATCGCGCTTAGATGTCAGTATATCTAATAGTTTATATATTCTATGTATGTTTTTTTGTATAAATGTAGATTGTATATTTAAATCACTTTGTTCAGAAACCATCGTGCGAATAAGTATGTCTTCTTGTGATATATCTGCTTCTTTTAATACGAAATTGGTTTGTTTAAAATAATTTATTTTATTATATACATTTAATATATATTTAATAGATTCTTTATACATACCTATTCTATCTGATTCTAAATTTGTAGTTATCGTACGTTTCCTATACATTAATTCATTCTTATATTTTACAGAATTTTTTTTATAACCTTGAACAATTAGATCATTTTCGATCATTCCATATTTTTCCTTTTCCAGCTCATTATTAAAACCGAGGATATCAATTAAATTACTAATATCCCCATATATTTTTTTAAAGTTTTTAATACTATTAGGTACATTTATATGTATTAACGCCAGATCGTCATATATATCTATTATTTTAGATGATATTTCATCAATATTATTGGTATATTGTAGTAATATATCTGTCTCCTCATCGCCCTCGTCTTCGTCATCATCACCGTCTTCCCCCGAAGAGTTGTATAATGCTCGTATATGATTAAACAATGTATCATTCGTAAATAATTCGTTTTGATGATCTATTTTTTCAAATATGTTGGTAATAGTCTTAATCGATGACAATTGATTATATACATAATTTTTTTTATAGCGCGACATAGTATATGTTTTATCTTGTTGGGATTCATTCGTATTTATGGTCAGGATGGTTTTAATATTTTTTTCTAAATAATGTTCTAAACGTTCAACTAATTGTTTTAATTCATCAATTGTATACTGTTCGATATAGGCTTTAATAGTAGCCGTTATTTCATATATATATGTGTTTGTTATTAAATCTTTTTGTGTTTCACCATCATGTTCGATTATAATTTTAACTTTATTTTTTATAAATGATTGATACGCTTCGTCATTTAATTGGTCGGGAGTAATATTAAAAGAGGTATAGATGTCTTTATATTTTTCATTTAATTTATTTTCCAATTCTTGTGCTAAATCATCCGTAACGTCTAATGTAGATAACATTTCATAATCGGGATCCATTATAGTGACAAACATCCGCTTATAGCCAACAGTATCATCCGTAAAAATTTCTTCGGTTACCACATAATAATTTATCTTATAAATCTTATTTTCTAAATATTCTTTATATTCGACATCTTTATCCGTAATATGATAGGTATCGCTCTGTTTTCTAGTTTCATACTCATTATGTAATTTAGTTTTCATATTTAAATATTCTAATAAATATCTACTTTTTTCATTATCATTAATACCTTTAAAATCATTCAATAAATAATAATCAGAATCACTATATTGTAAGTTATTATATAATACACTAATATCATTTAATCTTTCTTGTAAATCTGATGACAGGGTATCTTTATACGTTTCATGAATATTAAAATTACAACAGCTTGATTGATACGAGACGAAATTTAAATGTTTTATCTGTTTATTTGATATAATAAAATTATTAATTTTAGAAATATGTTCTAATGATAATTTACGTGTTTCTTCTGAAATATGTGATAATAATTTATATTTTTTAGTGGTATTTGATACGGATTTCAATTCTGTTATTAATGACGTTAATTCGTCTATAGATGTACGAGTATTATAATTATAGTCAGGTATTAAATTAGGTCTAAACGTATTCCATTCTAGTGTTTTTTGTATAGTTTCATTTTTTTTTTCTAAAAGTAAGTCATACTCCAATTTGGCCTGTTTTAATCCTTGAATATCGGGATATTTAGATATAGTTTTATAAATAGACTCAAATAAATCTTCATTAAAAATAAATTTATTCCAAAACGTTTTTTTACCCGCTGTTCTTTTTTCTTGTGATGCTAATTCTATACATTTATTTTTTAATAATTCTTCCGAATCATAGATAACAAATCGCTGTTGTGTATAGCGAGAATCGCCTGAACTTATAATTTTATAATGATTTGTAGAATATAACATAATAAATATAAAATATATCATCGTTGTATACACCTGAAGACTAGTATTATATTTTTCTGTTTGTTTTAAAATGGCATCACTAAATTTTAAAAATTGACTCCCCTCTCTTGATTCGACCATGTTATCTTTTTTAATTTTTTTGAAATATTTTACCATAAAATTTTTTAAATATGTTTTTTTTTGTTTTTTTTGTTTTTTCTTATCTATTATATTAAAAAATTCCGATATATGGGGATTTTTTTGTATTAAGGTCGTATAAAATATTTTACATTTTTCTAATGCGTTGGTATGAAGTATTTTTTTACCTTGAATAAATTCATTTGAAAATTTCATATATATTTCTTTTTGATTTTTTTCATATAATTTATACATTTTAAAACTGTTTAGTTCTATAAATGCGGTATCTTCTTTCGTTAATGAAATATTAAATGCCTTAATAAAACGGAATAATATTTTTTTAGAAAAAAATTGACTTGTATAGTCCGATGTTAGTAATAAATCATCGTATTCGTCTTCTTTTATTTTTTCTCTAAACACAATTGGTTTATCCTCAGCACCAAACCCTTCTTGATCAGAATATTTAATATGATTAATGTTCTCTCCACAATGCTTACAAATTATATGGCCACCCTCAGTGTGATCTTTTTGACCATATTTAACTGCTATATCTTCAATCATCGTATTTCGAGATTGATTATCTAACCAAGCTATGTTTGTTAAATCAATATAATGCTTACAACACATCACTTGGTTTACACCTGCGAAAAAATAGGGATCCCAATATATAAAGTTCGCCGTTGAAGGATCTCTTTCGGGATCAAGACAAGCGATACCTTCTTGTCGTATTGGTGTGACGAGCGTATCGTCGTCATCATCCTCGGGTTTATTATATATGCCATACTTTTCAATAAATTCTTTTAATGTTGTTAAACAGATATCCATATCTTGTATTAAAAATATAGCATAAAATTGTTGTTGTATATATTTAGGGACACGGGTTTTTTTATTTTTTTTTTTTATAGTTTTCATTGCTAATATTCTATCATCATATATTTGCTGTTCTTCAAAATTTTTTTTTAAAATACGTAAGCGATTATGTATGTAAATATTTTGTTTATTTAACTCACTAATTAAACTTTGTTTATCGATGATAACATGGTCCATGTCGGTGATTAAATTAAACTTTTTATTTATGTTAAATATAAATTTTATAATTTTTTTAGGAACCGTTATATTTAAATAATCTATATCGTAATCGTCTGTTTCACTAGGATATTTAAAAATTTTCTGGACATTGATAGGTAAGAAATTAGTATTTATGCACGAATTAAATCCGTTAAAGGTTTCATCAATAGCAACTTGTTCATCTGCGCCTGGTGTATCTTCTGCTGTGGCTGCTGCTGAATCAGCCCCACCTTCCATATTATTAACTATATTTTCCGATATTCCGAAAAAGTTTGTTAAATCGTCTTTAAAATAATCACCACCACTTAGGGACCCTGTATTTTCTGGTTGATCGTCGGATACGTTTTCGGGCGATCCTCCAAGTGATACATCCGCCGATTGCTCGGGGGATGTTGCTGCCGCTTGCCCAGTATCAAGCTCGGATGATGCTACCGAATCTGTCTCTGGCGAAACTGCTGCGTCGGGTTCTGCGTCGGGTTCCGTTTCAGGAACCGAAGCTAATACCTTTTGTATGGGAACATCCCCAAAAACTTCAACGGAACTTGTTTGTTCAGAACCTTCTAATGAACCTTCCATGGAATCTTTCATTTGTTGTAACGATGATGTAACGCCTTCGTCTAAATCAATATTTGGATTCGCTTCAATTTCATTAATCATATTTTCATTTAATAGTAATAAATCATCAAATTCTAAGGAAAGTATTTTTTTAAATTTATATTTATCTAACAAACAAGTTCCATCCTTAGCTATTTTTTCTTCATTAAGCACAATCCACTTATTATTAATACGCTTATATATATTGCGTTGATCGCCATGTTTTAAAATAGCAAATTCACCATTTACAATAGGGCGTTGTACATTTTTTTTTTGTATATGTATAATATTTAATCTATCAAGATATGTAAATAATTTATATGTATCTATTTGAACGGTGTCTTCGTTTACTATTATCGTTGTTGTACCTAAACTTATATCATTTATATTAAATTCATGTACCTCATCATTCGAACGCATCGTACCATCAGTGTGTAATGAAAAATATATACCCATCCATAAAATAGCATTTTTATGTTCATTCATTTTATTAATGATAATTTTACCACTACTATTTTTTTTAGGCATTATGTCCATTTTTTTTATATTTACAATAGCATTATGTACAATATTTTTAATTTCATATTCCGGTGAAAAAACATAATAATTTTTAAAATGATTATATAAACCCTGTACGGTATCAGGTCTATCAATATCGTCTAATTCAATCATATTTTTACTTTGATATTCGTGTATAATATCGATATCATTTTCAGTTGTATCAAATACATCGTCATAATAGGTCGTTTCCACCATATTGTCCGATAATAGATCATATTTATTTTTATATATTTTAACTATTTTAAAGCCATAACAAGCATCATAATAGATTGTTTTATTTATTTCATTATTAAAACTGTTTCGGATCATCATAAATTCACGTTTATGTTGTTCTAATATTTCTTCTACTGATGATGAACTATCTGAACTAGGCATAATACGATTATAACTTTTTTCAATATTAACTAATTCTTTCTCAATTTGTATATTTTTATAAATATCTAATAATAACTCATAATTTTTATTTTTTTTACATTTAGTGATCATATCAATTAATTGTAAATTATTTTTACTTAAATTAGTAGAAGTATTTTGTTGATATGAATCATATATGTGTAAGTCATTGTAAGTATAAAATTCTTTTAAAAACTCTAATGATTGTTCGGAACAATATAATGTTGTCGATCCTGATTTTTGTATTTTACAAAAATTTTCATAACTGGTTGTAGATATGTCATCAAAAAATAAATTTTTATAGTATATAGTGTCAAAACGACTATATAAAATATCTACTATTTCACTTATTAAATAGGAACGGTCATTGTTTTTTGTTCTATCATAGGTATGATCAGAAATATAATCTAAAAACATTTCTAATTGATCCATCGATACAAATTGTTCATTTAAAATATATAAATTACATTTTGCCTTAATTCTCGATTTAATAGAATCAAATAAAGTATCTAATGATTGTTGATGTTCATACGATTTATTATATTTTTCATTAGCAACATTCCATCTTTGTAACGCCAATGTATAGTTTCTTTGCTGTAAGTCTATACGTTCTTGATACTCCGAAGCCTTTTCATTGGGGGTTTTATCTGCTTTTTCTAATTCTGGCTTCCTACCTGTATATGATTCTCTTTTTATATTTAATTTAGTAAATCGCGTATGATACTGATTGTGTGAAATTAATTTAGAAATGTCTATATCGATCTCATTATATATTTTTTCTATCATAAATTTATTTTGTTTATATTTTTTTAATTGTTTCATTCGCTGTATACTGTCTTGTTTGTATTGCTTGATATTATCAGAAATAGTTCGTTTAATAGACGATCTATGTTTTTTAGGAAGTGTATTATAGGTTAAATCATACTTTGATAAGGTTTTATTTATATTTTTAATAGTAGTACTATATAAAAATTCACTATTGTGATATTCATATGTTAAAATGTCCGTTACCGATGGAACAATATTTTTTATTGTTTCTAAATGGTGGGCTTGTTGAATATTTTTAAAGACGGGCTTAAATATACCGGCACTTTTTTTTATTAATTTATATGTTACTAATGTGTCGATAATTTTTGTGGGAATACTTGGGTCATTTATATCTTTCGATTCTTCCTGTAATTGTGTAGTAATATTATGTATATCTAACCGACCTTGTTTATTAATCGATAATGAATATTCCTCATCGTCGATAATCATTTTTTTTAAAGTAAGTTTTTTATGCGTATTAAAATAGATAAACTTATTTATATTAAACAACGCAGGAACATCTACAAATGAATTTTTATATATAGATTTATTATGATTAATATCGTATACTTTCATATAGGGTTCTTGAACATTTTTAGTATGTTGATCTATATAATCCATTAACGTATAGCCATAATCACCTGAATTGTAATTTATTTTTAAGAGTCCTGTATCGCTTATATATTCATTAGGAGTAACAAATGTAGGCGTATACATCGTAGCATTATGTAATACAAAACCACAAATCAATATTTTTTCACCCTCTATATATATATTTTTTGACGGTAATTTAGAAATACTTTTATTAAAAAAACTATCTTTATGTTTTTTTATATTTGCCCGACCCCTTTCATCAATAGAATCACTAAATAATGTTTCTGCTTTAATCCCGTGACATATCTGAGTTGCCTTTAATTTTCCATATGTATCTGTTATACGCCTTTTATCTAATGTATCATAATATCTATAATAATGTCCGTCAGCATAGCGTGTTTCTATATCTTTAAAGTTTAATTGTAAAACATCACTATCACCTGTAACGATTGAATATCTTGGAAAATGGTGACGATATACTTTGGTATTATATTCTAAACCAGTCTCTAATGTGTGATATTCAAAAGAATAGCGATCATTATATTCATTAATATAGGTTTTAACAGGATTTATATATTCTAATGTCTCTCCATCTACATTTCCATCTAAATGTCCATCGTCATTTAATTCTTGAGTGTCTTTATTCCCTATCATAAGTTCTTTTTCATATGAATCTACACTAGAACGATAATGATCGGCTTGTGGGTGAAAATTGCGATATTGTAAACTGGCTAATATTTTAATATCATCTTTAATAGATTCAATGTATATATCATCCGATACTGTATCCATTTTATTTGTAACAAATTTCTTTTTATCCATAACAATTGGTTTTATAAATGTATTAGAATAATTATTACTATATATATTTTGTATCATGGTTTTGTTATCATCTTCATTAAAATGTTCGTCTGGTAATAAAATAGTAGAATATAATTTTGTATCATGGACTAACTCTAATAAATTTTTACTAATAGCATCTAATTCATAATAATGTTTATGTTTATATATTTTTTCTACATTTGTTATAATAGAAGATATATGTTCGTTTTCAGTCCATTCTCTTTCCCATTCTGATAATAATCGTTCCTGAATTTCTATACCTGATTCTATAATAGTTAAATCTAATTCATTTACAATAAACGCATTATCGTGTGAATATTCTATATCCTTTTTTTTTTGTATCTTATATATTTGATTATCATTTTTTACAATCTTATTATCTTTAATAGTTAATTCAAGTAAATCATCTTCATGTAATAAATATAACACACCTTGTTCTTCATATAAAAAATCAACGGACGTATTGTGATATTTATTTGCTATATTTTTGGATAACAAAATTAAAGAACTACCTTCTTGAAACGAACTTATTTGTAATATATCATCCGACATTGCCTCTGTTTGTTCTTTTTTAGCTGTGTCTTTTTCGGGCGTGCCCTCTTCGGGAGTGTCTTTTTCGGGCGTGCCCTCTTCGGGAGTGTCTTTTCCAGGAGTTGCCATATAATCTAATAAATCTAATTCTTGGTCTTCTGGTTGTTCTGGTTGTTCCAGTTGTTCCAGTTGTTCTGGTTGTTCCGGAGAAAATAAATCTGTAAATTGTGAGATAGTAGGTAATTGGACGTTCGGCAAGGTGTCTTGTACTGTGGAAGTAATAGTAGATAACGGATTAACAGCATCATATAAACTAGTGGAATCCGCTTGTTCTTCCAGTAGCTCGACAGGTGGGTCTTCATCCATACTTTTAATAATTGGTTTAGTATCCATTATTAATATTAAAAGATTTAAATATATAATATATATTATAATATATTAAATTATTTTACAATAATATATTTAAATCATGTAATCTATCATGTAATAAATTATTATAAACTATATTATTTTAAGATATATGTTATTTTAAAATAATATATATTTAAAAATTAAATAACAATATATATTATATAAGGATGGCTCATATTATTAATTATATCAATCAAACCAATCATATAGATATAGATGATTTATTGGTTATACTCGCGAAAGACTTTAAAATTGTTCAAAACGATTCTATATTTATGTTAAAATATTTACTTAAAATGAATTCTAATGATATTATTCGAAAAACAAGAGGTATTATAATTGACAAGAAAACTAAAAAAATTATTAATTACCCACTTGAAGGTAAAATATCACTAGCTACTTTTAAAAATAAAATAAAATGGGATGATGTTGTAATCGAAGAATCGATAGATGGTACATTAATTAATATGTATTACTATAATAATAAATGGAATTATTCGACAACGGGAACATTAAATGCCAAATGTTATTGGAATTCTAAACATTCATTTAAAGAATTATTTATAAAAACCTTACAATTATACAATTTTAATAAAGACTTATTAAATAAAAATTACACCTATTCATTTATTTTATGTCATCCCGAAACACGAAATGTATCTGTATATACTAAACCTAAAATATATCACGTATTGTCGCGTAATGTAGATACGGGTAAAGAAGTGTCGCTTAATTTACATATTCCTAAACCTAAAATATTAAAATTAGATGATATCAATACTATCAATTGCCATTCGTATAAAGATTTGTTTACGTATTGCTCTTCTTTACATTATAATAAAGAAGGTGTCATGTTATTTAGTAAAGATAGATTATATAGGACTAAAATTAAAGGTAAAAAACATATCATGGTTCGTGCGATTCGGGGCAATCATTCAAATATTACGTATACGATACTTGAAGCCATTCGATACAATTCAAATAATAGAACACATAAATTATTAAAATATTTTCCTGAATATATAGGTACATATACTACAATAAAAACTAAATTAGATATATTAAGTCAAGAATTAATACATGAATATACCGAGATTAAAAAAAATAAAAATAAAGACTTCCAATCGTTATATAAATATAAAAAAGCTATTAAAGAATTACATGCTCAATATATATATTTAATTAAAGCTTATAAACCTACTATTCATACCTATAAACCTTCTATTAATAATAAAAAAATTATCCATTATATAACAAAAGAAATGGATCTTTCTTATCTAGTATATTTATTATCTACGTTATAAATAGCTAGTATATTTATAGTGAAATCATATTAAAATCATATTAAAATCATAATGAAATCATAATGAAATCATATTAAAATCATAATGAAATCATATTAAAATCATATTATATTCATACAATACTTATTTATTGTATAAAAATAATATATGGTTGTCGTCATTACTCTATTACATAAATGATTTATTTACATAGGGATTGTTTTTCATGTTATCTAAAATAGTTGGATTAAATCTTTTGTTATCTATTATACTATTTTTCATAATAACATTTGAGTGCTTATAATGATCTATATTTAATCCCAATGGATTCATTTGAGTGGTTGCGGCACCTCGATTATTTATATAATCTTCGTCTAATTTTTTAATTTGTAAGTTAACATTATTTGAGCCATTTGTTAGTGATACATTAGACGTTGTGGGATCTCTTCCTTCTAATATTTCTTCTTTAGATCCACTAATAATAGCATTATACATATCATAATACGACATGGCCTCTTTATGATTACTATTACCATTACCTATATATTCGTTATGCATATCATCGCGATTGCTTGCGCGAACTTCGTGTTTATTTGTCATATATCCATTACCTTGTTCGTTAGAAGGTGGATTAAAATGATTAATCATCATGGATGTTTCTTTATTAGTGGCAATAGGAACATCATTGGGGTCATGTACATAGATGCCTTGTTCCGTTCTATCAACATTTCCTATATTTTCTCTAATTTCAAGAGTTTCTCTAATCGTTGTATTCATTTGGACATTATCTTTATCTGCTAAATTGGTAATATTTGTAGTTTTTGTCATATTACCTATATTTGTATTTAATTCGGTTGTTTCTTTTGTTGTATTACGCAACATATCCGTTATGGGGACAAATAATGCTTTTACGGATTTGGCAACATTTGTAGTGTGAGTACGCAATTCCGTAACATTTCTTTTATTTAGATCTAAAAAGAACGAACTTTTACCATAATCATTAGTTTTTTTTTCACCATCAAGATTACGGGCAATATTATTACAATATGTTAATTTACTAGAAACTTTATATTTAGAATGTGTATTATATTCGCCAATGTTATTATTGGGATTGCCCATAATATTTTTAGATATTTGTCTATTAGTATTTTTAATAATAATGGTTGAACGTCCAGAATCTTTTTTAATAGCTCCCGTTGTTACAAAAAAATCTTTGATGCCCTTTTTAAATACTGTTTTAACACGATTTTTGTACATAACCCCCATTTTACCTCTTTTATCTATTCCTTTTTTAGGCGCTATGGTTCTACCTTTATACGTTAATTTAGGATTATTAAGTGTTCTCATTTGATCAATTGTTTTAGGCATGACATAATCTCGTGTATTATTTTGTTGAAATCCCCCCGAACCCTCTGAAACAAAGCCTTTATTTAAACCGGGACCAACCTGAATTTGCTCAAAGGGTCGTTCTCCTGTAATGTACCTATTTGTGTTTAATCTATGTTTTATATTAGAATTATATATTGCCGAACCTCGAACATTGCTTAAATTATTCATTGGGTTAAACATTGTTTTAACGGCTTTTTTTTGTTTCATTTTATCAGGATCTCTACCAGTTGATACGGCTAATTTCATATTAGGTTTATTATAATCAACATTTTGTGTCGTTGAGCCAGAATAAAATGGTTCTGTTCCAGACGGTAAAAATGCATCTTTGGCTATTTTTTGACCTGTTAAACCAGATTCTATCATGACACTTTTAGCTTGTACTGAAGGTAACTCGGCATTGATCTCGGGATCATCCGTGGATTTTTTTTTAACACCAACCGTTTTTTTTATAATTTCTACTTCTGTGACATCTTTACTATCTTTACTAACTCCATCGGGTAATACAGTACTATCTAAAATTCCACCATTTCCTATACTTGATGAAGCGGCATTTGAGTTTGTGTTACCATAGCTATCGGTAGATGGATCGCATTGTAAATGTTCAATGTCGGCTAAAGCAGTTTTTTTTTTTTTATATAATTCAGATAATAAAAATCCAATGGTGACTATTCCCCCACCTATTAATAATGACGTCATCTATTGTTTAATATCTATAATACTATGATATTATATTTTTATAAAAATAATAAATAATAATTTAATATAAAATTATAAAATTATAAATACTAAACTATGAAATGTAAAATAAATATAAATATAACTGATATTTTACAGTTACGGTTACATTTACATTATACTAAAATTAATTATACTTTATTCCTTTGATTCTTCAATGGTTTCGGTGACTTTTTTAATATCTAACTCTACATCATTTAAACGAAATACGCAAGGAATAAAATTATCTCTACCAGACAGGCGAATGGATACATTGTGTTCAAAGGGCATTTCTACAATATTTTTTTGTGGATTTAAACAGATATTTACATCTAAACGATCATAATCTAAACCTCTTAATGTACATGGGGGGTTCGATAAGCGAGTACTTTCAACAGGTAAAAAACATTCTTTGCCGTTAAATGAACTATTACTACCTTGATCAAATAAACATTTAGCATTAATACCACCTGAGCAAGGGTATCCAGCCTGACACATACTTTCGCCAAATTCAATGTTATCTTTTTTAACACTTATACCTAATAAATTACTATGAATATCTGTTAGTTCGTTACGATTTTCAACAGATACGCCATTTTTTTGTAATCTAACTGTAGGTTCTTTAGCATAGCAAGGTGTTTGTAATACTGGGGACGAATATAATTGGTATTCTCCAGGCCCTTTCGATTGATCGACAGTATCTTTATAGGCTTTAATATCTGCATTAGAACGATTAAAACTCATAAGTTAATATATTATAATATATATATTATATTTTTTTTATTATTATTTATTAATTAATAGATTAATTAATAAAACAATAGTATTACATATATATGATGATACTTTTTTAAATAATAGTTTCTTTAAAATCAATTAACTGAAAGTCATTTAATTTATTTTGTTTAGTTGTATCTAAGACTCTTTCATTGGAATTATATTTGGTTTTAGTATGTATTCCTAATAATTTCGATTCTAAATCAATTATATTTGTATAGGAATCATTATTTACAGGACCTCCTATCAATCCAAAGGTGTGTAAAGCTTTACTTGTATGATTTGTAGTAACACTTTCCAACATATAATTTGAATAATATAAGTCTTCTTTTATTTTTCGTAATGTTGCGGCTTCGTCATAATTAAGTCTTGTATCTAATTGTTTATTATCCATTATTTTACGATCACTCATGTTTTTATTAAAAATATATATACTATATGTATATATATTTATAATTTTAGAAATTTATAAAGTTATAAAGTTATAATAATATTTACTATTTTTATAACTATATTAATTCTACTGTGTGTACGACTATGCGTGTACGACTGTGCGTGTACGACTATGCGTGTACGACTATGTGTGTACGGTGTTCGCGATAGTTAATTAGTTAATTACAGAAGGAGGTCCAAAATTTCTTTGTTTTCTATTTTCATACGAACTGTCTCTTACTAAATTTCTTGTGTCGATACCGCCTCTTTTCCATAATTTATTATTATCCTCAGGAATTAAATGTTTAGAATTTTGAATCGTTTTTTTTAAACCTTCCTTATGTGGTCCAAATCTATCTATAGTAACGCCTGCTAAGCTATTACATTGTTTTTTTTGTGAAGTGGGTTCAGAGAAAATTAATTTACTTTCTGTTTCTTTATTAAAAGAACCTCTTGATTTAAACGATGTTGTTAACAACGGCCTTGCCATTAATTGATGAATTTCACGTGTATTTGTTAAGTTTTTAGCATTTCTTAATTTCGAATCGTCATCAATATTACATCCGTCAATAGACGACCACCCAGTTCCATCTCTGAAATTAACCGTTGGATGAACAATACTTAAATTACGTTGTGATTCTGCTCTACATTCTGAAGATTGAAAATTTGAAATATTATATGCGCCGTATTTTTCAGATTGTGCTTCTGAACTGGTTTTGTATTCAATATCATTTTTTAAATCAGTAGATTTGTTTAATTCTAAAGATTTGTTACCCTTGATGAAACCTTGACTCATAATTATAGTTATAATATAGTATATATATAATATTATTATTTTATTTTATTATTATAATTTTAATTAAATATAATTTTAATTAAATATTTAATTAAATATTTAATTAATAGTATATGGTATATAGCTATAACATATCATCATTAACTATCATATGTAGCAGCATCATAGCCCTTACTGGCTTGTGTTTCTTTAAGCGTTACCGTTCCAATTGATTCTAAATTAAGAGGATCGTAAAAAATATCTTTAATATTGGCTAAACCATTATCTCTATTTAAATCAGATTTAGATAAATATCCCCTTTTAATTAATTCCGATCTATCTTCTATAATTGTTCCATACGTGTTTTTAGCAAATTCAGAAAAATTTGGAATACCTGTTTTATCGGCCAATGGATAAAACCCTAACAAGGATTGTTTGCTATTTAATATATCATCTGAAATATTTGTCTCAGGCATTTTTTGACGTATTTTATTATATTCGTATAATATATTTTCTTTAATATCGTCGTCATTTGAAACTAAATAAGTATTCATATATTTATCATATGATTCTCCTATAAGTTTATTACCAAGTGGATTATACGGTTTTGAAAAACTCGCTTTATATATATCTTGTGTATCAGGAAAAAATTCTTTAATAGTAATAGTATTATATACATATGACCCTATCATTGTACATACTACAATAAAAAGATATTCAACTTTTCTATATAAAATAACTAATATAATTGATATAATTATAGACAAACGCATAACCGCATTTATATTTTGATTGGTCGTAAAATGTTTTTGTGGAATAATAGTAAAAATATATTTTTTATTTATTAATTCAGTAACATCCTCGAACCATATTTTTTCCAGATGATTAGTTTTTTTTTTGAATGCGAACATATACTTATATATAATATATAGATATATATATTTTATATTGAAATATAAAGTAAATAATTATTTTATTGTAAATTAAGTGATTGCTTACGTTTTTTTAATTTTTGTCTTAATATTTCTCTTCTTTTTTCTAGTCGTGATAATTGTTGTAATTTACTTGTGTTTATTCTTTGTTTAGACGATGAAGGAATCATATTTTTAAGTTCATCTAAATTACTATTATTTAATAAATCGGAGATGTTGCTATTTCTTGTCATATCAGCAGGTAAATTTTTAGTAACAGATTGAATAATATTAGTTAAATCTACATTATTATTATTACCTAAATCGCCCATAATATTACTAATAATACTATTTAAATCTAGATCGTTATCATTTTTATTTAATTCTACATCATTATTATTATTACCTAATCCACCCATAACATTACTAATAATACTATTTAAATCTAAAGAATCGTTATCACTATTATTACCTAATCCACCCATAACATTACTAATAATACTATTTAAATCTAAAGATGGTGTAGCTGTAGGTGTAGCGGTAGCTGTATCAGTAGCTGTAGCTGTATCAGTAGCTGTATCAGTAGCGGTACTTGCCCCAGCTTGAACGCTTGACATTACTTTCATTAATGTACTTATTAAACTGCTAATATTTAAATTATCATTACTATAATCTTTCATAATTTGTTCAAATAGTTGACCAATATCTATATCAGATTGATCCTTTATTTCCTTTAATTTTACAACAAATGTATTAATAATCATTTCAAAATCAATCGCCTTTATTATTTTATTAAAATTGTCGTTAAAATCTTTATCGTGTATATCCGGAATGATATTTTTTATATTATAGTTATTATTGGTAAATGTATTAATCAATGATAACAAATTTTCTATATCTTTAAATAAGGCTTCTCTATCTAAGGATTCTAATAATAATTCATTTTTTAAAACATCTATGGTATTTTTAACTAAGGTAGATACACCAGTCGTATCTTTTTGTAAATCAAATTCGCCTGATAATAATAACTGTACTAATTCTAAAGGATTATTTAATTCTAGTGAATCTATATCTATATTTTTTACGATATTATTAATAAATTCCATTAAATGTGCCCCTAAAAAGGATGATAGATCAGGCATTTTAAATGGAAACGACCCCTTTGATTCATCTGAATCGTCTGTGCTTGTTATGGTTAGCTCGCTATTATCTACTTTTTTATTACTTAAATTATTAAAAATATGTACAACATTTCTGGTCATATCATTATTTATTATTTTTGTTTCATTGTAGGTTCTTAATATTTTTTTAAAATCTATATTTTCACTATATTCCAATGAATATAAATATAAGGACTGTATATATTTCCATATAATATCTTTATTTGGTTGAGTCATGTTTTCATGATTCCAAATATAATGTAAATCTATATTATTTAATATATTGGACCCTTTGGAAAATATAATGTCATTTTTATTAGCAATATCTGTCCCCTTTGTTTTATTTTTTTGAATAAATTGTAATATATATCCATCGCCTTGTATAGGTAAGCTATAATTATCTTCGACATCCTTTTTTGTTTCACTAAAATTTTCTTTAATATTAATCAATAATGATTCTATATTCTTATTAAATAAATTAATATAATTACTCATGACACGTATATATGTGTAATAAGAATTTTAATATACTAAATTAACGCATTTTTTTAGTGTAAAGGTTTAGTCACTATTATTTATTTTAGAACTTAACATTAAAAATAAATTCAAATATGTCCATATATTTTCTTTCATCTCGTGGTCCATTTCTTTCCAATATGTTCTTAATTTTTGCATTATATCAAATGCGTTGCTATCATCTATAATATTTTTTATATGTATTTTATCTTGTATAAAATCAGTTGTTAATAAAAATTCCTCATCTTTACTTTTTATTTGATCAGTATATTTTACACAATGTGAATCAAACATTTCAAAAATTTTTCTAGGATTTGTTTTTTTTAAAATAAGCACATAGGTTTTAAAATTACTAAACCCCTTATCTTCTGGATAATAATCGCATAATTTATCTATAAATTCTTGAATATATATTGTAAATGTTGTAAGATATGACATTTATATTATATGTAAATAATATTATATGTTTAAATAATATTTAAATATAAATAATTAAATTTACTTACATTAATATATACATTTTATTCTCTATACATTTTATTCTCTATACATTTTATTCTCTATACATTTTATTCTCTATACATTTTATTCTCTATACATTTTATTCTCTATACATTTTATTCTCTATACATTTTATTCTATACATTTTATTCTATACATTTTATTCTATACATTTTTTTATTATAAGAAAATGTATATAATAATATATTATGTTCTATTATGTTCTATTATGT
>Ga0115001_10000669_pt1 | contig 25656 bp, 12 predicted proteins | sample ArcticOcean_MG_C_12_FD_89869 | JGI IMG/M metagenome (GOLD analysis project Ga0115001, IMG submission 89869) | Marine microbial communities from western Arctic Ocean - ArcticOcean_MG_CB8_130 | ecosystem: Environmental > Aquatic > Marine > Oceanic | place: Arctic Ocean: Canada Basin | collected... | reverse complement strand
GATAGTGCGTCAGTTTTATTGAAGGCTTTCTCTTTCGGCTACTGAATTTATTATTATTATCTCCAATATTCCAAAACAGGAGCGGATTGAATAAATCGAAATCAGTTTTAATAAAGATAGTAAGAAGAAAAAGAAGAGGTTCGATAGAGAGAGCATAATTGATTAAGTGATCGAGTGATTAAAAAAAAGGAGATTAAGATGCAATCGGCGATAGGACTCGCTGGTGGTCGCATAACCGTATCGGCCGGAACGAACACGTTAGGGCAACACGCGCAAGAAAAGAACGCGGACGCAACTCTCTACGTAGGGAACTTGGACATACAAATGGACGAGAGACTGTTGTGGGAGTTATTCGTTCAGGTTGGACCGGTACAGACGGTTTATGTACCGAAAGACCGCGTGAGCGCGTCGCATCAAGGCTACGCGTTCGTTGAGATGAAACGAGAGGAGGATTGTGAGTACGCGGTGAAAGTTCTGAACATGATAAAGGTCTTCGGGAAACCGATGAGAGTGAATAAGGCTACGCAGGATAAGGAAGGGAGGCATGGCGGAGATCAGGGCGTCGGCGCGAATTTGTTCGTAGGGAATTTAGAGCAAGATATTGATGAGAAGATGTTATATGACACGTTTTCAGCGTTCGGGAGCGTTATTACGGCTCCGAAAGTGCAAAGAGATCCGGAAACTGGCGAGAGCAGAGGGTTCGCGTTTGTCTCGTTCGATTCGTTCGAATCGGCTGATCGAGCGATTGAGAGCATGAATGGACAGTTTTTAGCCGGGAAGCAAATAACTGTTGTTTATGCGTATAAGAAAGATACGAATGGGGAACGACATGGGAGTCAAGCTGAGAGAATGTTAGCGAAAGCCGCTGAGGCGAGTAACCCCTATAGACAGTTGAGACCGCATACGACATTCTCAGACGGTTCCGGAGGGATTTCTGGGATAGGTATGCCTCAAATGGGTGTTGGTATGGCCGGTGCTCCTCCAGGGATGATGATGCCTCCGGGAATGATGATGGGTGGGATGATGGGAATGATGTCCCAGATGGCGCCGATGCAAATGATAAATCAAAACCAACTGGGAATGCAAATGCCGCCGCCGCCTGCTGCCCCTGGGATGATGGGCGCGCCTGGAATGATGATGGGCTCAATCCCACCGCCACCACCGCCACCTCAATAAAATTAGAATAGTATATATAGCATATATATAGCATACATACATGCACTAGTGTATTATTATTATTAGCAAACATATTTCGTATGCGTACAAGAACAACAACTTTTCGATATAAATAGTTTTATTCATTCGCGCTCTCGACTGAACAAAAACAACCCAAACGCGAGTCCGAACACGAACGAAAGCGCGGTCACAATCGTAGGCATTCTCGCAACAGAACTCGCTTGTTGTTGTTGTAGTTGTAGTTGTTGTTGTAATTCATTACTCCTCGCTGGATACCCTATAGCCTGAGACATCTGTTCTCGTTCGTAATACGTAGGCGATATCGAAGCTACGTTGTCGCTTTTCCTCGTTTCGATCGTTCGTCGCCGTCGTCGTTCTTGTTCTTCTCGTTTCATTTGTTGTCGTTGCCGTCTCGGTATAATCAGCCGTTCGCCCGGTAACACGTAATCTTGCTTCTGAAGCGTTTTCGCGTTTGCCGCCTTCATCGGAATAAAGAGAAAAGTATGCATCCGTCAGCGAAAGTTAGACCATCAGTATAGAAGAAGACCGAACGAACGAGCGCGAGAGCGAGAGCGAGAATCTGAACTCAGAATTCAAGATTACGACGAAACGCGAAGAAACGAAACGAAACGAATCGAACGTACAATCAACTCTCTCGGATCGATCCCATACTCAATCGCGATACCGTACAAACTATCCCCCGGTACAACTGTATGGTACTCCTCATACGCAACAGCAGCAGAAAAAGAAGAAGAAGAAGAAGAAGAAGAGGAAGAAGAAGAAGGCGATGCGCGCGTTCTCTCGAACATATCCTCCTCCTCCTCCTCCTCCTCTCTCGCAGATGTTCCAGCTTTCACTGACGTGAAAGACTTCCTTTTTCTTTCCTTCGCGCTATCGATCGATCGAACTAACGAAGAGCAACGAGACTTCTTTAAGTGCACGCGTCGTTGCGCCTGTTGCGCTTTACTCGCATTCATTGAAGTAAACATTCAGTAGACTTCTTTGTTTTTCTCTCTCGCAATTTGAAGACTTATAGTAGTAAAGTTTTTCCCCAACGGCTTCAGCAAGCGGCACAAAAACGACCAATTATTGCTCGTAATAATAGAACGTAATCATAACAGAGATGTCAACGATTATCACCAGGATCGCGCGTACACTGGCCGAAAGAAACCCAAAAGAAACCATCGCGAAACTCGCCATGCGCGGACGACGACAACAAACTCGTAGTTACGCCTCGGATCCTCACCACGCGAAGAAAGCTGCGTATCCATGGCTAGACCCTTCGAATCCTTCGAATTGGAAGGAGGAGCATTTAGTGTTTGTGATCTTAGGGGGATGGGGCTTTGTCGGTATCACCGCTAAAACTTTGTTCACGTGATGAAATGAAGCGTCGTTCTGTGTGTCGAGCGTCGTTCGGTGTGCGTGTGCGTGCGCGTGTTATTGTTAATAGTAAATAAGTACGTTGAGTGAATTCGAGCTAATAATTCTTTCTTGTACATCATCATCCATTTCACTTTTCAACGCCCTGATGCGCACTTAATAATTAATCGCGAAAGAACTGTGCAAACAATACAGCGCTGATTTAAACGAAGAGTCATCTAAGAATCGTTCACTTTTTCAAATTTCGCGATATAATCTCTGATTAATTAATTAATTAATTAATTAATTAATTTAGCTCGTAATTCAGTTCATGGAAACGAAGAACTCTACCGCGAAGAATAGGCGTGAACCAGATTTTACTTTACTTTGGCCAATCGCGTTAGCACCGGTGATCCCAGCAGTCGGCATCGCCTTACGACCATATAAACGAGCGCGATTCCCGGTCACTTTTGGTATCGCCGGAGCGATTCTGTTCTGGTCGCACGCGCACGCACTCGCGTCAACGAGTTCGACAAAGTAAAAATAATAAGACAGAGGAGGATCTGCTGTGAGAGGTTTCATTTTGTGAAGCATAGAGAGGTGAATTTTACCGCGCGCGCATGACGTCTTTGTCCATGATATCATCATCGTCCGCTGCGCAGTCTTCTTCTTCTTCTCAGGCTCCTCGTGCTCCGTATGCTTGCTCATCGAACAGAGCGCGTAGTCATCATCGGCGAAGAGGGGGAAGGAAAAAGGCGGTAGCGATGAGAGCTGAAGCGTCCGGGAAGAAAAAGCGCGGCGATTACCCGAATTTATATACACCTCAAGACGGAGAGTTAGCGGAACGGAAAGCGAGCAGGACGTTGAAGAGATTGTTTACTTACGTAGCGATACGCGTGGTGCAATCGCATTTGGAGGGACAAGGGAACGACGGCGGGTTCGCGCCGCAGGCGACTGGATTAAACTACGCCACCGGTAAGACCGAAATACAATCGCCGGATTATAACGATTTAAGAAACGCGATGGAAGGGGTAGAGTTAGGAGACGGCGATAGTTGGATTCGTGAGTTTGCGAAAACGAACCCGGCTGTTACGCTACGAATACTAGAAGCGAGGAAAGCGTATTGCGATGAGTTCGATTACGAGATGTTGGAAGAGATGACGAACATAGACGTCATGAAATCAAACACGGAGTTAATGACCGAAGTCATGAATAGATCGTACAATAAAAATGTACATTAATGACTTGATTTTAATAAATATAAACAAAAGTGTGTGCGTGATTTGATAGCATATGATAGTCTCCAAACGATCAATGGGACGCAGAAGATTAAGGAAACTAACGCGTTCGCTTTCAACGCGAAGGCATATGTTGGTTGAACAATCATGCTTCTTTTTTTGAATTTTTTTATGAAATAGAGAATTTTATGATGATGAAATGAATTGATTGGAACCCCTATATTCTTCATTAATTAGTATCATGATCTATTTATTTAACTAAGTAGTACGTTTTTATTGTTCAGAACACGATTGCTGTTTTGGTCCCACAGAACCGTATTATTCATATTCAGTAGAGACGTGCGAGTCGTGCGTACATAATCCTGAATCAGCGACGTCGGTCATCGGAGTCGGCGTACCGAAACCGAACTCGCAAGTACATTGTAAAGGTTTTTCTTTATTCACGTGCTCTAAGACACCTAAATGGACTTTACCTTGCGAGCGCATTAACGAATCCATTTCTCCGCAATGACGTTTGACGACTTGAGGCTCGTAAGGTTCGTCCTTATGCCTTCCGCTTCGCGGGGCGTTCGCCTCGAGCCAAGGTTCGGTGAAGCAGTAGTATTGATAGTGACTTAAAGGCGAACGCACGGATTGGTCGAATTTCTTGTTCTCCTCTTTCGTTTGGAAGCCGCAAAACGTTCCCTCTTCGGCTAAGTAATCGAATTCGAGTACGGCGTGCGATTCGAACGGTTTCAAAGCCTCTTCGGCCATTTGCGCCGTGAAACCAAACGGTAACGTGACATCGGCCGCTGACGCTGGATGATAGGTCTCCGCAGGAGCAGTTGGAGTAGGTTTACTATCTCGATCTCCTTCTAATATAAGTTTTGAGTTTTTCTTCCTCTCCACGCTTACATGAATGACATCCGTGCGAATACTATCGGGAACTCTCGAATCTGTCAAAAATCCGGGCTCTCTGAATTGTAAATTTTGTTTAAACCATTGCGGCAAGTCATAAATGTGATCCATCGGACATGAGTATGGCAAGACAAACAGTTCCGCGCCAGGTGCGCGACATGCATTAAGATTGTTCCAAATCTTGTCGCAATAACATCTCGGTTCTGGTAAGATGACCGTTCTTCCTAGTAATCTTCCGAGCGCGAGAAGATTTCGGACGGTTTCTCGGCGCACGCGGTCCTCCGCAAAGTGTCTCTCGATCGCGACGCGATAATCGTCTTTACCAGACCCGACAGTTACGCTAGCTCCTTGGTGTCTCACTTGAGCAAATCTATCGGGAACGACTAAATACTTTGTCTTCGTATCTTCGTAGTATTCGTCTTCATCGGCGGTCCATATCCCGGCCTGGCGCATGCGTTCTCTCTTACCCCACGCGTACTGCCCATCGTCGCCATATTGATAGGTCGTATGCACTGCAAATGGCTCGCCGTCTTCAGGGAATTTCTTATGATGCCACTGCACGAAATATGAATGGCCGTTCCCGAAAAGCCAATTTGGTAAAACGCCCAATTTCACGGTCGCGTTTGCCGCGTAATAAATCATTCTCGACCCTTCTTTTCCTTTATCGTTTCTTTCATCTTTCAACTTAACAGCTGGTTCTAACGTATGCCCCCTCACGCCTTCGTGCGTTATTAAATTAAACGCCGGTTGGTCGCGCATCCACGCAATCGTAGACGTCGCCACTTTTGTTTTCCACGTTTGAAGAAATACTTTCGACTCTTCAGTCGCGCGAAAATGTAAAATTCCAGTGTTGAAATTGACATGTGCGCATCTGTTCGAATCCATTTTATCCCCAGGGACGTCAATACAATCCGTACTGACTAAGATATCAGCGACTTTGTACGTTCCTTTGTTGAAATAGTCTCTCGGATCTCTCAACCAAACGACATCGGCGTCTGATAAAATTGGATTTAAGTTCATATCTAACAAATCTTGTACGAATTTCGTCTTCACGGTGCCCATTTTCTTAAACGCTTGTGAACCGGCTGTAATGAACTTCACCCCTCTATCTTGCAAAACCGAATTCCCAGTTAATAGCATCGACGGGACATTCCACTTACGTAAATCTTCCAACATCTTCTCATCTAAAGCGCCTACGAAATATGGTTCCAACTTTAACTTCCTCACGGCGTTCACCCAATTTTTGGCAAAATCTCTAACCGAATGCGTCGCAAACGTAACGAATATCGTATCCCCTGGTTTCGCATGCGATAACTCTTGAGGTATCGCGCCTTCATATATTTTCCTCTCCAACTCTTTCCTCGCCTCTTCAGTCAAAGCTTTCGTTTGCTCGGCCCACATATCTTTCATCCATTTCGGATGATTCGTATCCGACCTCACTTCTTGCGAGTTTATCGCGTTCTGATCCGGTCTCGGTAATACATCGAAACTATTATTATCATTATTACCATCATTATCGTTCCCTACTCTATTCTTCTCGTCTCCTCCTTCTCCCGCTAAAGTCATCGTCGTTCTCTCTTGTTTCGATATAATCGACGACGATTTAATAATAGGGGGAGGAAACAGTGCGCTACTACTACCACTGCTACTACTACTGCTACTACTAGAAGGTGCTTCAACCTCGTGTTCATCATCAGGCGATGATGGTAAAGGTGGACTAGGATCAACTCGTTCCTCGTCCGAGCTCTCAAACCCTTCAGCATCACTTTCTTCGACTAACCTATTCATTCCCCCTCCGTGATGTTTCGCGTCGTCATACTTCTTAACCGTCGAAGAATCCGAGGAAGTCAACTCGATATCGAAATCGTCTTCGTCGTCAACGAAATCACTCGCATCATCGTTAACACGCTTCGTCCTTTGATAGCAATAGAAAAGGAACAAAAATATGAACACGAAGATGTCCCTGAACAGCCTTATTTGTTTCTGCCTTCTCGCGTTCTGTTGATTCTGACCCATCTTTTAGCGAAAGAACGAAAGAAACAAATGCAGTGTATTGTAGGGAAACTTTTTATTAAAGAACATAAATACCCTAAATCACAACACCCTAAATCACAACACCCTAAATAAATTTGAAAATTTTGGAAAAATAAAACAAAGCGAGCAACGCACTGCGCGCGACAGATATAAAACACTCCGATAAAGTAGATCGTCGTGATCATGAAAACGCGCGCCTTTACTGCGATCGCGCAACAAAAGATCGCCCTGATCTTCTTCTTATTTTTTTTCTCGACTTGCTCGCGCTTAAGTAGTCGCGAGAGTTTTGGATCCCTTTCCTCTGCGACAGGTTCCTTAGTAGGAGTTCTCAGCATCAGCAAGGCCAATGATGCCGAGACGCAGATCTTCTTCGTGGAAGCGCAACCGGAAACGAACGAAAGAGCGGAAGAGGAAGAGCAGATAAGATTCGCTGAGAAGAAGCGGGTAGAATTAAGAAAACTGGAACTGGATTTAAAAGACGCGCTCGAAGAAGTCGAACGCGTGAGACAGGAGAAGGCCGATAAAGAGCAGTTGTTAAAAGGCGAGAACGAACAGAAGAGAGAGTTGAGGAAGGAGTTGGAGGAGAGTAAGCGAAAGGTGAAACAGGCGAAGGAGGAAATGGAGAAGCTACGCAAGGAGAAGGAACGAAATGAACGCGAGAGTGCTGAGGAGAGCGAAAGGAACGCGAAGGCGTTTAAGATGAGCGAGGATTTAGTTCTCGAGTTTCAACATTTCGCCGAAGCGTTGAAGATATTCGCACTCGGGAAGTTCGCGAGAGCGAAAGAGCTTTCGATCGTTTTCGTAGATGTAATGAAAGAGAAAGCGAGTGCGTATGCAGTTTTGATGAGAACGAAATCGAGCGAGTTTTATTCTTTAGCGAAAGTGAACGCTATTGAAATTGGTTTAAAAGCGCAAAAGAAGGCGTACGAGTTCGATTTGCCAAAGAAGTTCGACGAAGCGAAAACGAGAGCGAAGAAGGAGTATTTACCAAAGGTTCAAAAAACGTATAAGAAAATGCAAAAGAAAGCGAAAGCGTTGATGAAGAAAGTCGAACCGCACATGAAGACTGCGAAGAAGCACGTGCAAACTGCGAAAATGTTCATTAAAAAGAATACGCCGAAGGACTTAAAAGAATATTTCGCATTCGCTTTTGCGTTTTTGTTACAAGTAAGAGAGGACTTAGTTAAATTCTTGGCCGCGAAGTTGTTACTTTTGTACCAAAACGTGGACTTTTTTGCTCCGTATGCGAACAAATCGTACGCTTTGTTCTCGGCGAACAAACTCGTGCAGACTATTCAGTATTACGTGATGTACAGAATGTTATGGAGACTGATTTTTGGCCGCGTAAGAAAGACGGAGACGGCACGAGGGAAGAAAAAGGGAGAGAAAAAAGAATTGCAAAGCGCAGCCGTTCGTAATCGTTCGGTGGAATTTTCACCGCCAAAGACGAGAACTATGGCTGCCGCTACTGCGCCTAGAAGCAAACCACCTGCTCCGTTTGCAGCGAAGCGAACCGAAAAATAAGAAGAAGAAGAAGAAAACTGTTACGTACCCCATGGTACCGTACATATATACTAAATTGTTATACCTCATTAATTGTTGCTTTTTTTAATATTAACGAATACTACATAACTAACTCTATTATTTAACGCTACTGCATACTATATATATATATATATATTTCCTCTAAAATCTCGGCGAAGCGGGAGCCTGATATCGCGGTGAAGGAGAAGTTGGTGAGATTGGTCGATTGTCGCTATCTTCTTCGCTAAAATAGGACGACGATCGCCTATGAATGCGCACTCTATTTTCTTTCTTAGCAGTTCTAAATGGACTTTTATAAGGAAATTTGTATGTGCCGCCAGAAGCAGCAGCAGATGGAGATGGTGGTTCTTTTCCTGATGTTAACGAAGATACGTTCAACGACGGGCCATTTTCTGCAAAATCCATTAAAGTTATCGCTCTAGAGTCAAATAGCGCAGCTTTTTGCGCAGCTCGCACGATTATCGCTTCACTTTCATTACTCGCTGCTAAGATAGTATTATCACCGTTTTCTTCGTTTTCATCATTATTTTCATCTTCGTCATTGTCATCACCATCGTCGTCTACTACAATATAAGCCTCATCGTTCACGTCTAAAAGTTTTAATTGCTCTCTCGTAAACATTCCATCGAATTTTGATAAAAAGAATCGAAGTGGCATTAACATCAAGATGAACACCGGAAACATGATGCACAACTCTGTAGAACGAATGCCCCAAATAATAGCAACGCAACACACTTGCACAAACGTAAATCCGTACACTCGCGATAACGGGACGTTTCTTACGTACGACGTCGGAGGATGCAAGCGAGGTTCCATGAATATCATCGTCAGTCTATGGAAAAACTGATTCTCGTAAAATCCGTTGATGCCCATTAAAACGAATAATCCATACAAGACTGGCATTGGGATTTCCTTCAAGAGCGAGAGTAACACAAACGAGAGTAAGACCAAAACGTTGACGAGTAACGGCGATAATCTCTGCTCATGAACGGTTACAACTTTCGTTCGCGTAACACCGTTTTGTGTGATTTCTTCAACCTCCGACAAGGCTCTAACATATTGCGGTGAATGGGGCAAGCTCGGAGTCGCAAACGGAAGTCCGAAAATCGAACATACGAACAACAAAATCGAAAGGATTGCAAAGTCGTAATGATAAGCGGTTCCTTTTTTCAACTTTGATTCCTCTTTATTACATAAAAGAGCGGCAACATTTGCGTCGATATAATACAAACACGTCAAACATATAGCCGGGAATATAGCTCCGCCAATAATCCATTGGTCACCTTTTGATGGTAATAAATCGATAAGCCATTGTTTTCGTGTGATATCGCTCGGCTCTATTTTTGAAGGAATGGAGAGCTTTTCGTACCCATCAATGCCGGATCCCCAGCCTAAAAGACACGCGGTTACAATTGCAAACGCGATTCCGAAATCTGCAGTAAGTTCCCTAAGCGGACCGAGTAAGAAAGGACTCGATCTTACTTTCCCAAAAAACAATCCCAATTGTAAAGTAACTGAAGCCAAGATTAGCGAAAACAACGCAACGTCTCTGGAATACGTCTCCTTATCGCTATCGAAATATTTTCCTACTCCTCTGCATCCCTCAAAGATGAAAATTGCACTAACAAAGACCATGAAAATTTCCTGAGTAAACCTCGTGCATGAGCGAACGACGATTGCGCATAAATCAAAACACGCTATGGTGAGCATGAACAGTGAGGTCCAAATTCCCGTCCACGCCATGGCGAGTTCGAAAGGAACGTTGAACGCTTTTGTCGTCGATAATCTATAGAGCTCGATCATGAATACGGTTTGCGGACCTGCGGGTCGTAAAACGAGCTCTGGTTGTCCTCCTAAAATCGCCCAAGTGATGCCTACGAAAGATTGACAGAGCAAAAACTCCATCGCACCAATTTTCCCATTCGTTTCTTCATACGCTAAACCTCCGAAGGCGATTGCTGGACCCAGACATCCAAAATACATGTATAACGTAGCAGTAATCGTTTTCATCGTTCGTAGACCATCGGTCCAATCGCTCGCATAAACGACCGAACGTCTTTTTATATCCTCAACAATGCCTCCACAAAATTTATGACTCCTCGTAGGTTCGTAATGGGCGTTGTAATTCCCTTCTTCGCTTTTCTTTTTTTTCTTCTTCTCGTTATTGCTTTTGTTCTTCGCTTCGTGTAAGTACGAATTCCTTTGCGATATGCGTAAAACATCTACGGCTTGTTCCCACGCGTCTATAACGCGCTGTTTCGCCTGCATTAATCTCACTTTATCATCCGTACTATCGCCATGCATGACTGCCGAGAACACATCGAATCTCGAATATTTCTTCACGTGCGAATGCATTCTCTTGAAATCGCTCGCGTCGGAAACAAAGTCTGTTTCTCTCGCAAGACTCCTAAACGCGGCTTTAATACATGCAATTTTGTTCCACCTATCGAGGCCGGTCAAAACACTCGCAGTCGAAGCGTTTTCATTGATATCGTTCAAAATCATCTCCAAGCTTTGTCTGCTATGATTTTCCATCATCGGCGGTACTAGAACTAAACACACGACTCTCGCGTTTCTCCCATCAGAGGCTCCTAAATTCACTGGCGACTCCAAGGTTGCAATCGCAATCTTTGGCAGTATTGTGCTATTGTTTTCGTTCTTTGAAGCAGGAGTAGTAGTAGATGTACTACTACTATTGTTTATACTAAAAACCTCGTTAATACTTCGTTGTTTATCTTTCGTCTCTTCTCCGATCAAAACGGCGAACCCGCCTTCGTTCACGCACGTAAACACTCTCCCAACTCTCACGGAACTATTATTCGCTCGCTGTAAATCGCACTCTTTCCTAATCCTATCCACCAAGAACGCTATGATCTCAGTCTCTCGCCATTGCGATAACTCGCATTCGATCAAGTTCATTTTCTCAGATCGTTTCAGGACGTTCAATAACTCCCCTAAAAGTTTCACTGGTTTCGATTTCTCGTCCTCGTTGTTCTTTTCGATATCATCGCCATCATCGCCTTCGTTCATTTCATCGCTATCGTCGATCATCATCGTTCGCGAAGTACTCAATTCTCGTTCATTATCAATACTATCATTATCCACGCGCACGTCTTGTCCAATCAAATCATCCTCATCTTCATCAGAAGCAGTGACTCGAACTTTCATCATCGCAAACACACACACGCGCAAGCGCGCGTACTTATACAATCAAATCTCTCTCTCTTAATCTCTCTCTTAATCTCCCTTTTATCATAAATATCACCCATTTCATACATTTCAAAGCTCACTACTACTACTACTACTATTACTCTCTTCTGTTAATGAAATGAATAAATTTATTATAAAAAATCATGAAACCCTAAATTATACATTTCCACACAATTGGACTCTCAGAAAGAAACGAATATCTGCGCCATAGAAACGCCGGATACTATACTAATAAAAAATAATAAACAATAATAAACAATAATACGTACTGAACAAGAAGTGTGTGTGCGTGCGTGCGTGCTCTTTTTTACTTCGTTCTAAATAGTATATTTATATGAGCTCAACACTGATCGGTTCCGATACCACGAGCAGGTTGTTCAACTGGAGAAGAAAGAGCTATTCGTCGTCATCGAGGAGCAAGTGCGGTCCCGTAAAGGCAGCACAAATGACGCAGGACGAATTGAAGAAGATGGTTGGATATAAATCAGTGGATGACCACGTGAAATCGGGCATGGTCGTCGGTCTCGGTACTGGGTCAACCGCATTTTTCGCAGTCGAACGACTCGGGATGAAGTTAAAGTCAGGGGAGTTGAAGGATATAGTCGCGATACCGACTTCGGAGAGAACGCGCGAGCAAGCGCAATCGTTAGGGATACCGTTGTGTACTTTAAACGAAAAGTCAAAGCTCGACGTCGCTATTGATGGAGCGGATGAGGTCGACCCGCAGTTGGCCTTAGTCAAAGGCGGCGGAGGCGCTTTGTTGAGAGAGAAAATGGTCGAAGTCATGGCGAAGAAGTTCATAGTGATTGTGGACGAGTCAAAGTTATGTAAAGGGTTAGGCCCAGGGTTTCCGTTGCCTGTTGAGATTACCCCGTTTTGCCACGAACATACGGCGAGGACTATTGCAGAGATTCCAAGTTTGGCTGGGTGTAAAGCAGTGATTCGCATGGGAAGCTCGTCGTCGAATAAACCGGATGGGGATAATATCGCCGTGACGGATAACGGAAACTATATCGTTGATTTACACTTTACTTCTCCTATTAAAGATGTTGTCAAAGCCGCGAATGATTTGAAAAACACCGTTGGTGTTGTCGATCACGGTTTGTTTGTTGGTATGAGTTATCAAGTCATCGTCGCTGGGAAGGATGGGATTAGAGTTGCCGGAACTGGAGGCGAAAATGCGTGGTGGTAATAAATAAGTTTATTATTGATTGTTTGACGTGATTGATTTGTTACAAAGTTATTTACACACATACGTTTCGCACTACTAAAGTCTTCTATTATGCATTTCTGCTTTGATTTCTTATTATTATAACCGCTTTATAACGAGAGCAATACCTCTTTTCAATTATTACTATAACGCAATTCACTTCCAGATGAGTTCGTTTCATATCCACTCACCTTAATAGTATCATAATGTTCAGTAGGCGCATGAATCAAGTAACAGAGCAAACGGTACGTCAAACACGTGTTTCCAAGAATCTTACTCGTCTTGTCGTCAACTTTTTTGTTCTTTGGAATGCCCGGTATCGGATGCATCAAAAGTCTCGGCATCGGCTTTGCAAACGAGTAGAATTTTTCCCAATTCTTCTCGTTACCTTCAAAGCGCAAAACGCTGGAAACTAATGCTAAAATAAAATAGAACGCCGCTTGCAAAGCGCACTCGATGTAGACTATGATGCACGCAACGACTTGGAAAAATACTTTTTCAACTTTAATCGTCCCTTTTCCTACGGTGGCAAACGCTTCGTGCGCGTTCTCTCTTATAAAGCCGTCAAAAGATCTTCTACTACTTTCGCTATCATAACCACCGCTTTTTTCGTTCGCGTCATGAAAATCTTCATCTTCTTCTCTAACACCGTTGTTGCTGCTAATTCTTCTGCCCTTCTTCATTGGCGTCGTCGGTATACTAGACGCTCCCAAGTGCCTCAGGCGATCAACCGCTTCTTCCGCGGTCGCAGAGGCGCTGAACCAAAAAGATTTCATGATCATTTTTTCTCTTTCGACGAATTCAGTCCACGTTTCCGAGTGTTTCTTTGCGGCTTTTTCAGCCGCTGCTTTCGCCGCCGCCGCACGTTTAGCCGCAAACTCGCTCGTTTGCGAAGCCCATTCTTGAGCCTCGGTATACCAATCTTGGAGCGAATTTTGTGAAGAATTCCTAGACGAGTCTTTTATTAGAGTCTCCAACGAGTCTTTCATTTCTACGTCGTCATCGTCGTCGTCGTCGTCTGAATCCGCACTCCCGCTTCCTATGGATGTGCTCCTTCTTATTAAGTCGTCGTCAGCACTACCACCGCTGCCACCAGCTTCAGGTGAAGAAGTAGTTTTTGATTGATTTTCTGCCAGGCGCATCGGTTTTTGTTCTTCTTCTTCTCGTTTCTTTTGCTTCTTGACCCAATTCTTCGCATCTTTTTGTGCCATTTCAAACAAGATTTTCATTTTATATTGCTCAGGAGGGAAGAAACACCACCATACTGGTACGAATTTCGAAGGTTTAATATCCGCTCTGGAGCTATAAAACGGACTAACTACGATTAATTTCCTCCCATGTTTCCTACGGCAATGCAATTTTGAAAACGTCCCAGTCCTCTTAAACCCGCTCACGTACTGAATATCCGTCAACGCCCCGTCTACACATAACCCATGTCCTCTCAACCACATTGGCAATCCAGTCAATGGGACTATATTCGACGAACATAATAAAGCTCTCAAGAAAAAATCAAACGTCCCGAACGCTTTCAACCTCAAATTCTTAAACCCTTTCATCGTCATCTTAGTTATCGAGACTTCTAATCTATTATTACAGAGCTCGTGCGCATTCGCTGGAGCAAACTCTTTAAACGCGCCTTGCACGTAATAGCGTAACTGAAACGCTCCTAATATGGAAGATCTCGCCCTTGATGCGCATAAAAACGCGTATACGGCCAGGGCGTCCAAATCTACCGTCGGCATGAATAGTAAAGACCCGATTAAAGCGCCTCCTGAGCATCCAAGGACTTTCGTGTTTCTGTATATATATACATATTTATTTACACACACACACACACACACGAGAAGAAGAAGAAGAAGAAGAAGAAGAAGAATTAGCTTTTTTAGGTCGTATACGCACACTCAACGTCTCTCCCACTTTTTTACTCGAATTTAAAATAACGAACGACGAACAAACGATTATGATTATATCGTCTCAAAGTAATCGCGAGAACACACGCACGCACAAAGTAATACATATATATATATATATATATATATCTGTGTGTGTGTGTGTGTGTGTCTGTCTGTGTAATCATAAAACACGCACGAGCACGCAGTACTGAACAGAACACGAAAAATAAACACGTTCATGAAACAACAAAACGTACGCTGCATATCCATTCCTCCTCAACACCTTAATCACGCCTACGTAATAAATGAAGAGCCAACCGGAACTCCCTAAAGCGATCGTTCGATCGAACTCGATATCTACTTCTTCTTCATTAGCAGCAGCAGCAGCGGTCGTTTCTATGCTTCGTCTCGTTCTCGATCTCCCTCGTCGTTCTCGCGCGTCTGCATCCATTCCTCTTTTTTAATGATGATGAGGCAAAAGTCGAGTCAATCCCTAATAAAAGAGGGGAATTCTAAATTTCATAGGGTAAAGATGGGTTAGGGTTTAGGGTTTTTTAAGTTGAGTTTAAAAAAAATAAATATAAAAAAGAAGTTTCTCTGTTTAATAAGTTGCGCGCGTATTTCTTTTATCAGTGAACAAAAATGGTAGAACTCGTACGCGCGCGAGCAGAAAAGGCCTTAAGAGCGGTCGAAGAGCTGCCAGAGATACTTCAGAGCGCGTTTCCTGATTTCCAGTTGCGTTTTGATGATCACGATTTCGATCTCGATCGTTCTTTTCTTCTCGCGCGCGCCCGGTTTCGCTTTCTTTTTGTTTCCGCGTTTTCAGCCTTTGTCGTTCTTCTTTTTAAAATAAGACTGACCAGTAAACGCGCGCGCGCTTTTGCGCGTACGAATGAACACAGGTACTTCAACGGCATGCAGAGCGAAATGCTCGAGTTCGTCGTGAACACGGAGATCTCATTCGTCGCTTGTGAGTGCGCGCAGTTTTTTTCGACGTTCGCGCGTTTCGTTCGCGCGCGTTTTCCGACCGCGCGTTTATCTTTCTCTTTTTTCTTCTCCCTTTGTTTTCCTCTTCTTCTTCTTCTTCTCTCGCTGACGAAAAGCTTTCTCTTTGAACGACGACAAACAGGTGCACCAACGGGTTCGGGGAAGACAGTTCTCATGGAACTCGCCTTAATCGCGAGTCTAGGAACGCGTCTGTCAGAGGACGAAAAATTTTTAGTAGAGAATGATATGACAGATACTACGCGCGGTAAGCGGAAGGTCGTTTATTTAGCTCCTTTAAGGGCTTTAGTGAGCGAGAAGTTGGAAGATTGGGGAAGAAGATTTGGACCAGGGACGAGATTAAATCTTAAGCTCGCGTTGTTAACAGGTGATGTGGATGATGAACGCGTGAGATCTTCCAATTTTTGGAGAGAGATTAACGACGCGGATATTTTATTGGCGACGCCGGAGAAACTGGATTCGATGAGTAGGAGAAACACGGCGAATGGCGGTCAATCGTTTTTTGCGGACATTTCCGTCGTGTTGATCGATGAAGTACATTGTATAGGTGATTCTTCGCGAGGTGCGACGTTGGAAGCGATTATATCGCGGTTACGCGCTATTGGTCAAACGTTACCAACTTCTCAACTCGCAAAGTGTCGATACGTCGCCGTTAGCGCCACGGCACCAAATGTTAACGAAATCGCTGAATGGTTAAGCACACCGTCCGCCGTCGCTTATTCCACTGACGCCGGTAATGTTTCAAAGAATGTGTGGGAATTTGGCGAAGAATTTCGACCAGTAAGCTTGGAAATGCACGTCCAAAACTGCGGCATTTCAAATAACGACTTCCTATTTGAGAAACAACTTGCATCCCAGCTTCTGGATGTTGTTTTGGACAAATACGATCGCTGTCCGTGCTTAATCTTTTGCGCGACGCGCGACGGTACTTGGAAAGCAGCTAAAAAGTTGGACGAAGATATCATCAAGAGATTTACGAACAACGTGAACGGTCCGTTTATTATCGATCAACGCTCGAAAACCAAACTCCAAGCAGCAGCTTCAAAAGCTAAAAATAAGCAGTTGAAACAACTCATACAGAAAGGGATTGGCGTTCATAACGCCTCTCTCGAAAGTTCCGACCGTGATCTCGTCGAGAATCTCTTTCGCGATAGGTGCATATTAGCGCTATGCTCGACGTCCACGCTCGCACTCGGGGTTAACTTGCCGGCGCGCCTCGTGGTTGTCTTTGGGACAAAGACATATCGTGGCGGTGGCAAATACGTCGATATCGAGAGAGGGACGCTTATACAGATGGCTGGCCGTGCTGGTCGTCCAAGACTTGACCAGAGAGGAGTTGTTGTAATAATGACGGATCAGAATTCAGTTCATCAGTGGGAGAACTTGGCTAATAACGTCGAACCGATAACGAGCTCGCTCATTTCGCGATTGCCTGAACACATAAACGCAGAAGTTGACTCTGGAGTGATTTTTTCCGTACCAAGTTGCGTTCAATGGCTCACGAATACGTTCATGTACACGCGCAGAAAAAATGCACTCGCCACCTCTGGAAATAATAAAGGAACTTTGCCCACTGGTTCAACAGAAGCACAAGCTCTCAGGTGGGCGAAAGGCGTATCGACGAAAACGTTGCGAGAGCTGAAAGAGGCGAACCTTTGCGAATTCTTTGAATCCAATGGTGAAAACCAAGAAGAGAATATTCACGAACCAATTTTCAAAGGTCAATCTGTGAACGTAAAAGCTGAAGGATCAATCATGTCGAGGCGATATATTCGTTTTGAAAGTTTTAAGCAATTCCAAGCGGTTTTAGACGACGGACAAAAATTGAATGACAATAATCTCACAACTCCGACGCAGAACAAATCACTCCCTGCTCAAAGCGAGGCTGAACTTTTGCGAAAAATTTTAAGTGCGACATGTCATGCAATTGAGTTTGGCGAAATGAACATCCGACAAAACGAGAAATTGACGTTAAAAAATTTCAATAATGATATCCGAATCCCCCTCTATCACGAATCCAAAAGTGGAAAGCGAATAACGAAGAATACTACGATCAAAGAAGGGTGGGAGAAGCTTTATATTCTAACGCAAAACGAGCTTAGCGATGCTGATGCAAAAAAGAACATGGTAGCGAGTCTACGCAAAGAAGTGGAGGGTGTTTTGAGTACAGCACCACGCCTGCTGTATGCCGCGTATGAGTTGTACTTGTCTCGCAAGAACTTTTCTCACGCCGTTTGTGCCTACCAGTTGATGAAATCGATCGAATTGAAGCAATGGTTTGACTCAAAAGATGTACTTACGCAATTACCTAAATGTGGAACGAAAACAGTAGAGGTATTGATCGCTAATAACATCAAAACGTTTTTTGATCTCGAAAGTACAAACAGTCGCAAACTCGAGAGACTTCTAAATAGACCATTTCCATTTGGCGATCAATTGAAGGAGTCCGTCCGCGCTTTACCGTCTGAAGTCCGAATATTGCTCGAAATACAGGATAGCACGACGCTCTCATCGAAAAAGTCTCCTTCCTTGGGCGACGAGAAGAAGAAAACGCAGACCTATCCCTCTGTAAATATACGAGTGGAGTTCGTGGCGGCAAAAATACCATCTTGCGAAATGAATCTCTTCAGTGAAGATGAAGATTTTGAACCGATAGAGAATCAAGTCGTGAACCTTCCACAACGACATTCCGGTGTGCTTATCGTCGGTTGTGAACACGATAACAGCATCATTTTTCGCACGAAATTGCCAACGGTATGTGGTCGAGTTGTTAAATCGGAAGAAGATTTGCTGATTTTAGAGTCGCAATGTACGGCGAGATCATTACCAAATAATCATAGAACACCTGTAAAGTTCTTTGCTCGAGTATTTTTTGACCATTGTATCGGGCGAGATGCATTCGGATGGGTGGTAGGTGCTGGGAAGACCCCTAAGCTAGGCTCGGCTGAAAAAATACAAGGAGAGTTAAACGCCAGTGGAAGACGCTTGCAAACATCAGCATCACGAACCGTAAAAGCGGATTTGGCAAAAGTACCACTGCCAGAGACTATGAAGACAACAACGACAACGACGGCGACGACGACGACGAAAAATCACACAATCATTCCAACGGGTGCAAAACAAGAGCAACGTAAAGTAGCGAAAAAGACCGCGGTGATGACCATATCGCAGAATAGATCTGATACAGGCTTGGCGCAAATGCGCAAAACAAAACAAACTACTTTGGTTTCTTCGTTCCCAGCGTTCGAGTCACCCGCTGGGAAACGATTAAAGGAAAATGAAGTCGATAAGAGAAACGACACTATATCTCCGCAAACGTACGATAAAGCAGCTATTAGAGAGCTATGGGGATGCAACTGGGACGCCGCCGATGATGATGATAATGATGATAATGATAATAACGGAACGGCTAAAGAAAGCACTTTTGGATGCAAAAATCTGCTCGCCGGAAAGGATGAAAGAACTTTTATGCAATATGACAGAGCTCCAGCTACGTGCGACGACGACGACGATAAGAGCGATAGCTGGGATTTTGCTGATTGATTGAACAAACGTGATACTACTACTAAAAATGATACGATACCTTGTAAAATAAACTAAAACTAAAAAAGAACTACGTAAATTGTAGTAGCATAAGTTCATATTCTTCTTCATAAAGAGTTAATTGAGACGGCGGAGACTAGCGTAAAAGGTGTTGCGGAGAGTTAAAATGAAATGAATAATTTCTTATTCTACCGTACAAATAACTAACTAATGCTATAAAAACTTTTGACATTTTGGAAACCTACGTTGTCCTAGATGAATTACTTCGTTGCACTCTCGCAATATCGCTTCCTAATTTTCGCAGCGAACTTTCAAACAGTCCTTGTAATTGCGGATTAACGACGCCCACTCTTTCGTGAGCCTCGACCGCTTCTGCACACGCATCTCGAAGCTCCCAAAGCGCATTCACCAAGTCTTTCGAATCATTTGGATCCATGTTTTGCGCGGCAGATCCGGAGATTGGATCTATCGGTGCAGTCAAATCGAGCGAAGTTTTATTTTGAATGCCCGTATGATCAGGAGTTCCAAAAACTGACGCCGTCCCTTTTCCTAAGATATCCCCAGAAAAGGAATGTCTTGGACTAAAAAACTCACCCTCTGTTCTCGATAGATCCCTTGAATGCATTCCAGCGACGGCGTTGAATGATGAGGGATTATCGACTACATCGAGTGGGACACCATCGAAGTTATCTGACATGGAAATACCGCGTTTGTGTCGCCCAAGTAAATCCCCGAGAACAGACGAATTCTTTTTCTGACCAGCTTTGCTAGTTTTAACCATACCATCTGGTGAAGTAGTGGTTGAACCACCCGCTGCGACATTAATCGAATTATCAGCGTTGTTAGCATTCACCATGTTAACATCTCTGTCATTAGAAAACTGATTCGTCGATCTCGGTTTCTCTTCGTATGCAAAAGGGAAAAACGCTCGCACGAGAGCGGGCACGCCTCCATTCACCCCAGCGGCAAGCGAACCTTGCAATAATCTCTGCAGCATTTCTGGATTCACTTCTCTTTGTCTCGCTGCTTTAACTAGAGCTTGGCCTTGTGCGCGGAGCATTTCTGCGGCTGAACTTACAGGTGACATTTCAACGACTCTCGTAAATGCAATTTCTGAACGTGGGCAAAAGCTTGGAAAAGCTTTCTTCGTGGCCAAAGTCAATCGTCTTCTTCCTCTCGATAGCAAATCATTATTTACGCTACTGGTTTTGCCATCTAGAAGTTGCGAATTTTCCACGACGAAGGGAGTATCGAATACAAAGACGCGTGCTCGCTCAAAGCAAGATCCACCAACTGCCCCTCCGTTGTTGCGGCGAGCCTCTTCATCGAGCTCATCGAATTCCTCCTCGTCGAGCTTTTGAAGTGCTCTTTTGAAGGCTTCATTAATGTCACGACTTTCGCTTGATGATAATGATTTCTTTTCTGCTTCGAAATCTAACGGAAGCGCCGCGGTGACTTGAATACCAGCGACACCAAACCCTGGAGTTGGATCGCCAGCTGTTGGTAACTGACTCACCTTCGTTCCCGCCGGTACATACGATTGTAACCATTTCATGACTCTGTTTGACATATCAGGAAGCGTTCGATCTCGAGCGTCTCGATAAAGCCACTGTGCTCCACTAAGTGATCCCCATGCATCACCAATCGCTCGCACTCTCCAGTACGTTGCCGGTTCCCGTGGCGGTTTCGGCGTATAAGCAAAGAATTCATCATTGCGCACATTCTCAGAAGGATCCATCAAAGGCATTGGGCATCTCAAATGCAAATCAGCCAACGTATTATGCGCTGTAGCAAGCGCTCTGAAATCTCTTCTTCGCTCCCATGCTTTTAAACTTGCTTTGACGACTCTGATTGCGGCTTCATCGAATCCGCCTTTGGTGAAGCACTTAGCCGCCGCAGCTAGGTGTTCCAACACGCGCTTTTCTCCTACTTCTTCGGCTCCGACACGCAAAGCAGCAATAGTTGGTTCAGGCGCACCTCTCGGTCCCAGGCCAAAGAAAGCATCTCTCAATTGAATTGCATCTTCTGCTGTCCAAACCGATACTTCTGGTGCGACAGACGCTAATGCTCGCATACAAACAACTGCCGCCGCGCAAGCGGCTTCACCAGCTTCAACCCAATGTTCTTCCAATTCTAAACGTTTACTCAAAGTAGAAAGGACTTTAATCTGCGCGGACGGTGATGCCTCTAACGCTAACGCCAATGCACTCTTGAGCTCGACAGCACGGCATACATCTGATGTGCGGCGACTACCAGTAGTTGCTAAAGCCACCTCTCTAACACGCGCTTCCGAAAAAGCAATTGCTCGAATTAGCGAATTTGTTGCCGATTTCCAATTTGCCGGCGATTGAGTTGTACCGTTTGTCGAAGAAGCTGGCTCCGAAAGCGCTCTTAAAGCCCTTGATACTCCGCCCGATCGAGCGTTGTGACCAAAAGGCGTTAATCCTTGAAGCAAGGCATAAGTCAACGTTGGTCGCAAACACTCGACTCCTCCGCCGACGTCGAGAGCAGACTCTAGAAGAGCCCTAAGACCACCAACAGCGAGAGATCGTGCAGGTTGTGGACGTGCAGCACAACGCAACAAGGCAACGCATGTTGATTCAAGAAATGCAAACGGTTTTGCTCCAGGATATGGCGCTTCGAGAGGAGGAAAGACACCATCTATATCTTCGCGAGGTGCGCGATATAGCGGTTCAAACAAGACATATTTACGTTCCCTAATAACAGCGTTGAGGAGCGGTGCCTGCAAAACCCAACCAGTGGCAGATTGCGAACGGCGAAGTAAAGCAGCTAAGACGCCCATGATAGCTTCTAAAACATTAAACTCTTTTTCGCTCGTTTTAAGACCACTAATAGCTGTAGCGCTACCTTTTTGAGCACTCAAGTCATTTTTACTTTTAGGGGAAGACGCAATCGATAATGTCTCTAAAAAGACATCACTACTACTGTCATCAGTCACACCACCTTGAATCGCCGTAGCAGCATTCATTTGCGTTGCTTGTTTGTTAAATTGCGACTGATCAACGCGCTTCCACGCATCTCTGAGCAAACGCAAAATAGAAGTCGTCGCCGCAGTTGATAAGTGTCCAGCGGCTTCTCTAGACCACGTATCTGTTTTGGGACTAGGACCGCGTGGAAGCCACGAGGAGACACTATCATTCATAACACTTTGATTACCACTCTTGATGATTTCTTCGCTCACTAATTCTTCGTCTCGTTTCACTTCAAAAGCTTCCGCTGCGTCACGCAATAACGAAATGAAAGAGCGAACTCGCTCTCGATCTTGCGATAACCATCCCCACAACTTAGCCGGATCGGAATCTCTCGCTAACGCTAAAAACACAGCCAAAGCATCTTTCTTTGCCAAAGGCTGTAAATTTGCAATTACATCTCGAGCACGAATCATCAAACGTAACATAGGTGCATAAGCTGCTGCAATCGCTCGGCGCGCTGCTGGCTTTTGCCAACCGGCATCCCAACCGTGTCTAGCAGTGACGCATGCAACAGTTCGCGCGGCATTCGCGGCACGCGCGGCATCAGTTTTAGATTGTGATAAACCTCTTGCCGTACTCGCAGTTAATGCAAAGACGAATGCTTCACCGGGCGTGATGAGAGTAACATCTCTAACGCCATCATACGAAGTAACATTTGCTTTACTTTTAACACTCGCATCCTGATTTCCACTACCTATACTTTCGTTTTTCGGCAAAGGAGATCCATCGCTGTCAAGCGATGCTTTTCTTTCATCACCTTCGACGATATCGTCCAAGGAGCCGACATCTTCGATATCATCAACATCGTCGTTGACGTTAGGTCTTACTCCAGATTGGATGAAATCGTCTTGAGGACGAACATCATAATTACCGTCGCAACGAATTTCCCGCTCTTCTCGCGCCGTAATCGATGGATCCCACGCTCGAGTGACATCAGAGGTGATGATATCTAACAATCCTGGTGAAGCAGCTAAAAAATCTGTAAACTCCTTCAGCAACGCCGCGTGCGCAGCTGTTCCATCCGCAAGCGCTCGAGCATGAGCGGCTGCGAGTTCTATCGATAATGGACCAAGTGGCCCAGCTAAACCACTTCCAATTTGAAAACGATCAACACCATCGGTTTTATCGCCTTCCGATTTTGAATCTTCTTTTTTTGACGATTTTGTTCCCGGAATGACCAAGATAGCACTCAAGAGCGCTGCCAAATTTGCGTTAAGCGTACGAACGCGCATGAGCTCTCTCGGATTCGTGTTTTTATTTGCACGACTTGCTCTTGCAGAAACTTCCAAGGATAACGCTTCGGCAACGCCTTTCAACGGCATAGCATCTTTATCTACAGATACAGCATCTCTCGGGATTTGAGCGCGATCTAACGCGTAAGCTCTCGATATCAACCCCAACGCAAACCAGGACACAGAAAGCGCGTCCTCGTACGGACTCGCACCAGTTCTATCCGTCAACACGGCTGAAAATCTTCGCGCTAATATCGTGTGCATTGGAGTAATGTTCGCTTTATTTCTAGGCGACGACCGATCAAGTTTATCCAAGTAACTTGGTTTGAACGTTTCCGTTCCAAACGCTAAAGTAACGAAAGCTTCCAATGGCGGCGAGTGCGGCGCGAGGCCACCTAATAAATCTTCTCCAGGCTCGATCGTTTGTACCTTTGCAGCGACACGAATCAACGCACGGAAAGCTAAATCTCCCACGTCTCTATTTAAATCATCCTCTTCTTCAATCATGACGTAAGATTTTGAACGAGTAGTCGAAGAATATCGCCCGCTTCCTCCAAACGCCGAGTCGCGAAATTCGCTCCCAGACAATTCCGATCGAGAGTCTCCTACAACGTGCGCAAATTCAGGAACCTTCTTATCATCAGAGGCTAAATTGTTCCAAGCATCATTAAAATTGCTATCATTTTTTGCCGTATAATTTTCATCGATCATCGATCCTCGTTGATTATACTGCTGCGAATCGTGATTATGCGCGACGTCGTCTAAGGCGCCTTCGAGTTTTATTAGTCTCAGTAATATTTTGAATATTGCTGGTAAATGAGCTAACAACGCAGTGCCTTCTGCTAAAGGTATATTCCGAGTTGCCGATAAGAGTCTATCGACGGCTTCTCGACCAGAGGCGCCGGCTGCCCAAGCCGCCGTAGCGGCGTAGAAATTGCCTATTCTACCATCTGCCGTATGTAACGTATCAGCTAATCGCATTTTCACGTGTACACACGGTACTCTCTCGTTCCAGTACGGCATATGAGCTCTCACGTTTGCCTGCAAATATTTTGGAAGAAGTTCTTTCACTGCGACAAGTCCTAACTCGACGCCGTTTGGGTTATTAGCAGTTGCGATATTCGGAGCGAGCGTTTCTGGAGCGACGCATAAAGGTATGATTGAGTGTCCAATTAACTCTTCTTCGTTTTGCACGGAACCTAAAAAGAGGTTCTTTTTAGCGTTTTGGTCCGTTCCGTACACAGATAAAATCAAATGATGCGAAGGTTTCAATCTCGCCGGCAACGTAGCGCGAGCTTCGCAACAGAATACTCCTCCTTTTGTTTTACCAATCGATAAAGGTGTCCAAAATACGCTTACTTTGCTCCTGCCATCAGGCGAAGGAAAAGTCTGAGGTATTCCTTTTGCGTTTATGTTCAAATCATCATCTCTGAGTTCCAATTTAACACGTAAATCTTTTCTTCGGCACAAATCTATGTTTCGAATGTCTATGAAAACTTCTCTGCGCAAGCCACAATCGAGCGTATCGCCCCAAGCGCTTTCCCAGTTTGACTTCAATGAGCTCGTTTCCGATAGATCTTTTATATGGACAACGTGTTGAGGTAATCTTGGTTCTGGAAGTGTTGTCGCCGATCCATCTTGTTGCGATGTTGTTGATGATAATGATGATTGTTTCTGTTTTTGTGGTGCCACAGAACGTAAACGCAACACTTCCGCAAAAATCTTGCACCTAATCGGTTTATGCGATTTCAACGGATGATTAGCGCCCAATGAAGCCGCGGCTTCAATGACTGCACTTTCTGTGTACGTTTCTTTAACTCGGTAAAGCTGCGAACATTCTACAGTGTCGCGAACTCTAAAAGATGGTCGACCGTTCGCATCTGTAGCGTTTTCAAAGATTGACATCGTGATCCAACCAATTACCGAACGCGGCTTTGACGCTTCGTCTAATAATTTCGTATTTATTTGTTGCAAAAATCTGTTTTCTTCGTTGTTGTTGTTATTGTTGATGATATTATTTTTGTTAGCTACGTTATTATTGTTGTTGTTATTATTATTGTTGTTGATTCTGTAATCGGAGCCGCCGCCGTCGCCCTTTTCGCTCATCATCGCGTTATTATTACTACTACTAGTCTTACGAACGACGTTTCTAAAGTTTTGCATCTTTTTTGAAACCGATTTTGAATCGTCTTCATCATCGGCGGCTATTTCTGATTCGTTTTCTATGTCGTCGACGTTGACGTTTCCATCGTCTTCTCTTTCTTCGTCAGAAATATTTAAGTCGGCTTTGTTATTATTATTATTATTATTATTATTATTATT
>Ga0115001_10000667_pt1 | contig 25666 bp, 15 predicted proteins | sample ArcticOcean_MG_C_12_FD_89869 | JGI IMG/M metagenome (GOLD analysis project Ga0115001, IMG submission 89869) | Marine microbial communities from western Arctic Ocean - ArcticOcean_MG_CB8_130 | ecosystem: Environmental > Aquatic > Marine > Oceanic | place: Arctic Ocean: Canada Basin | collected... | reverse complement strand
TTTCGTTGAATTGTTTAGACCATTGATCGAACCTGCACGCGTGGACGACTTTTCTGTCCTGTAAAGGGATTTCGATGCGTGTCTCTTTCGATCTATCTTCTTCTAGCGCAGTTGCGATCATTAATCAATCGATTGTTCAATGAAGATCTTATTCTTCCTATAAATACTCTCTGATGGTATCTTTTTGTTTCTTTTTGATGCCGCTGCTGTAAAATCATCAAAAAAACCGTTGTGTGTGTTTGTTCATCCTTGGTGTTCCAAACAGTTTTCTCTGTAAATGCTCCAATAATAATAACGAATAAAGGAGAGTAATAATAAAATGAAAACGAAAACGAAACATTGGCATGGGCAGAAACGAGAACGAACGAAGATGACGACGACGACGACGATGAAAATCATGAGCGAGAAAATCAACGCTAACAAACGATCGATATCAATAAAAACGAGGAATATCATAAGGAACAGTAAACGAATGACCGAGACGATTTCGAAAATAAGAGCGATTGGAATAAAAATGATTACTTTCACGTTCAAGAACGATAGGAAGAGGATGAAGAAATTAGAGAAATTTATGAAATATGAAATGAAAGACGAGGACGTGTTTTTAGCGTGTGCCGCGATCGCTTTGATCTTTACGGTCTTTCTCTGCGTCGTCGTCTTGAAAATCAGCGTTCGAGTCATTCGAAACGTTTTCGCTGACGATGGTCCAAAAAAGAATATTGATGTTGTTGTTGATGATGATGATGATTTTGACGAGAAAACAGAAATGCTCACGAAACGAGATTATGCGAGAACGGTGACGATGAATAATGAATCTAATACTCGTGATAACGATAATGATAATGATAATACTGTATTTGATTATAAAAGGACTAAACAAAAAGAACGACAACTCGTGAATAGGGCGAACATAATCGGGGATAATAGTAACGCGGACGCGAACTTGATTGAGGAAAATAACAACAAGAAAGAACAAGAAATAGTTAAGAAAATTGCTTATTTAACTGATGAGGAAAAGATGAAGATTAAAGAATTAAGAGCGTTAGTTGATGACGAAAAAGAACAAATATTACTCGCGACTTATGAGTTGAAAAGATATTGCTCGGACGCGCAACTTGCGAGGAATTTAAGAGCGCGAAAATGGGACGTGTTAAAAGCGTTCGAGATGTTGAAGAAGACTTTGTTATGGCGAGCGGAGTTTAAACCAGAACGAATCACTTACGAGGACATAAAACATGAATTGAGAACTGGGAAGCAATATCGATCTGGGAGAGATCGAAGTGGACGTCGAATTGTCGTCATGAGACCATCCAGAGAGAACACTCGCGAACACGATGGGAACATTAAATTATTAGTGTATACGTTTGAGAACGCTTTATGGCGAACGCATGGCGAGCAAATCGCGCGCGGCTCTTCCGATGTATCTCTCTTATCGCAAGAACAGATTTGCATGTTAATAAACTTCTCGCAATGGTCTTTAAGATTATCGCCTTCCTGGCGAACTTCGATGGAAACTTTACACATCATGCAAGAACATTACCCCGAACGGCTCGGCTTAGCGGTATGTTACGACCCGCCTTCGGTGTTCTCCGTGTTCTGGAAATTGATCTCTCCATTCATTGACGCGAAAACGAAATCGAAAATCAGGTTCATACATCCTCGTTCGGACAAAGCGAAAGCGGCGAAGAAGATGAACGAAACGTTCAACCCAAACACGATCGATAGCGACATGGGCGGCCGTGTCGATAGTACGTGGGATATTGATGAATATAGTTCGTTCTTGAGGAAATATGACGCGGTCAAGAAAAACGTCTTTGAGAGCTCGAACGAACGAACGAAATAGAATAGATCATCGAGAGCGAGAGCGAGAGAAATATGACTTCCTTGCAGTCAGAATGTAATCATGAATATAGTAATGGATAGCAGTACCAAGTAGTATCGGTTTGCACACGTTTCTTTTCGTTTACTGTTTTCTTTGTATTGCCGCTTCTTCTCGCTATTTACTAATTTCTGCTGCCGTTTGATACATTTTGGAATTTCGATAAATATCTGCTCTCATCATAAAAAGCACTTTTTTAACTTTAACCTCAATACTATTTCCTCAAATACAAGTAATAACTAAGCGCGCGCGAAGGAATTTCAACAACGAAAGAGAGCTTCCTCCTCCTCCTCTTCTGCTTCTTCTTCTTCTTCTTTATTGTTCTTTGTTTCGTCGTCGTTGTCACACATCTGTTCTGTATCGATTTTAAGTGATATGTTTTCTCGAAAATTAACGCTTCGAACGTCCTCATCATCATCATCAAAATCAGTTTGGAACGTTGAAAAGAATCGTACGAAGACTAAGACGAAGATAATCGTACGCTCTCGAAATAATACCAGTAATACTAATACTACTACTACTACTAATAATAATAATAAGAGAGATGTTAACGCGAAATCTTCTTCTTTAAGTAGCACACAACCAGCGACGACTGAGACTACTGATACGGAGAAGAGTAGTACTGATGGGGAAGCTGACGATGAGTCAACAGGACCGATTCAGAGCAAAAGAAATTTTACGAGAGCGGACATGAGATATAGCAATAATTTAGATGACACGGCGAGGATTCAGACATTAAAGGATGGAAACGCGCGTTTGCGCGTATGTTCGGATGGAAGAGTGAGTTTGTTCTATGCGCATTATAACGGCGAGGAAGCTTCTAATTGGGAGCTCGTATCGAGTTCATACGTAACCGTTCCGCCTGGATGTAATAGGATTGGAAAAATAGTAAGCGCTCGCATAGATGAGTGCTTAGTTGAGTTCTATAGCGAATCCAACGAATTGGTTTCAACTTTGAAAATAAAAGCGTTATCGAATCCTGCGCAGGATTTAGAGTGGACGAAGAACTTATCGAGCGGTTTCATAGTCGATTATGAAGTGAAAACGTTCGAGGGTAACGAATTCTCTGTGGAAATGGCTGAAATCGTCACCGACGTAGAGTCGGCTGGCAAATGGTTCGGTGGAGGGCATTTTGTGAGACAAGAGTGGCCCTTGAACGGTGCATGTCTCGAGGTTGGGCCGCACTATCCGTTCGATTTCGGACCGCATGGTATAAACACTCTCGTCTCAAATCATTGGGTGACTTCGAAAGGATTAGCGATTGTCGCCGATCCCGAGACGACATTTTTCCATGTCGGATTGAACGCTCCGAAGGAAAACACTTTCTTCGAAGCGTGGACACCGAATGGTTCGCGCAGGAAATTTCATACAGGCGTCGCAAACATTCTTAGACCGCAAGCTCTGCCATTGACTTCGAAAATGCGAGTCGGTGATGGAAAATTAAGATTACAATCTAGATCGGGTTTTTGCGATTCAAAATATGGCGCATTTTCACAAGAGCATCCATTAGTCGGTTGGAGAAATAATGAAGAGACACATCCAATTGGTAATTTAGCGCTCGAACAAAAGAATAATTCTGCACTCAATAAAAATAACGGCGGGAGCAATAAGAAGAAAATATGTACGATGCGCGTGGCTCTGTTAGCGAAGAAGAATGTTCGCGAGGCAACGGAAAACGTTTTGGAATCAATGCCGAAACCGACGAAAATTGTAGACACGAATTTAACTCGCGGACCGAAGTGGTCTACTTGGGCGAGATACAAGACCGCAGTCGATCAAGAAAAGGTTACGAAATATGCAAAAGAGATTGTGGACGAATATCAATACGAGCGCTCTATAATGGAAATTGATGACCGATGGTCTTCGGGGTACGGCGAATTGGAATTCGACGCTGTCAAATTTCCAGATCCGAAACAAATGGTCGACGAGTTACATAATAAAGGCTTCAAAGTAACTCTATGGGTGACTCCGTTCGTGACTGAACAAACAAAAGCATATCAAGAAGGCGTGGAGAAGGGTTATTTCGTCAAATCGAAAGTACTAACTCCAGGGCATTCCAAACCTGGCTTTTTTTCTTGGTGGCAGCCAAGCGGAGTTGTCGCCATTGATTTAACGAATAAAGACGCTAGAGATTGGTTTTTAAATGGGCTTAAAAGCTTGCAGGAAAGGTATGGTATCGATGGATTCAAATTTGATGCCGGCGAACCTTGTTTCCTCCCGAAAGAGTTCGAGACCAAAATCCCGATGAAACATCCGTCGGAGTATACGAGACTTTGGTCAACCGAAATTGCTAAAACGTTCGAGATTTGCGAAGTGCGCAGTGCTCATCACTCGACAGATTCTGGCGTTTGGACGCGCATCGGCGATACTTTTAGTTCTTGGACGACTTCAAACGGTTTGAGAAGTTTAATACCTCATCTATTGACGTCGTCTATTGTTGGTTATCCATTATGCTTACCCGATATGATCGGTGGAAACGCGTACGGCGTCCCGCCATCAAATGAACTATTCACTCGATGGGCGCAAGCGAATGTTTTTATGCCCGCAATGCAGTTTTCAATTCCACCATGGGAATTTGGAGCGGAAGTGGCCGAAGCAACGAAAAAAATTATGCAAACGAGGAGCAAAATTATCGAACTCATCGAGGATTTATCAATCGAAAGTAGTAAATCTTTAATGCCAATTTGTTCTCCATTATGGTGGCTTGCTCCAGAGGACGAGAATACGTTTGACGTGAACGACCAGTTTTGTCTCGGGAACGACATCGTTGTCGCTCCCGTGGTCTACGATAAGCAACGGAAAAGAGATATTTACTTACCTAAAGGTGAATGGAAAGAGTTTGAAGGAACGAAAACGTTCGATTTTAGTAAAGGTGGACAATGGATTAGAAATTACGAGGCTGGGATACACGATATCCCAGCGTTTAAAAGAGTAGTTTAGTTTACACTTTGTAGGAGGGTAATTATAAATTGTAGGATTAGTGTTAGTGTTAGTATTACTATGTGGCAATGGAACGGTTCTATGAAGATCGACGCATGACTTGCTTCGCGCAACGATGAATTTTTTTTGACGATTATGATTTATCATCTTCTTTTCATTGTAATTCATGAAACGATCCTCATAAAACTCTGTTCTATTGTCACAAATGTGGTAGTGTGTTTTATTATATTATTATTTTATATTAATTAATTAGTTTCTATATGTGTTATTATATTGTGTGTTTTACCAAAGCGGCTGACTCGTAGGTTGTTGTTGTTGTTGTTGTTGAGAATCGATGTTCCCACATGAAGCTGGATCCATCATCATTTGTTGTTGTTGTTGATCGAACGGACCACCATCGAAACCTCCGCTTACGACGTTTCCGTTATCATAACCCATCATCATTTGATTTTCGTTCCCAAATCCTTCCGTCGTGATCTCTTCCTGTTGCATCATCATTTCCATTTCCCCATTACCACCTTCGGTTGGAATAGAAACTGCGTCGAACTCGCACGGAAACCTCGTCACTCTCGGTTTCTCGGCTAAGATATTTCTCACGATTGCTTCTAACTTTGGTACCGACGGCGGGTTCTCTCTTAGCTCTTCGTCGTTATATTCGTTATTCACGTAATACCCGACTCGAACGAATTCGTTTTGTTGATACGAACACGTCAATAACAACGCGGTAACGCCCAATATATCACTATTCGGTATCTTTTGTGAATCCGGTGGGTTCGCTTGGAACACAAACTTATACGCGCCTCTCGCTACTGGTCCGACTAGCACGGTGTCCAAAATCTGGTCGTGTTGGTCGCTCTCCGCGGATCCAACGTACGTTAATTTCCATTCCAAATCGTGTTGTAAGTTTGTTAAGCATTCGTATTGGATTTCAAACTGTAAAGGGTTCTGGAAATATTGTGGGTTGTCCTGTTTATATATATATACATATTCGTGTATCGCGTAATGTTTCGAGTTAGTTTTCTCCCGTTTCGTCATAAAAATATACGCAAAAGAAGTGAAAAGAGAGTCCGAGAGAGCAGACGAGATTGCGTTGGAAATTCAAAAATTTCAGGGAACGAATGTGTTCTGCTCTGTACGAAAACGTACCAGCACTTGGACTTGCGTGATGTTAATCGCACTCATGTCTATACTTTATGATCGACCTACTCGTGCACACACTCTCTCTCTCTCTATGTATATTTATATATACGCGCGATCGTTTTTGTTTATTCTTTTTTATTTACTCGTAACACGCGCGATTTGTATTCGTTATTTACAAGGACGGTTGCACAGAATTCGATCTTTCGTCAACACGGCGAGAACGACAAACTGCGTGCGCGGTGTTCTCTTTATTTATCGTTTAGGTTTAAACCTCTCCGTTCGTCCGCTTTCTTTTTAGTATATATGATGCTCTCGACTTCTTCTTTATCAACGCTCAAAACGTAATTAATTCGTCAACGAGCGCCTAAGTGAGCGAAGATAAACAGATAGTTAGTATACTGTTTATGCGTTGTGGGTAATAATAGAGTATATGCGCTATTAATATATATCGCGCGCGTTTGTTGAGAGTTTTTTATTACGTTTCTGTATTCAAATCTCGTGTTTTTGTTTTTCAGATCGGGTCCGGTCTCGTTTTTTTGCGCTCAACAGAGCGCCTTCGAAATCGGAACCGTTCTGTTCCGTTCGCTGTTTGCTGTTTCGTGCGCTCGTGCTGCAGCCTATCTTGTGCTCTTAAAACAGCAGCAGCAGGGAAGTGATTTATAACAGCAGGTTATATAGGAGACACTTGCGCAAACGGGGTGCAAAAAATTAAAATGTCAAGTTTTTGAAAAAGGAGAGAAAAAGCGAGACAACGGTCGTCATTATTCGACGACTATCGCGAGCGCGCTGAACATCACATCTCTGCGAGTAAACGCGTTTTTCACAATGTCAGAGCAGTGAGTGAGATAGCCCTTTTAATAAAAACATGATTTTTTGGATTCGCAGAAATAAAAATCGTATATTAAATTTTCTCGTTACAAAAACAAAGGCGGTTTATGTGTGGGTGTTGTGTGAGGCCTATTCTATATTCTCTTCGCGACTCTTCCTCTCGTAAAGTCGTAATTTTACAAGTACCTCAAAAAAAAGGACAAAAAGCGACAAATTTATTGGAATAAACTCGCGCGCGCAATTAGATTTAAAACTTGATACCGGTGCAACATACATATAAGTTACATATATATTGATTTGATAATTAGATATATCGGTACATAGTGATATTTGTGTTCTTGTAGGTATATATAAATGTCTGGCATACTATTAACAGCAAGTAAAGTAACTTCAATAACGACCAAAACTAAATTTGTTTTGGATAAGACGAATGCAACGAACAAAAAAAATGGAAGTAAACGAAGACTAGGATTAAGAAGAACTCGAGCATGGAATAACGACGACCATGAGAACGTGTATAACACTGATATGAATAATAATAATATGAATGATTATAATAACGATATTAATGATGAGTCATCAGACGATGGTGATATGTTTGAAGGCGATGATTATTTACAGGCCTCGGAGTCATTGAAGCAGAAGCATAATAAAGTTTTCGTTGATAATAAACACGTGTTACCTGCTTTGTTGTTTCCAGTATCGGAGCCGTTAATACCGGGTCAGCGCAAAGTTCTGCATTTATATGAACCGAGATTCGTGAGTTTATTGAACGATTCAGTTCAGAAACATGGTGGGTTAATAGCGTTCGTGCATTACTCGCAAATACCTACGAAGAATAATAAACAAGAAAGAAGAAGAAGCTCGAACGAACGAGAGGAGAAGCTCGAAGTGTTTGGAAATTCAGATTCCGAGGATTCGGATTCCGAGGATGAGTTTGATACTTTTAATAGGAGGAATAAATTAAACTCAGCTATAAACGATGATGATGATGATGATGAAGAAAATGAAGAAAACACGCAATCCGTACAACTCAACGCCGCTTGTACTTTAGGAAGAATTGTACAGTACGAACCGATAAAAATGATATCGAGCGATGATTTTGATATTGTTGATGGAAGCGGTTTTGGGGAGACTTATCGCGTACTCGTCGTCGGCGAGTCGAGAATGATGGTCGAAGACGTTAACGAGACGAACACTGGCTACGTCTCTGGCACGTTTTCGTTAGTAAACTCGCCGAACTCGAAGTTTGCGGTACAGCCAACTGATTATGAACGAAAAGAAATCGAAAATCTCGCTAACGATGTTGAATTATTAATGAACTACGTCGTTGAATTCAGCGATAAGCTTTTGGAAGTGAGCGGAGTGACGAGGGAAATGTTATTCGACAAAGTCGTCCATAAAGCCGAAACAAATCGAAATTATCCAACTGAAATTCATCGTAAATTTGCAATCGAAGAAGCGAAAATGGAGCGATGGGCGAAGACTGTTGCGAGAACGGATTGTTTGAAAGAAAGTATGAAATGGGTCGAAGAAGATGGCGTTTTTTTCGACGCAAAAGTCGAACTCGAAAATCTCGCTAAAATGAAACTCGAAATTAACGGTCTTTCGCTTGACGACGCAATTCTTTCTCGCTTGCGGAGATCTGCCGCTTTAACAATGAAAATGCAAGAAGAAGAAACAAGTATGAATCAAAACGTACGGAGAACGAAAACAACAAAACTCTCATCATCAAAAACGACGACTTCAATGGTTCGAGCCGAGCGTTTATCTTTTGCTGCGTTTCAAGAGGTCCCATTCGCATCGGAAACCGAAGGCGATAAGCTCATCGCGCGAAGAGCGGCTGCCATGGCATCATCGCGCGGCTTACTCGATCGTCTCCGCCTCGCCAAAATGGCTTTAGAAGAACAGCTCGGCGGCTTACGAGCAAAATTAGCGCTCGAAAAATCTTTACGAGCGGTATTAAACAAAAACGATGTCGAGGAAAATTTGAAAGAGGTCGAGGACGAAGACGAGGATACTGAAAATGGGGGTGTAAACGATGAGGACGACGGTACTAATAAACCAAAACAATAGCTAAGCACATAAAAAGCCGCTTCTTGTATTATTATTATTATTATTATTATCATTATTCATTTTTTATTTTTGTTATTTAAAGAAGTTTGATGACGGAGAAGCGACAGAAAATGGCCTCGTCATCACCTTCGAAAAACGGAAGTTCCTGTATTTGCGAAGAAAACGCCTATAAAGGATTAATTAAGGACATATTCAGAATATGCGCGTATAACCCAACAGAGTACGCAGGGTTCATCGCTGGCATAATCTCGATCTTGATATGGATCATAACACAGTTCCCACAAATAGTGATCAATTACAAGACGAAGTCAGCTAACGGTTTATCTATATACTTCTTGATATTATGGGCCATTGGGGACACTTTGAACTTAACGGCATGTTTGTTAACTGGCGATCAAACTCAAATGCAGATCTATACTGCTATTTATTTCTTATTCAGTGATGCTTGTTTATTGTTTCAGTATGTATTATATAGTACCGACATGAACACGATTTGGTTCACTTGGAAGAAGGATTTGAGTAATAGTAATAGTAATTGGACGACGAGAAGCGAGAATAGACGACGTGCGAGTAGTAGAAGGAACGATAGATCAATCGAACTCGAGGAAGAAGATGGTGATAATAATAATAATAATAATAATAACATTTTAGAACGTAGGCGAAGTGATAGTCTCGCGGAGATCATTGCGAATATTAATATTTCCGAACCTACTCGTAAGGCTACTTCGACCAAAAAGAAGAAGATGAATGTTTCAAAAGCGAGCGCGGTTGTTAGTGGAATATTAGTCGCGAGTGTGACTGTTATGTACGTTGGAGGAAGTAATGACGATAACAGTTTGAAAAATAAAACTTTTGTATCGCGCAGTTTAAAATCTGCTGCAACTGGGTGTCTGAATGCCGTTTCGAACGCAACTGATTTGCATATAAACGTAGGGAGATGGTTAGGATACGCATCGGCTATGAACTATTTAGGCGGCAGAGTGTTTCAAATTCAGCGCAACTCTTCGAGAAAATCGTGCGAAGGCGTCGCGCCTTTAATGTTCTTCTTCGCGATTAGCGCGAATCTGACTTATGGCTTTTCAATAATCTTCATGAAGAATTTCCAAGCGAAAGAGATCACGTCTTCAATTTCTTTCCTATTAGGTAGTTTAGGAACCATGGCTTTAGACTTCTATATTTTGGCGCAAAGTCGTAAATATGGAACAAATAATAATAATAACAATAATAATATCAGTGGTGATGTAACGAATAATGTAATAATTCAGAGACAATCGAGCAGAATTGAACACGATTGGTTGGAGCGAGAAGCGTCCATCCACCTTCTTTCAGCGGATACTCTAACACAAGACACTGTCATCAATAATAACGACAATTTGTAACAACAGCAACGACGAGAAAATAACTTCAGGTATAATATGACTGTAGTGTACTTTTTATTGAAAAATAAATAAATAATTGAGTGTGTGCAATAAAAATTCGATTTCTCTAACACGGCTTTTGACCTTTCGTAGTCGGTTTCTCGCCCTCCTCGTAGCACCCGACGTCTTCAATACCACCTCCGCCGCTGAAAAACTTAGCTTGTTTCGCCTCCGCTTCTCTTAAAGCTTTCTCAGCCGATTTTGCTTCTTTCAAACGCCAAGTAACTAGCCTCGCTTCTTTTCTAAGGTTTTCCTCTCTCTCTCGTCTTCTGAGCTCTCTAGCTTGACGTTCGGTATCTGATCTCTTTAAAGCGCTTTCGACGCGAGCGGCTTCCATCTTTTTCGCGCGTTCGACGTTTCGTTTATAAATTTCCCTTTTCTTCCTCTCTCGTTCTTTCCTAGCCTCTTCGTGCATACGCGTTTCCTCATCTTTTCTTCTCCTCAATTCATCGAGATTATCTTCGGGGCATATTTCTGTTCCATCGCCGAACCAACCAAACTTTCTAGAATCCGGTTCACATTTTCCTAAAACGTCCTCATAAACGTTAAGACCAACCTGCGAGAACGTTTCGTTCAAGTCTGACATTGCAGTGAAAACGCATAAACAATTCGCGGTGGTATCTTCTTCCGTTTCCTCTTGATCTTCAAACCTACGAATTGATTCGGGAGCAAACGCTTTATCGAGCGAACCGCAACATGATAAAACATCGCCTCCAAGTAAACACGGTTTGAATAATGCTCGCAAACGATCGACTGAGCACGTCTTTGAAGGATCCATCGGTAATATTTGAGAGCGAGGTAGTTTCGCATTCAAATCATCTGCGTCGCCGGCGCCTGGTTTCACGTCTTCGAGAGGTTCATCGTCATCGTCATCTTCTCCTTCCTCTACTGTTTCTTCTTCTAATGTTTGTGTTTTTATTACTCCTTCTTCGTCTTGTTCTTCGCCATCATTTCGCTCAAATTCCTCAACCGCTTCTTCTATTCCTACTTGTGCGCTATTATCGGCCGTTTCTGCTACTTCTTTATCATCATCATCGTCGTCGTCGTCGTTCGTTTCTTCTCCGCCTTCTTCTTTCTCGGTCCGTGCTACTTCTATTCCAGCGTCGCCGTCAACGCCGTCTTCTTCGGTTGATTCTTTTTCTTCTCCTGCTATACTATTACTATCGTTATCGTTATCGTTATCGTCTTCCTGTTTATTATCATTATCATCATTATCGTGCGTTTCTTCGTGAAACATTAACTTCTTCTCCTCATCTTCGTCGTCCTCTTTCCTCTTCTCTTCCTTCCTGAGCGGCGGCGTCGGCGGCGCATGCGTCGTCTCCTTTTCCTCCTTCCCCGCGCGCTCTTTAGAGTCAAAATCAAAAACTGATCGATCTAAGCTCCCATCCTCGAAATCGACGGTCTCGACTAGGACGACTTCGTTCTCGACCGCGCTCTTGAACAAGACCTCGCCCTCTAAGTCCGTCCTCGCTTTTCTCCCCGTCCCTAAGATCATCTCCGCCTCTCTCAAACTCTGCTTCCTCAGCTTTTCATAGATCTGCTTTAAGACGAACGAAGAGAACAGTAAGAACAGGACTGCGAAAGCTCGCCGCGTAGTCAACGCTTTTTTGATCCGTTTCTTCGTCCTCGGTTTCGTGTGTATTTTCAGATCATCGTCATCGCGGGCCATGTTCGTTGCAGAAAACAGGGCGGCCATGCTCGTCGTACCTATGCTCGACCGCTACTTATAGCGAGTCAGATTATTCGTGCTATTTACAACCGCAGTAGTACAATCACTGTTACTGTTACTATTACTATAGTAAGTACACAGTTGTATAGTAGGAAATAGTAGGAAATAGTTTACAGAGCAGAGAGATTAAGAGATTAAGAGAGTCAGTACAGTTCCTTCTATCACTGCGACGAGCGTGACTGTTACTTTTAAATGGTTTTGTACGCGCGAAGGAGTAGTGAAGTTATTTGGAAACGCGCAGATTTAAACAAAATGGGGAAGAAATGGTGCTGTAAAAGGAAGAAAAGGGAGAAAAAAAATACTATGAAACCCTAAATCAACTTTGGTTACCCTAGAAAGAGATCAGAAAAACATAAAAACATAAAAGAGAGAGATCTCTAGAGAGAGATTAAGAGAGAGATTAAGAGATGATCGAACGAGGATGTATTGCAAAGCGCGCGCGGTTCGTAGCGATAGCGATTTTGCTAGTAATGACTTCTTTCCTAGGAAAGACCGAGGCGAACGCGCGTCTTGCTCTAGAGTTTGAGACGGATTCGATCGCGGTAGAAGAACGAGGCGATGATTTCATCGAATCTATTCAATCGAAGCAGCAGCATCAGCAACAGCAACAGCAGAAGAAGAAGAAAGATACATTCATGAGAAGAAGAAGTTTATTAATAGAGGAACGAGAGGAAAGTACGAATAAGGTGACGGAGGATACGGTCGAGCAAATCGCGGCCGACGTCGAGGACGCAACGGATGCAGTAGATGAAGCGGCCGAGACCGTCGCCGAAGCCGCCGAGCAAGTCGAAGACGCCTCGGAGGCCATCGAAGAAGCCAGCGAAGCAATCGCCGAAGCAGCCGAACAACAAGAAGAAGTTGTCGAAGCGGTCGAGGACGCAGCAGAGGCCGTGCAAGAGTCCACCGAGGCCATCGAAGACGCGGCAGGCGCAGTTGACGATGCCACTGAAGCAGTCGAAGATGCAGCGCAGCAGATTCAAGACACCGCGGATGTCGTCGAGGAAGTCGCTGCTGACGTTCAGGACGCGACGGCCGCCGTGGACGACGCGACGGAAGCAGTCGAGGATGCCGCAGATAGTTTGGCCGATATCGCAGATCAGGCGCAAGAGGTTTTGTTGAATTTGGAAGGCTCGAAAGGAGTGAATAAGTTAGTTTTGGATAAAGTCGAACAAGAGCAAGGCGCCGTGGCGACTGAGTTGTTAACGATGGCGAAAGAGATTAACAGATTGGAAGCTGCTGTGTCGAGATTGGAGGATTATGAAGGAAGACGAGGCAGTGCTGGTGGTGCCGGACTTGGTCAGTGGTTTAAAGCACAATACGCAGATCAAACGTCGTTCATAAGCGCTTTGGTGACTTCTTTTTTGGTCATTTTATTCATCGAAGTCGGCGATCGAACGTATTTCATCGCGGCTTTGATGTCCGTGAAATATTCGAGAAGAGTCGTGTTCTTAGGTGCATTTTCTGCGTTGGCCGTGATGACGATCGTCTCAACTTTGTTAGGTGTCGCTGCACCGATGTTCTTACCAAGATGGTTCGTCCATTGGGCCGCTGTTATCCTATTTCTCGGTTACGGCGTCTCCATGTTATACAACTCTCAGTTCTTATCGGACGAAGTATCGGAAGAGTTTGAGGAAGTCGAGCACGAGTTGGATGAACTCGCGCACAAGACTTCGCAAAAGAAGTCGGATGATAACAACATCTCTTTAGATGACGACGACGACGATAACGAAAAGATGGAAAAAGGTAAAGCTAGTACTATTCGAATCAAGATGGAAAAGAAATGGTGGGAATTCTTTGTCTCGGCCATTTTCGTGCAAGCGTTTACTTTAACGTTCTTAGCCGAATGGGGCGACCGGTCGCAAATTGCGACAATCGCAATGGCCGCTGATTACGACCCATACGGCATCATCATCGGTGGTTCGCTCGGTCACGGCGTCGCGACTTCAACTGCTTGCATTGGCGGTCGCATTTTAGCGCAGAAAATTTCCGAAAAGAAAATCGCAATGGTCGGCGGATCGATCTTCTTATTGTTTGGCATCTTAGCCATCTTCGATGATCCGAGTGCTGATTATGCTAAAGCTTTACCGCAGTGGATGCAACAAGCTAAAGCTGCTTCTCAGACTTCTTCTTCTGCGTAGTCAATGGATGAGTTGATCTTTGTCAACGTATTTGCCCTTGTTTGCGTGAATGAACTCGTTTTATTAATATTTTATACCATACAACATTTTCACAGAAAAACTTCACATATCGTGTACTACATACAATACCCTCTCTCTTCATCTTTCGCTCTTAATCGCTCTTAATCTTAATCTTAATCTCTCTCTCGTGTTTGTGTATTGATTAAGAGATTAAGAGAGATTAAGAGTAGCTAATTAAAAACAAAACTTATTACACAGAGTAGTAGTAGTTAAACCCACGTAGTATTCGTTAAATCTTAATCAGCTCGTTTTGTTGCCGCGGGTCAAGCAAAGAGAGGATATGCCTATTACGAACGAATCGAGTGCGGTACAGAAGAGAAAATGAACGGAAGAGAGAGGAACGAGAAAAAGGAGAACAGAGAACGTGCGATGCCGTTTTCAGTTCGTTTTCTTTCGCGAACGAACTATAATGTAGTAGTAGTAGTAGTACTAACAGCGCTCAATTGTGCTACTGCAATTGTATCAGTTCGTGGGAGTGATGGTAGCACCGAAAATAACGACGAGACGCGGACGATAATGAATAAGATATACGAACAACAAGAACGAGCGTTCGCGACTGAAGGAGAAAAAGGTGATAACTGGTCAGGGTTCGTACAAAGCGTTCTAGTCATGTTATCGCTCGAGTTCGGCGATCGCACGTTTTTTATAGCGAGTTTACTGGCATCGAAGTATGACCCTAGAGAGGTTTTCATCGGCGCCGTTTTAGCGCTTTGGTCAATGACCGCCGTTTCAGTCCTAATCGGTATCGAAGCCGCGGCGGTTATACCTAGAGCTTACGTACACTACGGGAGCATTTTGTTGTTTTTGTTTTACGCGTTTTGGATGTTATGGTCAGCGAAAGATATGGTAGATAAACCGAGCGAAGAGTTGAAAGAAGTTGAAGACGAGTTGAACAGTCGAGACGAAGAGAATACGAAATTAGTTAATAATAATAGTAGAGCAGAGAAAGGATCATCGTCGATGAGTAGAGATGATGATGATAATAATAATAGTAAAAATAGTACGAAAAGAGGATTCATGAAATGTTTGTTTGGCGGTATTTGGGTTCAATCTTTCGTGATGACGTTCGTTGCAGAGTGGGGAGACCGTAGTCAAATAGCGACCATAGCTTTAGCTGGGGATTATAAACCGTTAGGGATTATGGTTGGCGTTTTTCTAGGCCACGCTATTGCCACTGGTACCGCTTGCGTTGGCGGGAAATATCTCGCAAGTAAGCTTTCGGAGAAGAAGATGGCAATCATTGGAGGTTCCGTATTCTTAATATTTGCGATTTTGACGCTCGTGCAAGACCCAGATACAGAGCTCGCGAAGAAAGTCGATTGGAATCAATGGAGACCAAAATTTCTCTTGTTTTTAGACGAAGAGTAGAATTTAGTTAAATGTGTATTTTTTGTAATTTATTATTGTATGCGATGTTAGCGATTGTTTTCATTTCAACTCGTGTATGTGACCGTACATTTTTTTACCATACATCTTTCCCTCCCTTTTTAGAAGCAGCGGAAGGTGATTTTTTCTCCTCCACATCATCGATGTCTCCCCAATCGTCCGTATCTAATCTGCTATCTTTCTCAAACTTGTCGACATCTTCTTTGTCGAACTTTTTATCGAAATCATCTTTCTTCGATTGCGATTCTTTCTTCTTTAAATCGCGGGAATCATCTTCATCGTCGTAACGTTTCTTTGAAGAAGAAGAAGAGGACGATGAGTGTCTATCGTCTTCCTTTCGGTCGTCGACATCATCATCATCATAACGCTTCTTTGAGGACGATCTCGATCGATCATCGCGTTCATCTTCTACATCATCTTCATAACGTTTCTTTGAAGAAGATCTTGAGTGATCATCTTCTTCATCGTCGCGAGAGCGCGAAGAGGAACTTGAGCGACGGTCGTCTTCTTGGTCATCATCTTCATCAAAACGTTTTGTTGAAGATGATTTGCGATCATCTTCATCTTCTTCAAAACGTTTCTTTGACGGAGAAGAAGATCGACGATCATCATCATCGCGATCATTGTTTTCATAACGACCCATTTTGGAATCTTTACGATCAACTTCGTCAGAGGAGAATCTTCGATCATCTCCTTTCTCGTCAACAACTTCATATCGAGAGTGCGAGGATGATGAGCGACGATAATCTTCATCGTTATCATAGTATCGATTCGTTGAAGACGTTCTGCGGTCATCTTCTTTGACGTCATCATCTTCATAGCGAGATCGAGAAGACGAGCGACGGTCATCTCTTCTGTCGTCGACATCATCTTCGTTTTCTCTGCGCAAATCTCTTCTCTCGTCATCTCTTCTGTCGTCGACATCATCGTCATTTTCTCTGCGCGAATCTCTTCTGTCGTCGACATCATCGTCATTTTCTCTGCGCGAATCTCTTCTCTCGTCGACATCATCGTCACTTTCTCTGCGCGAATCTCTTCTGTCGTCGACACCATCGTCACTTTCTCTGCGCGAATCTCTTCTCTCGTCAACATCATCTTCATCATCGCTGCTCTTCTTTGAATCTTTGTCATCATCAACGTCTTTGTTCGTGGAAACGGCTCCTTCCGGTTTCAAAGGCGATTCTTCTGGCATTTCATCCTTAGAATCATCTTCAAACACTGGATCTTCATTACCAGTCATCGCGGCTTTGATTTGCTCTTTTAAGCGCTCTTGCATCTTTTGCGTTGCCTCGAGATCGAGTTTCGGTTTCGGCAAGTTTGTGCCGTCAAACCCTTCCGGGACTTCAAACGTCGGCACGGCGTACAAACCGAGAGTAGCTTCGCAATCGGTCTTTTCGAGAGAAAATCTCGCGCACACTGCGGCTGGACACGTTGGCCATTGCGCTGTCACTTTTTCCGTATCAAGTTTAGCACCCGATTTCGTGACGCAAAATCTGCACCCTTGTGCGTCTTGGCAGCCCGGCAACAATCGCTCGGCGCATTTCATGTCGCGAAACATATGTCTCCCGACGGCTTGATCTGATACAGTTGAATCGCACGAACCAGAGATACCGATTTGTTTCACTCGCGCGTTATGCTTTGCAATATCCTTCACGTGCATTCTCCACGAAATTTCATTCTTTGAAAACGAATCTCCGACGCAACCGATACCGGCTGATTTTTCGCACACGGAGTGCGGACATTGCGGCCAACCGGCTACTTTTCTCACAGCCTCTTCGGTTTGGCAAAATCTGCACGCCGTTGGCGTCCCCCCGTTACCTAAACACGCAGGTGTTAAGCTCGGGTTCGCCAAGCATATTTTATCCGGGAATTGGTAAATCCCCTTCTCTTCGTCGGCGGCTTCGCCTTTACACTCTTCCTTCATTGCCGGATCTTCTTCCTCTTCTTCTTCCTCTTTATCTTTATTATCAGCAGATTCATCATCATCATCACCATCTCTTCTTGGATCAGACGAAGAACGACGTCGATCATCATCATCATCATTGGCGTATCTCGATCTACGCGGGTTCTCGATCTCGTCCTCGTATCTCGCGCGTCTCGGATTTCTTTGATCTCGATCGTCATCGTCTCGATATTTCGCATATGAAGAAGAATGTGATGATCTACTCTCTCTTCGATCATCTTCATCATATCGACTGCTACTACGACGATCATCGTATCTTCCTAAGGATGACGACGCATGTCTCGAATCGTTGAATCGTTCGAATCTTTGTTCGTTGTTGTTCACGCCCAACGAAGGGGACGAGGAAGACGACGATACGAGTATTTCTGGTTTATATGATCTATAGCCAACGGTACCAAAAGTCATCGCTAAAACTGAAACGGTAACGATCTTCATCGGTGTTGATGCGTTAAACAGTTTTTTCACGATCGACGAATGCGACGAAGAAGAAGAGGAAGAATCATTTATCTCCTCTTGGTCACGTCGCAAAAGCTTTTGCGACTCCGTGTTCATTATATATATATATAAATAAATATATATAAGATATATCAATCAATCAATCGCTTAATCAAACAATTGAACTGAAGAACTCTGCGTTTGTTTTTAAATATATATATAAATATATATATATATATATTTATTTATTTATATACTTGATATGTATGTATAGTAATCTATTCTTTTATGTTTGAGGAGTTTTTGTAGCCGCGGCCAAATTCTTTCTATGATTTCTGCTTTTGAGCTTTTCTGCTGGTTTCTGCCATGTCTGCTGTATGGGTTAAAGGCTGGTAATGCAGAGAGGGGTCTAAAAAGAGCGAGAGAGGGGTCTAAAAAGAGCGAGAGAGGGGTCTATCGGTCTGAAAAGAATAGTAGTATTATACTTGCAGCAATAATGCATCAAGAGTCAAACTTATTCGATATAGAACTTGAGTAATAATAGACAGAGAGAGAGATGAGAATACGCGGTGAATACTAATAAAACACTGATACTAATTTTGATAACAGTATAACATAAACGAGAGACACTATGAACGAAAATAACGATAGTAATGCTAATAATAATAAGAGAGAGGTCGATGACTATCATTACATATTCTCAGCGGATTGTAAACCGTACATGGATTGGCAGTCGGCTGCTCTGTATCAATCGTGGATAGACGTCGGGTCGCCGGGGCAGATCACGCGCTTGCTATCGTGCACTGAAGAAGAATACGCGAGATATGAGAACGTGGACATGCTGCCAACGCATAAAACTGCAGATTATTCAAGAATCGATGTTAGGGATGAGTACTCAGCCTATAACTTACCAGGGTCGATTTTCAATTGGACGAAGAGCTCGAATTTTACGAGGAAGAAGTTCGTAGTTAAATTAGACGCGGATATGATTTTAAGGAAAGCGTTTACGATAAGAGAGATCCCGTGCGAGCTCGGCGTCGTCGCCGGTGGATATTATGGGTATTTATCCGGCGTTAAGAACGGCATGGCCGAGATGTTCGTCACGAAACAGGTCGAGAAACGATTGGCGCAAGTTGGAGGGTGGGAGATATTCGCGAGGACGGATTTACAGAAAGCTGCTCCGTTATGGTTCGAGTTCACGCAAAAAGTGAGGCAAGATAAACGCGTATGGTGGCCCTATAAAGGTACAGGCGATTCGTTCATTACTGAGGAGCATCCGAGGCCGTGGATTTCAGAGATGTACGGGTACGTTTTTGGAACGGCGCAAGCCGGACTGAACCACAACGAGAATAATAACGTGCAAATTTACGCTGGCGCGAAACCATGGAACGATAAAGTAGCCGATGCGTTCGTTATTCATTATGGTTTGTACATGAAAGGCCCTGATTTGTATGAATGGGATAAACATTTTGAATACAAGTTAAGCGAACGAGAAAAGGACAAGCTGAAATGTGGGAAAGAGAACAAGCGTAAACTTTTCCCAGTCGTAGGTTTGCTTTCGAACGAGTATAAATCTTCACAAGACAAGTACGAGAAACGAAGAATTGAAATCATGAGCGAATGCGTGACGAAAATTAATCGAGGGATTCTGCTCGCGAGGAAAAGGAAATGTAGTAATAACAGTGTAAGTAATAGTATTAGTAATAGTAATAATAGCGAGGCGGCGAGGAAGATGGTGAAAGGAATCGGTTCAAAAAAAGTAGACGTCCATAATGAAGACGATGGATATAAGCATGCCAGAGTAAGTATTGGTGGTGGTAGTCAAATAGAGGCCGATGAGGCAACGAAACAGTTATGGCAATACGCCGGAATAGCTTGGGCTTTGACTTTGTTTATGATGTTATGGCTTTGTTGGCCATCGTTGAAGAAAAAGAAGCAGAGAACGAAATTATTAGCAGTACCGAATCGTAGTCGATAGAAACGAAGATGAGAGTTGTTTGACTTGGAAGTATTATTTTATATAATTAAATCGCGCACGTCCTGATCGTCATCATTCATCGTTATCATTACTACTATTATTGCAAAGAGTTAACGAACATGATCCCGAGCGCAAAAATAGTAATAAAAATCGGCGCCGAACTCACCGCGTATAAAGGCAAAAATCCAAGTATGTTCTTCTCCTCTTTCTTTTCGCCGTCGTCTTCCATGTATTCGTCCAACATCCGTTTCGGATTCCTCGTTCTTCCGCCCTTAATACCGGCAGCGTCCATCGCAATCTCTTCATACTTACTCGGCTCTCCTCTTCGTTCTGGTAAGACCTCATCAGAGTCTAATCCTGGCCACTCCCTTAACTCGTTCAGGACGAACTCGCACGCGACTATGTCCGTAGGCGTCCTTCCCTCGTCCACGCACTCGAGCACTCGAATCTTCTCTTCCGCTGAACACCCACTCTCATCTTCTACGCCAAACCTCTCGCGTCTATCGGCCAATCTCGGATCCTCGATGCCTATGATTAATTTCACTTCGTTAAACGACATCTCGCGTTTGACGTATAATAACTTCAGCCAGTCCTTTATTTCCATGGACATTTGTTTCAGCTTCTCCTCATCTTCAGCGTTTATTTGCGTTCCTGTATCGAATCCATCGAACGCTCCTCCTCCTCCAGCCCCTGCTCCTCCTGAACTACGTAATAACTGGATCTCATTAGAAGTCCTATTCGTTGTCGTTATTTTTTTTCTCGAAGTCGCCGATGATGCTCTAATCAGTGCAGAATTACTAGTAGAATTACTAGTAGTAGTGAGAGTAGTAGTAATAATACTGCTACTACTACGACGGCACAGTTTTTGTTGTTTCTTACTCGTTTTAGTATCCAAACCGAAATGGGGACCAACATTCGCGGCAGTGCTCACTGAACGACCCAACGGTCCCTTTCTTCTTCGACCTCTCGCGGCACTGTTCCTGTTCTGATCATTGCTCGAGGGCGAAGAACGAGCTCGAAGAGCGAACGACGCAGTCGTCATCGTCGTCATTTAACACGCACCTGCGAATTCGTACCTCTTTTATGACACTCTGCAGAGTTCTCCAAAAAGGTGTAGCAGAGAGAGAATTGACAATTGCGCAGCCAAGACTCTTTATTTAAAAGTTTCCCTACTGATGATGCCTGCTGCTATTACTAATAACACAGCGATAGCATAAAATAGTGTAATAACGACGAGGATCTAGAGAGAGATAGAATACGAGTTCTCCAAAAAGGTGTTCATAAATAGCAAAGAGAGAGAATTGACAAATGCGCAGCCAAAAAGACTCTTTATTTAAAAGTTTCCCTACTGATGATGCCTGCTGCTATTACTAACACAGCGATAGCATAAAATAGTGTACTAATAACGACGAGGATCTAGAGAGAGATAGAACACGCGTTCTCCACTCCGTGCATGAGAGAGCGTGCGATGACGATGAATAAGGAGAGAAAAACGCAAGGCCTGCAAAAGATCCTCAAGCGCTTGGCGAACAAAATAGTCCTACCAATGTTCGTTCTGCTGTTCTTTGTGGAGGTCTCAGTCTATGATAGAACAGAGCTGGCGATGAAGTTATCGGCGGATGAAGTATCGGTAGCAGTAGATGAACGCAGACGAGTGCGAGATGATCATCATCGAAATGTTGTTGCTATCGATGACGACGACGACGACGACAAGTCAGCTTCCAAGAAGTACTCATCCTCAGGAGAACGAAGGAAGAGTAATAGTAATAAACATGATGATGATGATGATGATTTTACTGCGAGCGGCGCAGAGACTGAGATGACGCGAGAACGAAGAGGTAATGATCGAGAGACTGAGAATAGTGATAATAAAAAGGATGCTAATGATGATAGAGTGATATATGGAGAAAGATGCGTTGCGTCGATAAGGGATGGGCATAAATGTGAACGGTTCAGTTTAACCGCCGCGAGTGTCGTAGACGTGAAGGGTGTTAGCGGTACTAGAGCGGATAATGGACGTTTAGCGAAGAAGAAGAACGCTGCGGTAGGTTATAAATGCGATAAAAGGGGCGAAGAGGATTCGTATTTAGACGATGGTGGTGGTTCGAGAATAGTAGATGGGATGAAAATCGATTGCGTTCCTTTGATAGATTTTAATAGTAATAGTAATAGTGGAAATAGTTCATCAAAACTTGACGAAGCCATGCGAGGTTGGTGGTTTTCAGAAGAAGAAGAAGAAGAAGAAGAAGAAGAAATAAGCGCCATCTTAAAAGTCTCTGGAGCGAAATATCAAAAAGCAGTTGTTGTCATCGATGGCACACAAATGTCTAGTGACGAAGCATCAAAGCTCGCAGAATCGACAAAAGCTGCACAAGTATTTGTAGCGTATGGGACTCGCGAAAAATTCAACGAACAAAATAAAGTCGCATCTGTTTTAGTTGCCGGCCCTGGAAAAAACACCGATTCTGGGTCAGCGGCGCATCGCTTAGCGAGCATTTTGTTATCAAAAGGCGTGGCGGTTTTAATTCTTAGCGATAAGAATTTAGATTTTACTGCGAACCCGCTTGAATCAGATGCGTTTTTATACTACGACGGCGGAAAAGAAGATGAAATCACAAAAAGAAGAGTCGGTTTTGATCTCGAGCTCGCCGTAGACACCACGTGTCGAGGAAGTGGTCAAATTATTGGAATCGGAGATAAATCTATGGGATGGTCTCAATACGCGCAAAGCGTTTGTTTGCCAATGGCGCGTTCGAGTTTCATGCGCTTTAATCCAACGTTCGCGTCTATTGAACTATGTCGATATTTTGGTGAACACTTGGACGTTAGTCGTATTGGCGTCGACGACCGCGTTACCAAACAAGTAATAATGCCCGCGTATGATAATACTTTCAAAGCAGGTGCAAGATTGAAACCTTTACGACAATTGTGTAGGTATAGCTTGAAACAAATTCCAAACAGAGGGTCGCGCTACGTACCAAGCGTTTCAGCGGGTCGAGACGACGGCGACGAATTATCTGGCGATCCAAACGCGATTATTCCTTCACAAAAGTTCGATAATGGACGCTCTTTTGCACTCGGCGACGAGAACTCTGATGATGTCGTCAATAAACATAAACAATGCGAACGAAGTGCGTGGTCGGAAGAGTCCGGACCGCATCCGCGAAAGTTAAGATACATCGTCCCATGGTCTTCGTCTAGAGAATTAGAATTAGAATCTTGGCCCGCTAATTGCGATGGTGGATCGGAGAAGTTATGCGAAGTTGTTAAGAAGGTTGCAATAAATCGTGAAGTTTTAGTTGGCGTTTCGAATAGTAACATTTTCCATATGTTGCAACTATGGATCGATGGTTTGCAAAAGACAGAGATTACAAACTATATGATTGTCGCGTTAGACGAGCGAACAGCAAAATGGTGCGAGGAGCATAACGCTCCGTATTATCTCAGATCTCTAACGTCTATATCGGGTTCGACGGATAACCACGCAACGTCTGGTTTGAAGTTTGAAATTCTCAAAGAATTTTTGAAAATTGGCGTGAACGTGTTACTTTCCGATGTCGACATCGTTTGGATGCGCGATCCATTTAAGAATGATTTGTTATATCGCGATACGGATGTTGAAGGAATGTCCGATGGATGGGACGATCGAACGACGTATGGTTTTAGATGGAGTCCTACTCGCGGGGGAAATAGAAATTCAGCTGACGAGCTCACCTATCGCATGTTTGTGAAAAATTCCGGCTTATTCTTCACGCAAGCCACTTACGAGAGTTTACAAATGATGACCGTTTTAGCCAGTCGCATGAGTACGGAGCGTTCGACGTGGGATCAAACTGCATACAACGAAGAACATACCTTCTTGAGCGATATGAAAACACCAACAAGGAACTCTGCGAGTTCTCGAATAATGAATTTTGCGTGCTTTTGCAATTCCAAGTACGTGTTTAAATACATGCGATACGATGAAAAGTTATATCCCGAGCAGAAATTTCACCCGGCTTCGATACATGTAAACTACCATCCAGAGAAGCCGCAAAGAATGCTTGATATTATCAAACAATACTGGAAAGGCGAAAAAGACGCAATAATGCGTTGGAACGGTGGCGAAGGAATGGCAAGCTCGGTACAGTGTAAGAAACGACCCGCGTATGAAGACGACCGTAAAATTGGAATTCAACAGAGCGAATTAGCAAAAGCGGTTGCGAATGCGCATACTGGAAAATGGGGCGGTATTTCCGGCATCGAATGGAAAGAATCCGGCGTGCTAGTGACACCGTGGGGACAAGGTACGTGGGGAGTAATCCCAGGGACAAACGGTAACGAACTCTTCATGGATTGGGGACCGACGCATGAATTAAAGGGTACGATTGATGGCGGTACGGTTAAATTATCGAGTAAACGTTGCCCGGATGGTGATATTGTTCCATCCGTAATAGCCGATGGTTTGTAATTATAATAAGAATAAAGTATTAGTAGCAGCAAATTGATGATTATTATTATTATTATTTGGCAGAAGAAGTCTTTTTCGCTTTCTTCAATTTCGAAGGCGTTTTCTTCGCGGACGAAGAAGTCTTCCCTTTTGTAGACGACTTTGATTCTTTCTTCTTTAACTTCTTCTTTTGTATCCTCAAAAGCTTACTCTTCGTCCTCTCTTTCTTCTTCTCTATTCGTTTTTGCCTCTTCTCTTCTTTCTTCGCCTCTTTAGCAATTTCATGTTCAGTCTTTGGCCTCTCTTCTCCAGAGCCTTCTTCTTCTCGTTTACGTTTCTTCTTCAAAATCGACGCAGCTTTCTGTTCAGCCGCTTTTTCCTTCTTCTTCTCCTTTTTCAAATATTTCACACTCTTAATCGCCTTTGCCTTTCTTTTATGTTTCTTCCCTTGCGCGTGTTCTTTCAGAGTTTCCTCGGACGTACATGTCACCGCACAACACGCACACATCCACGGCGACTGCTTCGATAAGTGTTCTTCGCCATAAACTTTTTCCTTCTTATCTTTAGTCGTGGTCTTTTTACTATCATCTTTACCGCCATCGACGACTGCGGTAGTTTTCTGCTCATCATCATCATCAGCAGCAGCAACTATAGAGGCGGTGGCATCACTGGCTCGTTCCAGGCCAACACTAATTTTCTCATTCGATGATAACAACGCAGTCGCTCTCTGCTTCTCGTGCGCTTTACCACCGGGCTTCGTCGCCCCTAGGGCATACTTTTCGTGTTCACTCACGCACTGCGTGTGTAAGTGTACGTTTGCCCTAGTAAACTCTTGACCACAGTCGACGCATGAGAAGTTTTCGGCGGCACAACTGCTGTTGAAGTGTTTCTTTAACGCCGGTTTCTTAATCGAGTCGCCGCAGTCGTCGCATTGGAACCAGACCATTACAGTACGTTGTATATATATATATATACCAATATAGTATTACTAATCACTCTCTCTGTTTCAATTAATGCTATTTTTTTTATGGCGGCAGGAGAGTATGTGATTTTCGTTGCTGAGTAGTTATTTATTTCCTATAATGATTACAAGCCTATACTGCCTCGCCAATCGAAGCTTCTATGGGCATTTTTTTAAGTGAGCATCATAAAACACACTTTTAAATGATGAAGTCGCCGAAGTCGTCGAAAGTCGCCGAAGTCGATAAACTCGTCAAAGGTCGTCGAAAATCGTCGAAAATCGATAAAATCGATAAAATCGCTCCAT
>Ga0115001_10000665_pt1 | contig 25732 bp, 21 predicted proteins | sample ArcticOcean_MG_C_12_FD_89869 | JGI IMG/M metagenome (GOLD analysis project Ga0115001, IMG submission 89869) | Marine microbial communities from western Arctic Ocean - ArcticOcean_MG_CB8_130 | ecosystem: Environmental > Aquatic > Marine > Oceanic | place: Arctic Ocean: Canada Basin | collected... | reverse complement strand
TCCGTCCGACGTGGTTCAGGGTGCAGCACTTGCTGACATCATGATCGCTGATGGCGCTGCCTCGGCAACGTTCCTCGTGCTCAACGATGCCTACGGCACCGGCCTGCTCGAGTTCACCCAGGGTCCGTTCGAGGCTCAGGGTGGCATTACCGACCTTGCTGAAATCTACGACCCGAAGGCTGAGAACTTCGACGACGTAGTCGGCAAGGCCATCGACGCTGGCTCAGATGCCATCGTCATCATCGGCTTCGATGAGACATCGAAGATCCTGACGGGTCTTATCGAGAATGGCGCTGGCCCGGCTGACAAGCTGATCTACGGCACCGACGGCAACATGGGTAACGCCCTCGCTTCGGCCTTCGACGACCCCACGGTCCTCGCTGGCATGCGTGGAACGCTCCCGGGCGTCGACGTTGATGGTCAGCTCGCAGACTTCCGCGACCAGCTCCTCGCTGTCGACCCCAGCCTGCAGGACTTCTCCTACGCCGCAGAGTCGTACGACACTGTCATCATCTTGGCGCTGGCAGCCACCGTTGCCGGTTCCGATGACGGCGTAGCCGTCGGCGCAGCAATCAACGACGTCACCCGTGGCGGCGAGAAGTGCACAACCTTCGCCGATTGCCTCGTCCTCGCCGAGGCCGGCACCGACCTCGACTACGACGGCGTCTCCGGCCCGCTCGAGTTCCGTGACGAAGGTGAGCCCACACAGGCTTCCATCCTCATCCTGGAATTCGATGCAACCGGAACCATCTTCGTTGACGGTTCGGTCCAGGGTTCGGTCGAAGTCTGATCAACTCAGACTTCTGCTGATCTTCTGATCAACAACTGAAAGAGCCCGGGGCCTGCGCCCCGGGCTCTTTTTGTTTTCAGCTCAAAAGCACAACGATCAGCAGCGCCTGGCCAACGTGGCGGCGCACCATCCACCGCATGGCGTGGAAGCATCTCCGGACCAAGGAACTGGCGTTGGCCAAGAACCCCGTTACTCACCGCAAAAAGCAGTGCTCCGAATGCCGCAACCTACAGACCCGTGCCGACCGCTGACGTCACCATGGCTGCAGTGATCCTGGCTTACACGAGCACACCAAACACCGCAGCAATGACCACCAAAGCGCGCACGGTGGTCGAGGCATCATCCGCGACACCGACCAGAGCGACCAGCAAGGCCATAGTGGACCGTTTCGCTACCCGCTCGACCGATTGACTCCCAGTAAGCACTACCCGTCAGCACTAGCCGCCAGTCGACGCTTACGACACATGCCGCTGTGATGGGTGCTGCACGGCCGCCGCTCTTGCAGGCCCCAACGCAACACTTTTCAGATCAGTCGTCCTGGTGGTCTTTGACCAGGGTGCCGAGATACAGCTCGATGACCTTGGGGTCGTTCAAGAGTTCCTTGCCCGTACCGGTGTATGCGTTTGAGCCCTGATCGAGCACGTAGCCACGGTGACAAATCTGCAAGCACCGGCTGGCGTTCTGCTCGACCATAATGATCGATACCCCGGCCTTGTTGATCTGGTGACAACGAATGAACACCTCGTCTTGCAATGCCGGAGACAGGCCAGCCGAAGGCTCGTCGAGCAACAGCACCGACGGATCCATCATCAGCGCACGGCCCATGGCCAGCATCTGGCGCTCACCGCCAGACAGCGATCCGGCGCGTTGATCGGCACGCTCCATCAAACGCGGGAACATGTCGCCAATAATTCCAACGCGCTCCTTGTAGAGCGGCGGATTGAGGAATGTTCCCATCTCCAGGTTCTCGGTGACCGTAAGCGCAGGAAAGACGTTGTTGTTCTGCGGCACGTATCCAATGCCACGACTCACCAGCTTGTTTGCCTTGAGGTTCGTGATCTCCTCGCCGCGGTGGCGCACCTGGCCCTCGCGAATGTTCACAAGGCCAAACATTGATTTGATCAATGTGGACTTGCCAGCGCCGTTCGGACCAATGATTCCGACGAGTTCGCCCTGGGCGAGCTCAAGAGAGCAGTCGTTGAGAATGTTGACGCCGGGGATGTATCCCGCCGTCAGATTGTCGGCGACGAGCAACGGCTCGCTTTTCGTCGCGACCGGCGCACCGGCTGTATTCGGGGAAGCGTCAGACATCGTCAGGGCTCACAGTTCAGTGTCGAGATCGAGTGCGGAGCCGTGGTTTGATCCGAGGTAGGCATCGACCACGGCCTTATTCTGGCCAATCGAGGCTGGCGGGCCCTCGGCAATGATTCGGCCTTCGGCCATCACGATAACCCAGTCGGAAATCTCTTGGACCATGTCCATGTCATGCTCGACAAACAACACGGTCATGCCCGCGTCGCGCAGGCCAGTGACGTGGCCAAGCAGCGATTGGGTCAAGGCCGGGTTGACGCCGGCCATCGGCTCATCAAGCATCACCATCGACGGCTCAACCATCAGCGCCCGCGCCATCTCGAGGAGCTTGCGCTGACCACCTGACATCGTGCCAGCGAACTCATCACGCATATGCGAGAGCTTGAAACGATCGAGTAGCGCATCGGCGCGCTCTTCAAGCGCGTTCTCCTGGGCTCGCCATGTGAATGGCAGAACAGAACGCCACATGGACTCGCCCTTCTGACCGGTTCCACCGAGCTTCATGTTCTCGATGACGGTCATCTTTGACAGTGCCTTGGTCAGCTGGAACGTGCGCACCATGCCGTAGTTGGCAATTTTGTGAGCTGGCACCTTGTCGATGTTGTGCCCGTCGAACACCCGTGTGCCCTGGTCCGGTGTGTCGAAGTTGGTGAGCAGATTGAACAAGGTTGTCTTGCCCGCACCATTCGGTCCGATGAGCGCAGTGATCACGCCTCGCTGCACTTCGACATGTTCGACGTCGACAGCGGTGAGGCCTCCGTAACGCCTGACGACACCGTCGGCAATGAGAATCGGGTCGGGCTTTTTCGCGCCCGGCTCCCGGGCAACGTCAGCAAGCGCTGCGCGCGCTGCCACCGAGTCGACCCCAGCGATCTTGTCTGAGACTGCCACACGCATATCCGAGACCTCACCCGCTGCGCCAGCGAGAGGTCCTGCGTCGGGAATCAAATCGTCCTTGAACTTATCTTCGAACTGGTCACCGGTCATCGAGCGCCATCTCTTCCTTATTACCAAAGATGCCTTGCGGGCGGAATGCCGCAAGGAGTGCGAGGCCAAGTCCCATGATCATGAAGCGCACCTGGCCGACCTGGGTGCCGGTCATGATCGCATCGGGGATCACATCGGCCGACACGCCCTCTCGGAGAAACGTGTCAGAGAAGCTGAGGAGGCCGAAGAACAACGATGCGCCAACGATCGGAGCAAGAACCTTGCCAGCACCACCAAGGATCAGTGCAACCCACACGAAGAACGTGACGTCGGTGATGAAGTTGTCAGGCTGCGCCACCGAGAAGCCGATGGCCCGGATCATGCCACCGACCGCACCGAAGATGCCGCCGATGATCAGTGCCTGCATTTTGTATGAATAGGCGTTCTTGCCGAGGCTTCGAGCAGCGTCTTCATCTTCGCGGATTGCCTTGAGTACCCGTCCCCATGGGCTGCGGATCAGCAGCCAACAGATCGTCGCGGCAATGGCCAACACGACCCAGCCGACGATGACCAGGAACATCTGGTTGCCGGTGAACAGGTTGAACAGGTAGCGCTCCTGAGTACCGAACGGGCTCATGTCGTAGAACGTTCCCGAGAAACCAGTGAGGCCGTCGGAGGAGTTCGTCCACTTCTTAATTCCGGGTGTCGGCGAGCGGACCACGATGCGGAAGATCTCGGCCACCGCAATCGTCACGATGGCGAGGTAGTCGGCACGCAGACGCAGCGTCGGAATACCCATGACCAGTGCGAAGATCACCGGAAATACGATCACACCGACAAAAATGCCCAGCCAGAACAAAGTGCCCTCGCTCAGGTTCCAGCCGAAGTTCCTGTTCGCAGCAGGCCCGATGGTTGCGACCATCATGGCGAGACCGTACGCGCCGGCAGCCATGAAGACTGCCTGGCCAAAGTTAAGTAGCCCGGTGAAACCGAAGTGAACGTTGAGTCCGATGGCGGCCAGGGCGAAGACGATGAAGCTTTCGCCAATGAGCCCGCGGACCAGACTCTCGATGATTGATCCCCAATCCATGATGGTCCCCTATCCGATCCGTTCCGCTCGTCCAAGCAAGCCTTGTGGGCGTACGAGGAGGATGACAATCAAAGCGAGTAGCGCCCCGACGTTCTTCATATCTCCGGGAATGAGCAATGTCGACATCTGAATGAAGACGCCGGCGATCAGACTGCCAAGGAGGGCGCCGTAGGCCGTACCGAGACCTCCGAGCGTGACACCGGCGAACATCAGCAAAAGAAGACGGAAACCCATCTCCCAGTTGACGTTCTCGGTGAGGCCGAAGAGTACGCCGCCAAGGCCAGCGAGGGCGCTGCCGACAATCCAGACATACTTGATGACCTGTTCGACGTCGATGCCCGACGATTCTGCGAGGTCACGGTTGTCAGCAACGGCACGCATTGCTTTGCCGACACGCGTTTTACGGAGCGCCGTTGCCACCCCGAGTAGCACCAAACTACCGAACACAACAATGAAGATGTCCTTGCGGAGCATTGTGAAGATCCCGAAGAACTCGACCTGGTCGCCAATGCGAAAATCTCGGTAGAACCCGGCGCGTCCACCGAACTGGTACAGGAAGACGTACCGGAAAAAGATCGAGAGGCCAATCGACACAACGAGTGCCGAGATAAGGCTGGCTCCACGGTTGCGAAGCCGCTTCCACACCAGTTCGTTGAACAGTCCGCCCACGGCACCGGTGATGATGGTTGCCATCACCGCTGCGAAGGCCAAGGACGTCATCCAACTTCCGAGGAAATCGAATTGCCAAGTCACGTGGAAGACGTACCCAATCATCGCGCCGAACGTGACCATTTCGCCGTGTGCGAAGTTGGTGAGGCCGGTCGTGCCGTAGATCAATGACAAGCCAATGGCGCACATCGCAATGATCATGCCGAGCTTGATGCCGTCGACGAAAAGCTGAACGGGGCGAATGGAGTTGGGTTCCTCGACAACTCGTTCACCGAGTGGGAAGAGCGTGTTTTTCTGCGTGTTTGGCTGGACTTCGACGCCGGTCAACGGATTTTTTTCGACGTTACGCAGCGCGAAACCCTGCAGCGTGTCAACGTTGAGTTCAACCGAGTACACGCCTGATCCCGGGAGCCGGACGAGCCAGACGCCTTCGGCATCGGTCGTTCCGGTTCCAACCTCGTTGCCATCGGCATCGAACACCGTGAACTCGACGCCTTCGACGAAGATTGGATCGCCCGCGTCGTCCTTGGCACGCATCGTGCCACCGACCGATTCGGCAGGGTCGTCCTGGGCAGCAACTGAGCCGCCGAACGACAAGAACGCCATGAGTGACGCAAGCGACGCAAGGAGAATGGTCGACCGAGTCGAATGCCGACCGGATCGTTGGGTTGAAGTGGGCGTCGCCAACTGATGTGGCGGTCGCCCCTGAGACCTGTGCAGCACGGAGCGAGACACTAGACGCTGGCAGGCGGTGTAGGTGCAACTTTTGGCGCAGGTTTCACAACTTCGATGGCGCACCCAAAGCAAAACAGTTGCATCGTGACTACCCAGAGCGCCGTGGCAAGGGCGATGTGGACGCCGACCAATACCTCGGGAACCCCGTTGAAATACTGCGTGTAGCCCACGCCGCCTTGCAGTAACCCAATGAAAATCCAAGCAGAAAGCGTTCCGCCGAGACGACGCTGTCCCGGTATGTCGGACCGCAGCTGTAAGGCAAGCGCAGCCGCAGCGACCAGGGCAACAATGACCGTCACGCTGTGGATCCGAGCGACGTGCGAAATATCAAACCCAAAACGACGGACATCTTCTTCGCCCGCATGGGGGCCTGTCCCGGTCACCACTGTTCCGGTTGCGAGAGCTGCAGCAGTCAATACCGAGATGATGGTCACAAGTTGTCGGGTCCGCGGTTCGAACCGAGCAGCGTGGAGCTGGATCTCGGCGGAACGTCCAATCGCAACCACGCCGAAGGTGACCGACACCATCGCGAGGAGGAAGTGCGACTGCACAAGGGCTGGGTGCAGATCCGCTCGAACGGCGATGCCACCGACCACGCCGTTCGCAAACACCGAGAGCAATACGCCGACTGCGGGCCAGCGGAGTCCGACCCGTCGAGGCCGTTGGCGGAACGCCGCAATCGCGAGGAGCAACGTTGGAATACCGATCACCCCACTCAGCAACCGATTGGCCTGCTCGATTGCTGTGTGCCCGGACGACACGTCGACGAAGCGTTCAGCGTTGCAATTCGGCCAGTCGTCGCAGCCCAACCCGCTCCCGGTCAGTCGGACGGCACCGCCTGCAACCACGAGCACGCAGATGCCAACAGTCGTGATAATCGCCAGCCGGCGATATCGGTCGAGTCCGCGAAGCCAACCACCAGATGCGTCCCGCAACATATGTGGATAAGGCTACGACTAGCGTCGCTCGCGTGCTCAGTTCGTTCGACGACTTTCCTGTTCATCAGACGTCACATCCGGTGGCTCAAACTGCCGGGACCGACCTCAATCACTACGACCGCTACTTCTTCAACGGCTACACAAAAGACACTCGTCTGTTCTTTGCCCTCGCGATGGGCCTGTATCCAAACCGCCATGTCGCTGACGCTCACTTCAGCGTCGTACTCAATGGTCGAACAGTCGACGCTGAGCAGATCAACGTCCACGCCTCGCGCCGTGCGCCGCTCGACCGCGCTGATGCCAACAAGGTCGGGCCGATCGAGGTGGAGGTCATCGATCCGCTCAATGCGCTGCGCCTCGCGATTGACGCTCCCGAGCATGGGCTCCGTGCCGACCTGACGTTCGTCCGACGGTCCGCACCGATTGAAGAACCACACTTCTTCAACCAGGTGGGCCAGCGCGTCGTCATGGACTCGACGCGCATGACCCAGTTTGGTGAGTGGGAAGGTTGGGTTGAAGTCGATGGCGAAGTGATCGACCTCGAAGCTGGCGAGACCGTTGGTAGCCGTGACCGCTCGTGGGGTGTCCGGCCCGTTGGTGAGCCAGCCCCGACTGGAGCGCCGGTCGCCGATCCACAGTTTTACTGGTTGTGGGCACCACTCAATTTCGACACTTTCTCGACTCATTTTGACGTCAATGAGTACTTCGATGGTAAGCGCTGGCACGAGACAGGATTCGTCTCACTCGCCAACAACGGCAATGGCAACGGCGACGGCGACGACGCCGTTGCAGCGCAGGCGGAGGCAATGCGCAGTGTCGATTACCGAATTGGCTGGCAACCTGGCACCCGTCGCGCCGAATGGTTCGAGATCGACTTTGTGCCCTGGAACGGCGAGCCCTCGACAATCAAGCTCGAACCACTCTTCGACTTCCACATGTTGGGCATCGGGTATGGGCATCCCGAGTGGCGTCACGGCATCTGGAAAGGCGAACTAGCCGTCGGCGGCGACCGCTGGCGCTTGCCGGTGGAAGACCCGAATGCCCCGCACCACATGCATATTCAGTCGATTGTGCGAGCCACCACCACCGGCGGACTCGGCGAAAACGAGGGCCTCGGCACACTCGAGCAACTCGCCTTCGGCCGCCACGACCCAACCGGCCTGACCGGACTGAACACCGGCTTCGGCCAATAGTTACGTTTGGGGTCAGGCCCCTTTCGCAACTGTTGCGAAAGGGGCCTGACCCCGTTCGTTAGGTGTGTCGGATGGTCATGCCGCCGTCGACTGGGATCGACGTTCCGTTGACAAAGCTTGATGCTGGCATGCAGAGGTTGAGTGTCATGTGCGCGACCTCTTCTGGCATGCCGTAACGACGAAGCGGTACCCGGCGACGGGCGTACTTCTCTTTGGCCCCGGCCTCGATTCCGGCAGTCATGCCCGTGTCGATCGGGCCGGGGCAGACGCAGTTAACGGTCACCCCGTGGCTGCCGAGCTCGACGGCGAAGCTCTTCGTCAGGCCGACAACTCCAGCCTTGGTGGCGGCGTACGCAGCGAGGCCAGCCGTTGTCACAATCGACTCGGTCGACGCGATATTGACGATTCGGCCTGCACCCGACTTGGCGAGATGTGGCAGGGCGAGTCGAATCAGGCGGGCGTGGGCTGTCAGGTTGATGTCGAGGGTCGTTGCCCAGTTGGCCTCAAACTCGTCCTCGGGCTGGAATGCCGAATTGATCAACGACACGCCAGCGTTGTTGACAACGATGTCAAGGCGCCCGAACTGCTGCACTGTGGCCTCAACCATCCTGCGAAGTTGTGCGTGATCAGCGACATCGCACTCGATCCCGAGCGCCCGCTCGACGCCGTGTGCTTCGCGGATTTCATCCACCACCGCAGCGACACGATCAGCGCCGAGGTCAGCAACGACGACACGCGCACCTTCATCTGAAAACAAGTGCGCTGTGGCGCGGCCCATGCCGCTCGCGGCGCCCGTAACGATTGCAACCCTGCCGTCAATCGAGCGAGAGAGCGTCGACAGGCGGCTCACGGGCGAATCTCGTAGAACGCGTTAACGGTGTGGTCGATATCAAGTCGGCGGAAGTCGTTGAACCCCGCTGCGACAGACATTTCGCGGGCCTTGCCCTCTGGCAAGCCGAGCGTGCCGAGGCCCTCGCCTCCAGGCTCCGAGAGTGCTGACGACATACACGAGAGCACGCTGATGCCGTACATGAGCGCCGCCATCGGATTCTTTTCGATGTTCTCGCCGAACGTGTCACGACCCTTGATATCGACGAGCAGCCAGGTGCCGTCGTCAGCAATCGCCTCCTTGATCGATGCGATCATCTGCGTCGGATGCGACATGTCGTGAATGCAGTCAAAGGTGGTGACGAAGTCGACCGATCCGTCGCGCGGCAGCGGTTCGTTGCGCGGATCGACGAAACGGGCGTTTGGAACCCCCGACTCAGCGCGCCTCGATTCGGCGCGGTCGAGTGCGTGCTGGCTGATGTCATAGCCGACAAACGTCGAGTTGGGGAAGGCCTCAGCCATCATCAACACCGCTCCCCCGGCTCCGCAGCCAACGTCGGCAACCCTGATCCCGCCCCGGAGCCGTTTGACCAGGTCCCCGTCACCGACGAGCGGCAGCACCGTCGGAATGAGGTGGCTGCGGTTCCACGGCTCAAAACTGCGTTCGATGCCAATGGCGCCTTCGCAACCGTGGCTGTCGTAGTCATGGCCCTGGCCGGTCCGGAAGCTCTCTGGCATGACGTCAAGCGCACCGATCATTTGTGGGAAGCGATGGAACATGCCCATCCCACTCGCCGGACTGTCCGGCGACGCCAGCACTGCGACGCCTTCAAGCGACAACCCGAAGCGCTCGGACCCGGGCTCGTCGGCGTTCGCAACGGTCAGGAACTTTGCGGCAGCCTGGTTATACGCCCATTCGCGCACCCATCGTTCGTCGAGTTCGAGCCTGTCGGCCAACTCGTGCGTGGTGAGTTGCTCACCGGCATCGGCGAGTTCCGTGAAAAGGCCAAGCCGATCACCGAGGTGGATCATCCCGGCAGTGACCGCGCCGCTCAGCTGACTGAACAGGTTGAAAGAGAACATCTTCAACAAATCGGGATCGGGCTCGATGCGTTCGGCTGGAGCCGTAAGGTCGCTCATCGTCACGACCGTAGATGTTCAGCGTGTTCGATCATCCAGCGCAAGGTGCTCGGCGTTACCCAAGGCGCTCATGCCGAACGCGTGACCGTCGCCGAGTTCAAACGATTCGAGCCGCGTGATCGATGTGTGGTGCAGTTGAAACCGTTCCCACTGCCACGGCACCGGGGCGACACCGAGCAGGTGGCCAAGTGCCATCGAGTTGGTGCCCGCGTGAGCAACCATCGCGATCCGCTGATCGGGATTGTCGAGCTTCCAGACGGGCAGTTCGCCGGGAACACGTGTTGCCCCGTGCCGCGCCATGAATCCGTTGGCACCTTCAATAATTCGATCGGAGAAGTCACGCACGGACTCTCCGCCTTCGAGACCCGTCCATCGCTCGAGCGAGGGTCGGGCAAGTAGTTCCTTGTAGGCCTCTTGGGCCAGCGAGTACGGCGTGCCGTGCCAGTTCGGGTCGCCGATCTCTTGCAACCATTCGTCGATCACTTCGTCGCAGCCGAGGGCTGTATAGAGAGGCGCCGCGGTCTGGCGTGCCCGAAGAAGTGGCGAAACCAGCACTTCGTCGAACTCTTCGGATGCGAGTGCCTCGGCCATGCGCTTTGCCTGGTGATGGCCAAGTTCGGTGAGCGGCGGATTCTCCACGTTCAGGTCGTCGCGCATCCACTCGGGTTGACCATGACGGATGAAGACGAGTTCCATACGCTCCGACTGTACGCCGCGGCGCCCGCCGGGTTCGAGCGGATCACGGGGATAGCTTGCGCCGGGTGAACGACGTGCAAGCCGGCTGGTACCCCGACCCCGCTTCCAGATTCGAGCTTCGCTATCACAACGGCGTTGCGTGGACTGCCGACGTTTCAACCAATGGCGATCGTTACGTCGACCCGCTCGGCACGGCACCCGGCGCGGCCGTTCATCAGAACACTCAGCAACCGACTCAGCAAACCCGTCAGCAACCCGGGGCCAGGAACGGTGCCGCCACCGCTTCGATGGTCCTTGGAATTGTGACCATCGTTGTCGGCTGGCTGCCATTCATCTTCGCAATGGCTGCTGTCGCCGGCGTGATGGCAATCGTGCTCGGCCTTCGTGCACGACGACGGGCGAAAGCGCCAGGCCCACAATTTGGTGTCGGCAATGGAATGGCAAGGGCAGGTCTCATCCTCGGACCGATCGGCTTACTCGTGTGCGTTGGCGGCCTTATCTTCTCAATCGTCATGGTCCGCGCAATCGAGACCTTCGAAAACCCTGCCGACAACGCCACAGCAATCACCTCGTGCGAACGTAACGGCAACGACGTCACCGCGCAGGGCGAGCTCACGAACATCAGCAGCAACGCCTCATCGTTCACGGTCCGTGTCTTCTTTGTCAGGCCCGGCACAGACAATCCGCGTCGGCAAGCCAACGTCATCATCAGCGATGTCGAACCGGGCGAAAAACGCTCATTTGAGGTCGTCCGTTCCGTACAGCTAGAAAAAGTCGACTGCATCATTGGCAGCGTTCGAGGCGAGCTGCCCTTTGGCGTTGATCCTGGCGACTGATCAGCGCTGAATGCTGGTCGATTCGACCCAGGCGTCGTAGAGACCGGCATACACGCCACCTTCATCAACAAGGGTGTCGTGATGGCCGTCTTCGACGAGGACGCCATCGCCAAGCACGAGGACACGATCAGCGCGCGCCGCAGTCGAAAGGCGATGGGCGATCGCAATAGTCGTTCGTGACGCTGCGAGATGGTCGAGCGCCCGGGCGATTCGAACCTCCGTGAGCGCATCGACGCTTGATGTCGCCTCGTCAAGAATCAGTACGTCGGGGTCAGCAAGCCCAGCGCGCAGCAATGCGACGAGCTGGCGTTCGCCGGCACTGAGCTGACCGCCGCGCTCGCCAACTCGGGTATCGAGCCCGTCACTCAGCGTGGCAACCCAGTCAGCGACATCGAGGTTGTCGACGATCGCCTGCACGTCGGCCTCGGTGGCACCCTCTCGAGCGAAGGCAACGTTGCGGGCAATCGTGTCGTCGAAGAGGAATGGCTCCTGCGAAACAACAACCAGCCGACTGCGCAGGTCGCCTCGACGGACGTTTGTGAGGGGGACCCCTCCAACCGAAATAACGCCTGCGGTCGGATCAGCGAACCGGGCAATCAACCGACCCAGCGTGGTCTTGCCTGAACCGGTCGCCCCAACCAGCGCAATTTGTTGCCCCGCTGGAATGTGAATGTCGATGCCGCGCAGCACGAGTACTCCACCGCGCTCATCGCTGTCGATCGACTCGCCAAGCCGTGTCGGGTAGGCGTAATCAACATCGCTGATTGTGATGTCGAGCTGTCCAGCGGGCAGTGCCACGGGCTGAGCGGATTCGGTTGGTGTGATTGGCATGTCCAGTACTGACAGCACTCGATGTAAGCCAGCCACCGCTGTCTGGGTCTGATCCACGACCTCGACGAACTCGGCGATCGGCTCGAGGAATCGATAGGTGAGGAACACAAAGCTGACGAGGGCTCCGGCGGTCAAGCCACCCTCAGGACCGCGCCAGACGCCAGCACCGATCACTGCCGACACGGTGAAGACGGCGAAGATCTCACCCGACGGAAACAGAAATGCTCCATACAGGGCCGCACGGATCTGATCTCGTGCTTTCTTCTCGGTGGCTTGCTCAACCACTGCGGCGAGCGTCTCACCGGCGTCATACGCCCGGATTGCACCGGCACCAGACACGACCTCGGCGATTGCGCCCAGCATCTCACCGTTGCTCTCTCGTGCCCGACCGTGAGCGACGACGAGCCGCTTCTGAACTGCCCGCAGCACAAATGCCAGCGGCAACGAGATGGCGAAGGCGATCAACGCGAGCATCCAGTCGTAGGCGAGCATCGCAATCGCAACGATGACCATCAGAGTCGAGCTGCGCATCCACGCCATGCCGCCCCACTGGAAGAACTGCGCAAGCGCCTCGATGTCCGAAGTAACCCGGGCCACGAGCCCGCCGCGTCGCTCTTCGTTGTGATCGGCCAGGCTCAAGTGGTTGATGTGACCAATCAGTTTCGACCGCAGGTCATAGAGCGCGCGTTCGCTGCGTTCCCCCAGCCTGACTTGCGCCTGTCGGAGTGCCAAGGCTGCCAAGGTCACTGCGAGTGCGGCAATCACTGCGAGCTGGGTGACGTAGCCAACGCGAACGTTCTCGCGTCCAACGATGCCGTTGTCAATCGCCTGCTGGATCAGCACCGGGACGACAATGCGGCCGGCCGAACCGATGGCGGCGAAGACGAACGTCAGACCCAAACCGTCACGCAACACAGGCGCTACTTTGAGCCCGCGCCTGATGGTCGAGATCGTCGTATGAGTACTGATGGTTTGAAAGGCACCCGCGACGGCCGCTGGTGCATCGTCGGGTGTCGGCTCTTCGCCGACCGGATTGACAGCATCGGCAATGATTGTCATGTCGCGGGGCTCCGATCGGCTTCGAAGGCGGCAACCAATTCGCGATAGTCGTTGTGGGAAGCAAGCAGTTCGTCGTGAGTGCCATGGCCGGTCACTTTGCCAGCGCTCAAGAACACCACGTCGTCGGCCAGCGCGACGGTCGACGGACGCGAGGCCACGAGCACGACTGTCGTGGAGGCAAGCGCCGTTCGCATGTTGCCGAGCACCTTGGATTCGGTCGCTGGATCGAGTGCCGATGTGGTGTCGTCGAGGATGAGTAGCGCTGGCTTGCGGACCAATGCTCGAGCAAGCGCCACACGTTGTCGTTGCCCGCCGCTGAGGCTGACGCCACGTTCGCCGACCACCGTGTTGAGCTGGCCTGCAAGGCTCCGCACGAAGTGGTCAGCAGCAGCGATACGCAGTGCTTCCCAAATTTCTTCGTCTCCAAACTCCGTACCGAACTCGATGTTGTCGCGTACGGTTCCAGCGAGCAGGAATGCTTCCTGGAAGACAATCGAACGTTGTCCGGCAGTGATCTCGATCTGACCCGATGTCGGTGCGACGAGCCCAGCGGCGAGATCAGCAAGCGTGCTTTTGCCCGAACCCGTTGGCCCAACCACCGCAGTGATCGACCCGGACGGCAGCGTCATGGTGATGTCATACAGGGCATGGTTGTCGGCATCGACGTGGCGGAAGCCGACGGCGCGAAAGGCCACTCCGACACCCGCTGCAGCAACCGCAATCCCTCGGCGTGGATCTGCCTCAACAGATTCAGAGACCACCGCTTGGATGCGCGTCCACGCCGCCATCGAACGCGGGAGTTCCGACAGCGCATAACCGATCAGACGCAGCGGCAACACCAAGAGTGTGAAGAGAAAAATCACGCTGGAGAACTCTCCAACGGTCACGTCGCCGGACTGCACGCGAACGGCTCCGACGACGACCAATGTGATGCTCGTGAGCGTTGGAATCAGATCGAGCAGCGCCTCGAACCAGCTACGCATCTTGATCGCCGTAATTCGCGGCGTCAGGACCTCGCCTGCGAGATCGGCCAGCCGCTGTGTCTCGCGGTCCTCAGCTCCGTACGACTTGATCAGCTGAATGCCCTCGAAGCTCTCGTGGACTCCGGCGGAGAACTTTCCGAGCCGTTCCTGCGCTTCGGTGAAATAGACAGCGACCGAGCGTTCATACACCACGTTGGTTGCGACAAGAATCGGGAACACGACGATGGCCAGCAGACCGAGTGGAACGTCGGTGAGGAACAGCCAGATCGTCGAGACGAAGATCATCACCACCGTGCTCGCGGCAAACGGAATCGGAGCGATCACGCTGACGGTCGCTTCCGTGTCGATGCCGGCGCGCGCAACAAGATCTCCGTCAGCGTGGCGACGATGCCACCCGAGCGGTTGGGTGACCAGCTTGTCAAGCACCTGGTTGGTGTAGGTCTGGGCGACCCGCCACATCCCCATCGAGGCGAACGCTCGACGGAACACGACGCCAACGGCACGCACCAACCCAATGCCGATAATCAACGCAAACCCGGTGACCACGGCTCCTGTTTGAACGTCGCCCTCTTCAAACCGAACAATGATGACTTCGTCAATCACCCAGCGAATAGCAAAACTCGACGCCACCGTTGCCAACGCGAAGACCGCCGCCCCGCTGAACGCAATAGCGAACGGTCGCGGGTGAAGCGACAGCATCGAACGGATCAGTTGCCAGTTCCTGCGGGCTCGCGAACCACTTGATTCACTGCGATTTTTGCCCACAGGCATCGCAGTGGTCTCAGTCACGTCGGGCACATCGCGTTTCTACCAGCCTGACTCGGCCATAACGTCCTCTGTTGTGGTGACACACGGCGAACAGATCGACAACAACGGCCATTTTCGGCGAACGCCACGTAAGAAGGGTCTGACGTTCGCCAAGGTGCTGTTCCCGATTGGGGCGCTGCTGTTCGTCTCGTTCTGGGCCTGGGCGCTGTTCTTCGCCTCGAAAACCTCCGTGAACAAGATCGAAGATCGGGCCTGGGCTGCACGGGCCGAGATCATCTGCAGCCCGGTGAAGGAAGAGCTGCGTGGGTTCGAAATGCAGGCCGATCCGAGCCTTGATGTCCGGGCGGACCTCGTGGTCCAGTCGACGGACACTCTCGGTCGCATGCTCGACGACCTCGTTGCCGTCACCCCGACTGACGCGAAGGGCCAGGCCATTGTTCCCGCCTGGATCGCTGACTGGCGCCAACTCCTCGACGATCGCTACGCCTACTCCGAGCGCTTGCGCGACGGTCAAAACGTCCCGTTTACCGAGACCGCTGTCAATGGAGTTCCGATTACCGAGCGCATCGAGAACTTCGCTGGCGACAACGAGATGCCGAGCTGTGCTCCCCCCCACGGCTCGGTGCTCTGACATTTCGGCGCTTCGATCAGGCCGTAAAATTACAGCTGCTTGATCACTCGTGCCGGCACGCCGGCTGCGATGCAGTTGTCGGGTAAATCACCCGTCACGACGCTGTTGGCGCCGACGACAACGTGCTTGCCGATGTTCGAACCTGGCAGCACGATGCTGCCGTGGCCAAGCCAAGCACCGTCACCAATCGACACCGGTCGTTCGGGCATGACTTGCATCGAGATCGGCAGATCGAGGTCTTCGTACCCGTGATTTTGATCAGTGATGTAGACATGGTGTCCAGTCCACACGTCGTTGCCGATCTCGATCCGCAGGTGGCCAACAATCCCACTCCCCTTGCCAATGAGGCACCGGTCGCCGATGCTGACGACCGGGTCCGTGATCATTTTCTGGCCGGGCACCATGCCGGCCGAAAGGGTGGCTTGGGGCCCAATCATCGTGCCTTCGCCGATGTGGATGTACTGCTCGTTAAAGAGCGTGTTTGGCGGGAAACAGATGACGCTGTTCTTTCCGAACTTGCCAAACCGTTTGCCCCGGCCTGTGTCGGGACCTATCGCACCCAGCTCGGCAGCGAGCTCCCAGCCGCGGTGTACGGCTTCGCTCGATGCGCGCTTGACACTTGTCAGCAGTCGCTGTCGCAAGGTGTCGGGTACTGGGTCTCGTTCGAGCACGGGAGTCGACGCTATCGGCCCAGCCCGTTCGGCTTGTTAGTCACCTTTGGGCCGTTGGCCGTAGTCCCGCCAGGGTCCGTCACGATCAGCGATCACCGGCTTGAAACCGCGCTCGGCAATGTCTTCGGTCCAGCGATATGCCTCTTCGGTGTGGCGCGTGACGCCATCGAAGAACGTGCCGAGCATCTGCGAAGTCCGTAGGCCCATATTCTCGAATGCCTGGTTGATGAGCAGCTTGTTCAGGGCGAGCTGGTTGGCGGGGATGGTGGCGAACCTGCGCGCTTCTGCTTCGACTTCGGCGGCAATCTCGTCGGCGGGCAGCACGTGGCTCACCAAGCCAATGCGGTGAGCAGTAGGGGCGTCAATGGCCCGACCCGTCAGCAGAAACTGCTTGGCATGTTCGAGCCCCAGCCGGTGGACCCACATCATGGTCGTCGGCGTACCATAGATGCGGCTTGGCGCGTACCCGATGTGGGCGTCTTCGGCCATGTACAACAGGTCGGCGCAGAGCACCAGGTCGGTTGCTCCGCCGACTGCCCACCCGGTGATCTCACCGATGACGGGCTTTGGGCACTCCCAGATCTTCATGAATCTGCGGACGTTGTTGTTCATGAACTGATAGTCCCGTACGGGGTCCCACGCACCCTCACGTGGCGTTGGCCCTTTGGCCCCGTACGGCGTCGACCATCCGGGTGGGCCATCGATGGACTCAGAGAATTCATTGGCATTCGTGAGGTCGTAGCCAGCCGTGAGCGTGCCGTCGGAGCCACGCAGCACGATGGCCGCTACGTCGCGTGACTTTGTTGCAGCGTCGATCCCGTCGGCAACGCCTTGGATCATCGCGTCGGTCAGCGTGTTTTTTTTGTGCGGACGGTTCAGCGTGATGATCGCGATGTCGTCGCGCTCTTCGTACAGCACCACGTCGATGGGTTCATCCCTCATGCGCTGGTCAGCTTTGTGTCGACGTGAGTCACGATCATCTACACCACTTCACTCGGTTCAAGAGACGCTGCACGAATTGCAGGTACTTGGCAACCCTTGCGTGAGCGATGATTTTCGCCAAACACCATTTCTGCACAGAATTCTGATCAGCGGTTCGCGCCGTCGCCGTAGTCTGTGCCGCGTGCCACCGAGCGGGTCCCGACCGCCCAAACCCACCCCGACCGTGATCGCCGCGTACTTCGGATACGTCATCGATTACCTGGGTCAGCCTCGACTCGCGGCTCGATCGCATCGGGTGTTGCATTAATCAGTGCTCCGGTGCTGATGGCCGGGGTACGCGCTGCGACCGATGTTCGCAGTGCGTACCTCGCAGTTCCGGTGTTACTCGCCGTGCTGGCCGTCATGGCGCGACCGACTTCAGCGCCGACATTGGCGACGACTGCATCGACCCCGACGTGAACTGAGCAACTGGCCCACACCGCGAGCTCGTCAACAGCCCTCCTCGAACGCTTAATCTGGTGTGATGACGGACCAAGTTTCACTGACGACTTCACATGCCATCGGGGATTCCACACCTCCGGTCCGAGATCTCACGATTGGCGACCTGCTCCGCGAAGCGGCCGCAGCGGCACCCGATCAGCTCGCGTTGATCGAAGGTATTCCGCTCGCTGACGGGGTGGTCCGTCGTCAGTGGACGTACGCGGAATTGCTCGCCCATTCCGAACGCACAGCTCGGGCGCTTCTCCACCGGTTCGAGCCGGGGAGCCACATCGCCATCTGGGCGCACAACATTCCCGAATGGGAGCTCCTTGAGTTCGGCTGCGCGTTGGCCGGCATGGTGATTGTCACCGTCAACCCTGCGTTCCAGCAACACGAGTTGCAATACGTGCTCACACAGTCGAAGGCCAAGGCAGTGTTCGTCGTGCCATCGCATCGCGGCAATGCGATGCTCGCCACGGCCCAAGGCGTCCAAGCCGAATGCCCCGAACTCCATGACATCATTAGCTTCGACAACTGGGAAGATTTCCTCACCGGAGCCGACCAGTTCACCGGCGATCTCCCACAAGTCGCTCCGACCGACCCCGTGATGTTGCAATACACATCGGGCACCACTGGATTTCCGAAGGGTGCGCTGCTCCATCACCGTGGGCTCGTGAACAATGGACATCATGTTGTCGATCGGCTCGGCGTCGCCGATGGCGATGTGTATGTGCAGACAATGCCCCTCTTCCACACCGGCGGCAGTGCGCTGGGTGTCCTCGGCTGTGTGTCGAAACACCTCACCCAGGTGCTCGTTCGAGAGTTCGAACCTGGCCTTGTCATCGAATTGTCCCAGACCTACGAGTCGAACACGATGCTCGGCGTCCCGACCATGCTCGTCGCGATCCTCGAACACCCAGACTTCGCCGGCGCCGACCTTTCATCGCTCAAAGCTCTCTGCTCGGGCGGCTCACTCGTTCCTGAACATCTCGTGCGCACCTTCGAAGAGAAACTCGGGGCTCCATTCACGATTGTGTTCGGTCAGACCGAATGCTCACCGGTCGCATCGATGACGCGCCCGACCGACACAATCGGAGACAAGGCTGGCACCATTGGTCCGCCGATGCCGAACGTCGAAGTGCGCATCGTCGATCCCGAGTCGGGCGAGACCCTGCCGATCGGCGAGGTCGGCGAGTACTTGACTCGCGGGTACCACGTGATGTGCGAGTACTTCGAGATGCCAGGGGCGACCGCCGAGACAATCGACGCCGACGGCTGGTTGCACACCGGCGACCTCGCCGCAATGGACGATCGCGGCTACTGCACCGTCGAGGGTCGCCTAAAAGACATGATCATTCGCGGCGGTGAGAATATTTATCCCAAGGAACTCGAAGAACTCCTGTTTGCCCATGAGGCAGTCGGCGAGGTTGCCGTCGTTGGCCTGCCAGACGACAACTGGGGCGAGACCGTCGGCGCTTTCGTTCGACCAACACCAGGTACCACCGTTGACAAGCAGCAGTTGTTCAATTACCTGCGTGAGAACCTCGCTCCGCACAAGACACCACGCCAGTGGTTCGCCGTTGATGAGTTTCCCTTCACAGGATCAGGCAAGATTCAAAAGTTCAAGCTGCGCCAGCAGTGGATTGACGGCGAATGGAACGAACTGTGAAAGACAGCAAAAAACACATCGGCATGAGGTACGCATCGGCCGAACGTTTCGGGCCGCCGATCGACATCGCCTACGACGGATCGTCGACGCAGAGTCCAGTTCGCGCCCCCCAGGTCCTCGGTCCGCTCGACCAGATGATGGGCGCCAACCCGCCGCCGAGGGACGAAGACTGCCTCCAGCTGAACGTCTTTACGCCGGCCTGCGACAACGGTGCTCGACCCGTACTCGTCTGGATTCACGGCGGGGCCTTCACCAACGGGACGGCGCACATGCCGTGGTACGACGGAGCCGCGCTGATCGAACGAGGCAACGTTGTGGTCGTCTCGATCAACTACCGCCTCGGCGCCCTCGGCTACCTCGGTGACACGAACTGCGGAACACTCGACAAGGTGTCGGCGTTGCGTTGGGTCCAACGCCACATCGCCGATTTCGGCGGTGACCCAGGCAACGTGACCGTTTTCGGCGAGTCAGCCGGCGGGGCAGGCATCGTTACCCTGTTCGCAACACCCGCTGCTGACGACCTCTTCCACCGCGCCTGGGCAATGAGCCCGTCGATCCTCCAGCTGCGAACATCTGAGCAGGCCGCTGAGTACCAGCGGACATTCCTGGACCTCCTCGGTGCCGAGTCACTGGATGCAGCAAAATCCGCATCGCTCGAAGACATCCTCGATGCGCAGAACCGCATGCCACTCAGTGGCGCCGGGCTCAAAAACTTCAGCCCCGCCGAGGGATGCTCCAGCGTCCCCGAACCGATTCTCGGCGCCGCTGCGACAGATATGCGGCCGCTCGTAATCGGTACAACTCGTGACGAGATGCTGCTCTTCACCACATTCGATCCGTCACGTGCGGGCTGGACTGATACTGAAGTCGACCGCCAGTTCTCCATGCGGTTTGGTGCTTCATCCGACAAGGCAGTGAGCGAGTACCGCCGGCTGCGACCCGACACCAATGCGAGCCAGCTGATCTCGGCGATGCAGACCGACGAAATGTTCCGTGTACCCGCGCAGCAGCTGGCCTCCAATCGGCAAGCACCGACCTGGATGTACCTCTTCGATGCGCCGTCGACGGCGTTTGGCGGCGTACTCGGCAGCTGCCATGGCAGCGACATTCCATACATGTTCGACAACCTCGCCCAGCCGGGCGTCTCGAGGTTCCTCGGCGATGATCCGGCCCAACATGTTGCGGAACAGTTCAGCGAGGCGCTCATCGAATTCGCCCGAAGCGGTCAACCAGATTGGCACCCGTACGACACGCACCAGCGCAACACCCAGATCTTTGGTACCGGGGCTGGCCTCGTCAGCGACCCTGAAGCCACCATCCGCTCGCTGTGGCACTGATGATCGACCTCCCGTTCGGGTCGATCACCGACGTCCCCGGCATCACCGTCGGGCACCATCAACGAGCAGGCCGAGGCTGGCAGACGGGCACGACCGCGATCATTGTCGAATCGGGCGCGACCCCCGGTGTCGATGTACGCGGTGGCGGACCCGGAACTCGAGAGACCGACGCCCTTCATCCACAAAACTTGATCCAAGAGATCCACGGCATCTGCCTGACCGGCGGAAGCGCCTACGGCCTCGCTGCGGCCCACGGCGTGATGGAATGGCTCGAGGACCGGGGTCTCGGGTTCCCGATCGGACTGATGAACGGATCGCCTCAAGTCGTCCCTGTGGTTCCCGCTGCAGTGATCTTTGATCTCGGCCGCGGCGGCTCGCCAACCAACCGACCCGATGCCACGTTTGGAAGCAAAGCAGCCGGAAATGCCCGACGCTCACAGCAGCGTTGGGGCTCAGTAGGCGCCGGCACCGGCGCCCGCGCCGGAGGGTTGCAAGGTGGTGTCGGAACTGCTTCGACAACCGTCCGGCTTGCCGACACCGAAAGCGGCGGTGACAGCGACATCGAAATCACCGTCGGCGCACTCGCCGTTGCGAATCCGAACGGCTCAGTCATCGATCCGGCGACCGGCCTGCCATGGGAGCCGTGCGGTACGAGGCTCCGCCGACCGGTGGCTGACGAACGACACGCGCTGATCGCTGCACTGACCGGCCAGGCCGCCCTTCACTTGAATACGACGATCGGCGTGGTTGCCACGTCGGCACGGCTCGACAAGGCGGAGGCTTCGAAGATGGCCTCGGTTGCCCACGATGGGCTTGCTCGCGCAGTCCGTCCGGCGCATTCAATGACCGATGGCGACACAATCTTCGGCCTCGCCGTTGGAGCCACCAACCTCCCTGTCGTAGCCAGGCATGTTGCTCTCAACGCCATCCTCAAGGCCGCCTCCGAGACGTTCGCCGCGGCCTGCACTCACGCCGTCCTGTCCGCATCGACAATCGGGGAGGCTGTTGCTTACTCCGATGTGTGCCGGTCGGTCTACCGTTCCAGCCGATGATCACACTCTCTTCCACTACTGATATGCGTTCGTGGGCCGAGCAGCAGCGCGCCGCTGGCAAGACCATCGGGTTCGTGCCAACGATGGGCGCGCTGCACAGCGGCCACGTCGCGCTGATCGCCGATGCCGCACGACGTGCTGACGTCGTGGTCGTGTCGATTTTCGTTAACCCGTTGCAGTTCAATGAGTCCACCGACTTCGACAGCTACCCGCGCCCGATCCATGACGATGTCGCCACTTGCTCTGCTGCCGGTGTGGCTGCCGTGTTTGCCCCGACAGCTTCGGCGATGTACCCGCCGGGCTTCCAGACACGCGTCCTATCGGGCGCACTCGGCGACGTGATGGAAGGCCCTAACCGGCCGGGCCACTTCGAAGGCGTTGCCACCATCGTGGCCAAGCTGCTCGGTGCGGTTCGGCCCCACGTTGCGATCTTCGGGCAAAAGGACTTCCAGCAATTGCGGATCATCACCCAGATGGTGACCGACCTCGAACTCGGTGTCGAGATCATCGGCCACCCAATCGTGCGCGACCCCGACGGCGTTGCCCAGTCGAGCCGCAACGCCCGATTATCGACCAATCAGCGCCGAGCTGCGGTTGCTGTACCCCACTCACTCGACGCAGCAGTCTGGGCTGCAAACGACACCGATGACGTCGAAGTAGTCGTGAGCGCAGCCCTTGCCGTTGTTGTCGGGGAACCGCTCGCTGAGCACGAATACACCACGGTGTTCGATGCAACAACGCTCCAAGCAATCAGCACCCTCACGCCAGCGCTTCGGTCCCCCGGCAAGGTACGCATCGGAACCGCTGTCTGGTTCGGCGACGTCCGGTTAATAGACAATTGCGATCTCTTCCCCGCCTGAACTGTCGCACTCCGGTCTGACCAAAGTGTGACATCGGAGTGCGACGGCGTTTCTGGTCGTGGTGCTCGTTGGCTAGTTCTGGAGGCGATCGGCGATGCCCGTCAGAACGAGGAGGAGCACCATTGCGTTGAAGATGGCGTGGGCCACAATGGTTGGGCCGATGCGACGCAGTAGGTAGGCGGCGCCACCGAATGCAATCCCGACACCTGAAAGAATGACAGCTAGTCCAATGTTTCCTGCGCCGCGGACCGGATCGATATGTGCAACGCCAAAGAGCACACCCTGGAGGATCACGGTTGGCACGGCAGTCAACCTGCTGCGTAGCCCGCGCATGACGACGCCACGAAACACGATTTCTTCAACGAACGGCGCTGCAATCACCGCAGTAATCACGAGCGACACGATGTAGGTGCGATCTGCGGTGAGCTCGCTGATCCCGTCAGTGTTGTTCGAGAGCGGCACACCGAATGCAAGCACCAAGGCCCCTATTGCGACCTGTGTTCCAATCGCGGCGAGCCAGACCACAGGACCCCAGCCGAGGTCGGACCACGCCGGCTGCAACCCGACGTCATCGAAGAACTTCCCGGTACCCCAGCGGCGGCTCGCGTACTTGCACCATGCGAGTGACGGGCCGTACCCAATGAGTCCGAGCAGGGCGACGTACGCGACAACCGGCCACTCAAACTGCAGGAACGCATCGAGGACGTACTTCGATGTGAGTAGCGAGAGGACGAGAACAGCCACCGCACCGATCGCGGCGTTCATTGGCAATGTTGCATGCGGCGCACGCACTGGGGCGAACGCCGGGCTCGGATTGCTCCACGTGCTCCACGTGCTGGAGGTGACGGGTGGACCCGTGGGTGGTGGAAAGTCAGACATCGCGAATCGCCTGCGGCGATGGTCCTAGCGTAGGCGCTCCCCCACCGATATGAGACCACGAGGTCCCGACGGCCTAGCATCGGTGACGTGACTGATGAGCAGCGACCATACGGCGGCGGCCCAAGCGATCCGGCGCTCAAACAAGTGCGGACACGCCACTTCAAAAGGGCCAAGGAGAACGGGATCAAGATCACCGGTCTCACAAGCTACGACTTCCTGTCAGCATCGATCTTCGATTAGGCGGGCGTCGATTTCCTCCTGGTCGGCGACTCTGCGGGCAATACCGTGTTCGGGTACGACACGACTATTCCCGTGACCCTCGACGAACTTATTCCGCTGACCGCTGCGGTGGTACGCGGCGCGAGCAGAGCCCTCGTCATTGCCGATATGCCATTCGGTTCATACGAGAACGGCCGGCGCCAGGCACTCGAAACCGCCATCCGCTTCATGAAAGAGACCGGCTGTCAGGCAGTCAAACTCGAAGGCGGCATCCGCAGCGCCCCGCAGATTGAACGGATCGTCGATGCCGGTATCCCTGTCATGGCCCACATCGGATTCACGCCGCAGAGCGAGCACGGCCTCGGAGGTCACCTCATCCAGGGCCGTGGCGATAGCGCAACGGAGTTGCTGGCTGATGCCCACGCCGTCGAGAAGGCCGGAGCATTCGCTGTCGTGCTTGAGATGGTGCCGTCGGAAATTGCCGGGGAGATCACCAAAGAACTGTCGATCCCGACTATCTCGGTCGGGGCTGGGCCGCATTGTGACGGCCAGCTGATGGTCTGGACCGACTGGGCTGGTTTCGGTGGCGGTCGCCTTCCACGCTTTGTCAAGCAGTACGCGAACATCCGCGAAACGTTGCTCGAAGCGACCCGCAAGTACCGCGAGGAAGTCGAATCTGGCGTGTATCCCGGGCCCGAGCACGAGTACACCGAGTAGCAGTCAGCCCTACGGGAACTCCGCTGGCAGGTTCGCGGCGTAGAGCCAGCTGTCGAAAAATTCGTCCAGGTCGATGCCCGTCAGCTCGTGGGCCAGCGAAATAAATGCTTCGCTCGTCTGCGACGTTCCGGTGTTCAACCCGATCCAACCGGCAAGCAATGTAAAGAAGGCCTCGTCACCGACTTCGAGCCGAAGCGCGTGGACCACGACGGAGCCACCGTCATAGCTCTCGAACCCGAACATGCTCTCAACTGTCGGCGCTCCCGTGGCAACATCGCCGGTTTGGCGCGCCAGTAACAACTCGCTCATCTCACTGTCGAGATCAACGAGTTCGATCTCGTCGAGCCACAAATACTGCGCATACGTCGCGAAGCTTTCGTTCAGCCAAATGTCAGACCATGTTGCGGGGCTCACGGCATTGCCGAACCACTGATGGGCAAGTTCGTGGGCGAGCAACAGCTGTTGCAGGAAGTTGATCTCCTCGCCCTCGCTGCCGAATCCGGAAGTTTGGAAGTCGAACTTGCTGAACTGCGACCGCCCTTGGGTTTCCATTGCCAGGCCCGGGATGCTGTCGACGAAAGCAAGGCCGTAGTCCTCAAGTGGATACGGGCCAAAGCGTTCCTCGAAGTAGTCGAACTGCTTTGATGTTTCTGCGATGAATCGTTGGAACTTGGCCTGCTCGCCAGCGGGGACGACGTGCGTGAGTTGGATTTTGTCGCCATCTGTAGAGGTGAGGGTCCCGCCATCAACGACGTCGTACGGGCCAATCACAAGGTGCACGAGGTAGGTCGGCATCTCTTCAAACATCTGCCAGATCCACGGCTCGCCACGCTGGCCATCCTGCACGAGATCGCCGTTCGCCGACACGGTGACACCGTCCGGCACGGTGATTTCGAATCGCCAGGTGGCCTTGTCGCTCGGGTGGTCATTCGAGGGCAGCCATCGGCGGGCGCCGTCAGGCTCGTTGAGTACATACGAACCGCCGTCGGTCTGGAACCAGCCAGCGGGCAACCCCACGGCCGAGAATGCCTCGTCGGGAGCGGCCGAGTAGGCGATAGTGGCCGTCACCCGTCGGCCAGAATCAGCAGGCAGCTCGATGATCAATTCGTCGCCGGGCTGTTCGAAAGGGGCATCAGCACCGTCTATTTGCACCAAATCCACCGTGAAACCTTCTGCGTCGAGCGCCATCAGGCGAACCGACGTGTCGACGTCGGCAACGACGTCGACCACAGCATCAAAACTTCCGGCGTCGACGTCGACGTCGAGCTGAACCAGGTACGAGACAACATCGACTGCAGGCGCACCGAGGCCAGGAAACAGTCGATCGGCAAGGCCGGTGTCGGTTGGTTGAGAGCCTCGACCAACCGACATGGCCGGAGCCTGCGTGGATGTCGTTGCGGGCAGCCCCGGCGCGGGAACAGTTGACGGCGCCGTCTCGGTGATCGGGTCGGTGATCGGGTCGGTGATCGGGTCGGTGATCG